>Ga0302324_100001356_pt1 | contig 60010 bp, 55 predicted proteins | sample Palsa_T0_1_FD_201949 | JGI IMG/M metagenome (GOLD analysis project Ga0302324, IMG submission 201949) | Peat permafrost microbial communities from Stordalen Mire near Abisko, Sweden - Palsa_T0_1 | ecosystem: Environmental > Terrestrial > Soil > Palsa > Peat permafrost | place: Sweden: Abisko...
TACAAGCCATCCCGGCTTCCAATATGTGAATTCCTAATCGCACCATAATCCTGGTTAGCAAGGCGCGTCTGCAGGTACCGGTACAAAATTATATACTTCTCCGCAATTGCCGAGGCAGATAGCCACGGCATCGACATCGGCAAAATGCGCGGTGTGCCGCGTACCACCCGGATTGCCGTTGTAAATGCGTCGAGTTCTCCCGGTCCAAGCGGAACAAAATGGCAGCCTTCCATGCCAACCTCGCGAAACGCCGCGATATCGGAACAGACTACGCGGCAGCCAGCCAACAGCGCTTCGACCACGGGTAGGCCAAAACCTTCCACGATCGAAGGCGCCAGGAGGAGCTCGCAGTTGCGATAGCACCATTGAAGTCCCGCATCGCTGATTCCGCAAAGAATGACAACCCTGCGTTCGAGACGTGCGGCCCGGATCTGTCTTCGTATCCGATGCGTCTCCGGCCCCTGAACTCCGACGATCACGAGCTGGGTCTCCGGCGGAATCCCTCCTGTGTGCAGAGATTGCTCGAAGGTCCGCACCGCGAGCGGGATGTTCTTGTTGCGCCGATGCTGTGCGACGCACAACAGAAAGGGCTGACCTTTGTGAAGCGGTTGCGGTCCGCGTGTGCAATTTGATGCGGGGGGATCCACTGAATTCAAGATTGTGATCGCTTTGTCGTCAAAACTGTTGCCAAGCCACTGACTAAGTTGGTGACGCGTACTCTCTGAAACGCAAGCGATCGCATCCACCGATTTCAGGCACTGGCGCACCGCCTGGCAATTCAGAATGCTCTTCAGAAATCCGAAATTTTCGGGAATGTCGAAAGGGTAAAGATCGTGCAGACTCACCACGGTCGCGCAAGGAAAATGTCTCGCAAGTGGCATTGGATAGGCAAGATGGACCACATCCGCACCTAGCTGCGCGGCCACTTTGGGAAGCTCCGAGTAGTACCAGAAGTTGCGGTAAATGGTCGCCCGGCGAATCGCCACAGGATGAATATGAAGCCGGGCATCGTGCCGCGCGACGGCCTCGGAATAGGTGTTCTGCTGCCATGCACCGGCCAGCAGATGGACCTCTGAAACTTCGGCGCGCGTCAGCAGCCCCCGCACCACGTTGGCCGCATGGCGCGAAACGCCGTTGAGATGCTCGGGCGCTGAAACGGCAGCAACGACGACTTTCATAAGGCGGCGCTCCTGAGACGCGGCGCCCCTGTCGTTCGGGGTCGAAACTCGACAGGATCCTCACCTTTCGGTAGCGAGCTGTTCATCAGAATCGCGCTGAGCAGGGTGATTGCCCAGAGCGGAAGCGAAAGATCGAAGGGCTCCGTGTCCGCCAAGCCGCGGACGAGAATGAACAGCAGGAGACCGCCCGCGAATGCCTTGAGCGAACTCGGAGCCAAGGCCCGAATCTGTCGCCAAAGACTTCCATAGAGCCCGATCAGCATTACAATGCCGGCGACGCCATAGGCATAGAACTGCTGAATCAATTCGTTGTGCGCATGCCTCGCTTCGAAGTCTTCTCCGAAGAGCGGGACGACTTTCCATACAGAATGAAACCCGTGGCCAATCCACAACTTGTCGACCGATTGCTCGAGGAAATATACCCAAATGCCGAGCCTCCCTGTCAGAGTCTCAGCCTGGTTACCCGCGTTGGTGTAGACGATGTAATAAGCGCCGATCAAGCTCCAGAAGAAGGCAAGGATGCAGACAGCTGCGCCAATCATGGTCAGTTTCCCTTTCAGACTTAACGAGCGATCACGCAGCAGAATAAAGGCCTGACCGGCCACGAAAGCTAGAATCGTCGTCTTGCTGATCGTGCGCAGCAGCGTGATACCGAGAAAGATGGATGGAACGATCCAAAAGTATTGTTTGCGCCGAATCAGAAACTGCGCAAGGAACATGGCAAACGCGCAAACGTAACCGATCTGGTTAGGTCCCAGAAGCTCCTCATCGCCAAGGCGCAGGTCGGATTGCGCAGGAATTATCCATGCCGAGAACGCGACCGCGCACGCACCCCAGACATACCCTTTCATCAACGCGCAGCCGACATCCAGAACCGGATTTGTCCGCAGCAGTAGGACCACCATTCCGAGATCTGCCGCCATCGCGCACCAGTAAACCACCGCGGATGCCAGCGACGCGGCAATGCTCCACAGAAGGCTGCAGCCGGAGAATCCCAGGAACAACAACACCCAGCGGAATGGGCGCAGCCGCAGAAGCTGCCCCTCATTTTGTACTGCGGCCCCAAAGGACTCAAAGGCCACCCCGAGCAGCAAAGCAAAGTTACAAACCAGGCTGGCAGCCGCTCCCATTCTTGGTTCCTCAAGAAATAGCCGCGCCGCAATCAGCACGAATACAACGCGAAACGATAAGTAAAAACCGACCACTGCTGGCGTGACCTGGATCGGTTCCACCTGCGTGACTGCGCGGTTGAATGGGTTAGGCTGAGCTGTGACAGCTCGTGAGCCCATGATCGGCCCGAAGCGATCGGCAATCATCGCATCACTCTTCTGGATCGAAAGGCACGATGCGTCCCGGCTCGCAAATCCGCCAGAACTTCGTCGGCGAGTTGCCGGCGCGGGTCCGTTGGATCGATCCGCGTCCAACGATATTCAAAAAGCATTCCTCCGGCGGTTACGCCAATTACGAACAATGTCAGCAGTAAAGCCAGCAGCAATCGTGGCGGAAATGATTTCTTCTCCGGGATTCCAGGCGAGTCAATTACGCTGACTACGGGAATGTCCTTAGCCTCCTGAATGCGAGCAATTTCGTATTGCTGCGTCAGTAACTCGAACACAGTTTCCTGGACCTTGACCGTTCGGTAGAGATCCGCGTAAGGGACAGCCAAACGCGGAAGCTGCCGCAGCGGCGGATAAAGGTCATCCACGGCGTTGTTCTCTGTTAGGCTGCTGGTGTCTGCTGCCTCGGCGGCTGTTGGCAATTGAGCCGAGGTGCCGCCCATTTTTGTGAGTACGCCCTTCAGGCCGGCGATCCGTGCTTCGGCAGCCCGAACACGCACATTACTATCGCCATAAATCTGCCGCAAAGAATCAAGTTCACCTTGCGTGGCGACCAGTTCACCCTCGACCTTCGCGCCAGCATCCACCATCGCGCGTGTCTGCTCGTGAATATCGACGGTCGCGTGCGTGCTCGAAAAATCACTCAGAGCCTCCTGGGCGTGCTCAAGATCGTTCTTCACCGACTCAAGCCGCCGCTCAATAAAAATGCGCTCGCGATGCGCGGACGACGTGCTGGTTCGATTCACCAGCATATTCAGTTCGTCGAGATAACCTTGTGCCAGGTCACGAGCCCGTCGTGGATCTGTATCGGTCACCGTCACGGTAATCACGCCACTCTTCTTGTCATCAGCAATTGAAGTGTGGCGCGCAAGATACTTCGCTGTGTCGACCCGATAGCGTTTGTGATAGGCCTTTTGCAGTCCAAACCGATCGATCAGATCTCCGGTCACAGTGCCGCTACGTAGCAGATCCTCGAAGAGAGCACTGTTCCCACGCCCTCCGAGCAAGGAGGCAGCAAGCGCACCCAGTCCCTCAAGACCACCGCCACCGCTGCCCAAACCGCGCCCAGCCATCGCCGCGAGCATCGCTGTACCTGAATTGGAGTTTTCCGGGGGCATGATCCGCGCGGTTGAATCATATCGCTTCGGAATGACGAAGGCGATGATCAGGCTTATTCCGAGAGCAACCGCAGCCACACGGACCAGAGTGCGTCGCCGAGCCCAGAGCACTGCGACGTTGGTCACCCAATTCGGCGCGAAGGCGTTACCAATGCCGATAGTCGACGCATTTTCGAGCTCCGGTTCTAGCACGACTTGTTCGCGTTCGGCCATGTGCATCACAACCCCGCAACCGCTGCTGTGATAGCGATCGACGCGGCAATTTGTGCCGTGCTCAGCAGATTGCGCCAAACTTGCGAGGCACCGATAATTTTCTGCGGAACGACGATCACATCTCCCGGATCGAGCCTTGTGGACAAAACATCGCGGCCGTACCAGTCATCCGAGCGCCGTCCTACTACCGATCCGTTCGCGCGGATGATGAAAATCTGCTTTCGATTTGCGATCTGCGTGGCTCCGCCTGCCCGCTCCAAATACCACCCTGCCGATTTGCCGGGCGCAAACGTGATCGCTGCCGCGTTGTAGACCTGGCCGGTGATGAGAACAAATCCTGGCTTCTTTGGCACGCGTAACACATCGTCGCTTCTCACCTCGACATCAGCTGGAGTCCCTGCCCAACTGTCGATATTCGCGCTGACGTGAATCACGAGTCGTCCACTCGCCGGCTGGCTGCGCAGTCTCGCCAGCACCTGCTCCTGCTGCTGTTGGATCATCTGCAGCGTGGACGATTGGTCGCTTCCTCCAACGTTGGGGGAAAGTCGCGCGGCGGCGGAGCTCGTCTCAATCTGGCGAATCAGTTCTTCTCGGCTCTTTTCTTCGAGCGTACGCACTTCGGGGCGCGTGAGCACCGCTCCCTCGGGGTAGGCGGTCTCGCGGAATCCCCCGGCGCGCCGCAAAAGATCGCTCAGATGTTCACCCTGCTGGAAGCCGTAGCTTCCTGGATGGCCCACTTCTCCCTCAATCGTGATTGACGCGCCGATGTCGTTCCATCCCGTGATCTGGTGGACTGTCAACACATCTCCCGGCTTCAAGGGAGCGTCCTCTTCGCGATTATCTCTTAACACCGCGTCGCCGATCCGAAGGTCGCGCCGCTCGCCAACCGCCTTAACGCCATTCACCACTTGGTAGCTGATTAAGTCAGCGTTGCTCAGCAGCGCATCACGCTTGAAACCTCCCGCCATACGCACCAACTGCGCAGCGGTCATGCCGTCTGACAACGCATAGGAACCTGGCTGTTGCACCTCGCCGCGCACTGATACATTGGGTGCGTCCCGTTCGTAACGGCCGAAAAGACGAATCGTGTCGAAAGGTTGAAGGGCCAAATTGAAGTTGCCGATCAGCGTGTCTGGCACGTTGAATTCGATCGTTTCCACATGCAGATCTGGCGACATAAGACGGACGATTTCGCCCTGCACAGCCGGCTCCGGAAGCAGGTCCTGATAACTGTGGAGCACATCGCTGAGCCGCAATCCGTCGCGGTAGGACACGCGCCCCGGTCGCGCCACATGGCCTTCAAGATAGATCACGCGCTCGCTGTAAGGAAGAATCGGCGCCACACGGACGCGATCGCCGTCCTTCACCGCGAAAGCCGCAATCGCCGTCTGCGCCGATTCAGAATCGCCGCCCGTGCCTAAGTGGAGTCCAACCGTTTCCCGCTGTTGATGTGCATCAATGCGTTCCACCGTGATGTGTCCCAACGCCGCCGCCACTGTGACGCCGCCTGCCTCGTCCAGCACCTCAGCCAGGTTCTTCTCATCGCGAAGTTCGTAGATCGCCGGACGCTTCACTGCGCCGTACACCGCTACTTGAGGCCCTGCCGCCTGCACAAGAAGCGTATCGCCACCCTCCAGACGATCGTCATCTCGGCGCACGCCGCGCAGCAAAAAATCGTATAGATCGATTTCGCCGATCAGCTTGTCATTGCGCAGATGACGCAGCACGCGCAGCGAACCCGCAGCAGTTGGGCCGCCGGCTGCATAGAGAGCGTTCAACGGTGAAGCGAGCGAACTAATGTCGTACGCACCTGGACGCTGCACATCGCCGACAACGTAAATCCGTACCGAGCGCAGACGCGCGACGGTCACGGCGACATGCGCATTTCGGAACTGCTTTTGCAATACACTTTCAATCACGCTTTCTGCGCGGCTCAGCGTCAGACCTGCCACTTGCACGACGCCCGACTCTGGCAGCATGATTCGTCCTTCGCGATCCACCACTCGCGGTAGTGTCTGGGTTACGCCGCCCCAGAGGTTGATGTTGAGCGTGTCGCCGGGACCCACAACGTAGTCGGGACCAATCGGGACATCGAGCGGAGACGCAGCCGGACTTACGCCAGTACTCATTGCGCTTACTAAGCTCCGATTCACGAAGACTTCCGATCCAAAGCGCTTCAATCGTTCTGGAGAATTAGGAATCTGGGTGTAGAGATCGCGCAGCGACATCAGGTTGTATGGCGCTGGTCGACGGAGCACTTGCGGCTCGTCTGTCGTCGTGTGTGTCCCGCTGACGTTTCGATTTTGCGGACCCGCTGCTCCACTCCGCAGAGGCGCGCGCACGGCGGCCGTAGCATCCGAGTCGGATGCATTGCTTGCGGCCGAAGGAGATCCCGCCTGTGTCGATTGAATCTGGCTGCCCAGCGGTGAGCCGGTCAGCAGCGAAGTCTGCATTTCGTCCGCGCCAGTCTGCAGGGAGTTTTCTCCGCCCATTAGAACTGCTCTCTGCAGGTCCTCATCGGAAACAAATCCGCGCGAGCGCAAAAAGACGGTTATGCTCGCGCGTACTTGGGGACTGGAAGAAATCTGGTTGTAGAGCACTTCATCGGTGATTGAGTCGGGTTGGATCAGTGTTCCTTGCTGCTGAAGGATGTCCGCCAAATAGGACTTCAGTTCGACCACTATCTCAGGACGTTCCTGCAAAATCGTCAGAATCTGAGCGGCCGACAACACCACGCCGGCGCCGCTCACGCCTTGCATCGTCGCTTCATTTCCCGCCGCGCTGCGGTCGCTCGAGTCGATTCCGCCCAAATCACTTGATGCATTCGTCGGTGAATTCGGAGCGGATGCTGCTTCAGCCTGCGCTTCGGATGAGGAACCAGGGGCACCCGAAACCTGTGCGATGCTCACAGCCATCGCCCCCGGAAAATCACACAAGATGACGAAGAGCGCGACATAACCCAATCGGCGAGCAGCTGCCATCAACGATTTGCGGAAAGATGGATTCACTGGGACGTCTCTGTCACTCGCCGTTGCCAGCGTGAGAGTTCAATTGCGTATTTGAATCCTTCAATCACGTGGAATTGCAGGCGCAAAAACAGATACCAGGCCTCGGTGCGATAGCGCGCCAATCGGGCCATCAGCCGTTCTCCGGCCATGGCGCGCGTAATCGGTGGAGGCAAATGGGCCGGAAAGACAAGGCGGCGAATCGTCGGGCGATTCGCGGCGCCGTCGCGTAATTCCTGTCGCAAGATCAAGTACAGCTTGTTTCCAGGCGAATCGGCGAGGAGGACCCGTATGCCAAATGTCTCGATCCACAAGCGGACTTTGTGAGGCAACCGATCGGTTGTCCACAGCGCCAGGCGGTCCGGTACAGCGCCGCCAAACGTCAGCGTCGAAAGCAGCACCGCAGCGGCAAGGGCGGTCTCTCCCTGTGGTTCAATGGCTGCAATCCGTTCCACTTCGCACCAGAAGCCAGTGTCCTCGCGACGTGCTTGAACATGTCGCCAAAACTCGTGCACCCACGAAGCGCGTGTGTGTTCGCCGCAGAGATGTTTGAAGAGATGCGCGCTCTGTTGCACCAGAATGTCGGCGGGCGACAAAGTCGGAATGACGGCTCCATTGAATCTTCGAAGCTGAGTTCGCGCGAGCCGATCGGTTCTTCTTCCATCTTTTCCCGGCGTTGTTGACAAAATGTGCAGTTCGAGCGAACGCTGCGAATGGACTCTGTAGATCTTGCGGATGTCCGGCGTACCGGATTCGCCCGCCGTGAATTCCATTGTGTTGCCGCAGACGGCATGTAGCCCGTATCCAAAGTTCATCAGCACGTGCCGGGCGGCCGTCGCATCTCGAGCTGCGACAAGAAAATCGAGATCGATCTGCCAGCGCAGCGAGCTATCCGGCACGGAGTCCGGTGTCAGCGTGATTCCCTTAAGCAATGCGAATGCGATGCGCCGACGTCTCATCGCGCGGCTGATAGCGGCCGCTTCCTGAAAGAGCGCCGCAGTTCGCTCGCGATTCTCGTCGAGGTTCTGCTGCAGGCGCCGCAGAATCGGCTCGGGCAAGCATCGCTCCAGTCCAAGCTCTGTGAGCCGATCGAGTAGGTAAAGTGCGAGACCGCTGATATCGAGCCAATACAGAATCCTTTGCCAATCGTTCGAATTAAAGACGGCGAAGCGCGCTTCTACTTCGGCAGCCGTACTCCGGAAACTGGCTAGCACTGCCTCTTTCAGTCGCGTGGCGCGGGCCGACGCTTTGCTCTCGAATCTGAACATTGGGCTCATATCAATCAATGGCTGTACATCTCGGGTTCTCCCAAGCTGCCCGCGGGCGGCAGGTGGCGAAGGTACACAACAATGGACCAGATCTCGTCATCGCTTAACGTGCCCTTTGCGCCTGGCATTCCCGAAGGCCAAATTCCGTAGTCGATCACCCACTTCAATTGGCCATCGCTGTAGTCCTGCACATCGCGCGAAGCGAGCGAAGGCACCGGCGGAGACATTCGATCCGCGAAGGGCACGCCGGTGTTTTGCCCGTCCATTCCGTGACAGGCCACGCAATAGTGCGAGAATGCTTCTTTCCCGTCGGCGATTGTGTCGGGCGTGGATGCGAGCGGATTTTTCTGCTTCTTGTTGCCAACAAAGAAATGATGCTTTGCACTCGTGACGACGCGCGTCTCGATCCCGCTGGGCGGGTTCGCCTTGCACCCGATGGCCGGCAGCAGGAGCGCCGCCAAAGCGAAATACGCGATGCGCTGCATTATTAGTCCACCACGTGTAGCTTTAGCGTCATCGATCCATGACCGGATCCGCAGAATACGGAACAGTGCCCGACGAACGTGCCCGTCAGGTTCGGAGTGAAGTGGACTTCGCTCGTCCCGCCTTTGCCCACCTTCACGTCAACATTGAGTTCGCGAAATCGCAAACCATGTGACACATCTGTGCTTTTCAAGATCAGATCGACCGGTTCGCCTTTTTTCAGCGTGATTTCCGCGGGCTCGAAGCCAAACCGCTTCGCCGTGACTTCGATGTGCCGCGGCGCGTTCTCGGCATGTACCTTCTGCATCATCGCCTGCGATGCTGCCGTTGCGAATAGGAGAGCAAGTATCAAGTGTTGCTTCCGCATTCAATCCCCTTTGAGGTTTGCAAGAGTGCCGGACCCCGCAATTCTCTTTGCTTTGCCGATGATTCCGTGACACGACGAGCGGCGCTTCGAATCGTGCAAGGAGAGCCGCGTGCCGAGGTGACGTTCTTAACCTAACCACCGGCGGGCCGCGGGGTGTCATGTATGTGTCAACAGATTGTCAGGGATTTGTTGTCGTCGGAAATTGTGCATAGACAAAAACGTATGTGCCGCTCAGGATCGAAACCAGGGGGCGTCTTATGCGCGATCGGAAGGTCAAAATGACAATGCCATGACAATCACAAGACAGCGTTCTGACACACGTTCGTCGCGGCTCGGTCAGCATGGAGACATGTCGCATCTATCGCATTGCCCGGCCTTCTATGCAATCCGGCGTATTCCTGTTGCTGTTGCGCTCATTGTCACAGTCGCGCTCCTCGGACAGTACGCAGGAGCGCAGGATACGCCTCTTATTTCAGGTGGAATTGGGTTCTTCTCCAACACTAATGGCGGAAACACAACCTATCTTCCCGTTCTTTCACCCGTGCTCGCGGCGCCGATCGGTCCTCGTCTGCTGGTTGAGAGCCGCGCGACCATTCTCGAAACATTCTTTCCCAAGGGCGGCGGCCAAATTGGATATACCAGCGCTCCGTTTCTTGGTATCGATTATCTGCAGGGCGACTTCCTGGTATCTCCACATCTGACCGTCGTCGCCGGAGAGTTCCTGACGCCGTTTGGCACATACAACGAGCGGCTCACTCCCATCTGGATCGGCAACTTCGAGGATGGTCCGCTTATCTTCGGGCTTGGAACCATGAACACGGCGATGGGGGTTGGAGGAATGCTCCGCGGCTCGGCTGTCTCCACGCCCAAATACTCCGTCGACTACGCGGCCTACTTCTCGGCAAGAAGCACCAATCAGCAATTCAATTCGCAGCGCTCCAGCGGAGGACAAGCTTCAATTTACTTTCCCGAGACGGGCCTCGAGTTTGGCGCTTCCTACGGCCGTCGTTTGCAGGACACGCAGCAAAGCTTTTTCGGATTTCATGTTTGGTGGGAACCAATCGATAGCCCATTTCGGCTTCGCTCCGAGTATGCGCATGGCGAGCACTCGCAGGGGTACTGGATCGAGACGGACTATCGCCTCTCGCATTTCGGCGGTCCCACCAGCACCATCGGAAGACTCGAGCCAGTCTTCCGTATGCAGCAGACGTTTCGCAACAGTCCCGATTCGACAGACGGTCTTCCGTCCGCCGACACGCAGCGTGCGGATTTTGGACTCGACTACCACTTTGCTCACGAAGTCCGCATCGACAGCAGCTATTCACGCCAGTTCTCCTCGACGGGCAATCGCAACGTTTGGGAAACAGGCATCGTCTACCGCTTTCTTTTCCCCACATGGAAGGGCAAATAATGCGCACAGGGAAACTTCTTGCATCCTGCCTCTTCGGCGCTTCTCTACTCTTTCTCACTTTGCAGACTCGCAGTCTGGCTGCGCCCGCGTCCGCACAGTCTGAAAAGCAGGACAAAAATGCACGCCCTCAGCCTGTGAGAGATGGCGACCGGGCTTTTCGCCAAAACTGCGCGCGCTGTCATAACGCGCCGGAGAGCTTTCCACCGCAGATCTCCGGCACTATTGTCCGGCACATGCGTGTCCGTGCCTCGCTCAGTCGCGAGGATGAACGAGCAATCCTGAAGTTCCTGAATCCGTAGCATGGTCGGTCTGAGAACCCGACACACGCGTGGAAGAATTAGCCTACTATTTTTGAGCGGCTTGAGCCGCGGCACGGAGGAACGCGATGATGTCAGTGCGTTCCTCTGGTTTCGGCACATGGAAGGCCATGTCATTGCCGGGGATTAATGCATCGGTATCGGTGAGCCATTTGTCGAGCGTCGCGTCGCCCCATACGATGTGGGCATTCTTTAATGCGTCTGAATACTCGAAGCTCGCAACCGCGCCTGCTTTCCTGCCGTAGACGCTGCGCAAGCGCGGCCCTTCTTTATCTTGATCGAGCGAGTGGCAACCGGTGCAGCGCTTTTCGAACAATGCTTTGCCTTGCTCGGCGTCTCCGGGTTGATCTGTAGCGCGGCTCATGCGCGGAAGCTCAATGATGCCGATACACGCCATCGCTATTGCGGCTACGACAAAAAGCTTCTGCGTCTTCGGAACAAATACTTTCATGCCTTCTCCCCGCGAGTTCTATTGCGCCGCCCGCAAACGGGCACGCTCCACCTTTGTCCAGCTGATAATTGCCGCCGGCTCCGCGTCGGTCAGCCGTGCGTCGGGATGCAAGATCAGATACTGCTTGACCGGCATCTCACCCCGGCGAACCTCGGCTGCGGTCTCGGACAGCATGCCGGTGCGCGTATCCTTGTCGTAGTCCTGCCACGCCGAAAGATTCATATGCCGGCGCGCTTCCACAATGTCGCGCTCCACCAGCCACGAAGCCGGAGCAATGCGCGCATAGATTGGCCACCGCGTTGCATTGGAATGACAGTCCGCGCACTTGTTGACCAGCGTCTGCCGAACGTCGAAGGGAACCTCGACGCCCGGCAGAATCGCGGTCTTCGCTTGATCGACTGCGCGCGGGTCACCCCACGGATGCACGAACGAGAGCGCGCATCCGAGAGCAACAACCGCTGCCGCAGCCAATGACGCGGTCTTCAGCCTCATGCGGCCGAGCCCGGCTGGATCAGCGCTCCCGACAACGATGCATCCACAATGGCGAGTGTGTGCCGCTGGACAACGAAGCTCACCTCCGTAATACCGAGGACGTCGCGCAACTTGTCAGCAGGGACCTTCATTGGCCCGGGCGAAGGCGCGCTGCCGGGCGCGGGTTGGGGAAAGGCCGTCGAGGTTGCGGTATGAAACGAGATGTTGCCTTCGACCTTTTGCATTACCTGATGGATGTGCCCATTGAGCACGGTGACCGAGCCGAACCGCTTCAGCATCGCAAACGCCTGTTCGCTGTCGGAGGTACCCCATCCCCATGTTGGATAGACAGCCCACAGAGGAATGTGCGCGAAGAGCACGACGGGCACGCTGCTCTTGAGGCCAGTCAAATCTTTCTTCAGCCAGTCGAGCTGCGGCTGGCCCAGCCGACCCATCCCTTCGAGCTGAACTACATTTACGAGGCCGATAAAGTGGACGCCGTGCTGGTCGAAGCTGTACCAGCCGTTGCCCTGTGAGCCTTTGCCATAGCGATCCAGATACATTTTGCCGTCGTCGACAGAAGTGTCGTGTTCGCCTGGCACGTAGAACACCTGCCGCTTCTTCCCGAGCATCTGGTCTAGAGTGTCGAACTCCGCCGGCTTCGAGGAATGCGTCAGATCGCCGGTGTGGATCAGAAAATCCGGAGGGTGCGGCAGTGCCTCGATCTTGTCGAGCGCCGCCTGCAGCGTGGCCGTCACGTCAGCGTTTGCGGCCTTGTTGAAGCCAATGTGGCTGTCGCTGATCTGCACGAAGCTGAAGTCCGATTGCTTCGCGCTATGCATCCGCTGGCCGAAGACGCGCGAAACCGGCACGCCTCCGGCAAATGTCCACACCAATCCCGTGCCGGCCCAAGCCATGCATTTCAAAAAGCCGCGCCGGTCAATGCCGTCCGGACTGATTTCGCCGTTTGGGCTAGTTTCATTGTGTTCCGTATTCAATGCGGCGTGGGAAGATCCATCGCCACGTTTTGTCGAATGGCTCATATTTGCTCCTCGCAGGACAAATGCAGTGCACCTACGAGAACTGAGCCAGTTGATTTTTATTCCCGCCCTCATTCAAAAGAAATAAAAGCGGAGCTCAATGCAGCCGACCTTAAAGACAGAAATGCGCGGCAACCCGGCGTGGCATTGCCGCGCATTTGATCATCAAACGCGTTAGAAGTTGAATCGGCCGCTAAACTGCAGCGAGCGCGACCGGAAGTTGGAGAGTAGGGCGGCCCATAGCTGGTGATCAGACCAAACGTGCAAGCTTCTATCTTCCATGTTTTATTTATCTTCCGAACTAATACCGCGGAAATCCAAACCTGCCCAACCTCGAGATGCGCGCGACCTAGGCCCTGAGCGCTGCGCCAAATTCCCGGTTGGATTTTTTGCCGTTCGATTTTCGATGGGAAGTTTTGGTGAGCACACCCGTACTCCGCCGTTGAAACACGAGTGCGGCCGCTCCGCGCAACCGGGCAATGTCCCCGTCGTGCGTGGGCAAAATCCGGGGGGGCGTTCCCACCAGCGTCTGTTCGGCAACTTCTTTTTCGATCAGTGGCCCAAAGCGGTGCCACGCGGAAGTGATATCTCCCGCAATCAGGATCACAGCGGGAGAAAGGCCGGCAATGATCAGCCGCAATCCGCGCCCGATGTAGAGTGCTTGCTCTGCCAGTGCCTCCGCGGCATTTGCGTCGCCCGCTTCGGCGAGATTGAGCAGTTCATTGAAATTGCTCGCGCGGCCTCGCGGCTCGAGCGCCTTGTAGTACCTGAGCGCCGCGCTGCAGGAGGCAAACGTCTCCCAGCAGCCCCTGCGTCCGCAGCCACACCGCACTCCCGATGGATCCAGAGCGACATGGCCAAACTCACCCGCCATGCCGTGATGGCCTGAGATCAGGTGCCCGTTTGCAAACACGCTCGTTCCCACGCCTTCTGAAATCGTCACCAGCACAATGTCGCGCACACCGTCCATGCGCCGAAACGTAATCTCCGCCAGCAGGCACGCAGTCGCGGCATTTTCCATCTTGACCGGAAGGCCCGTCGCCGTCTCCACTGCGCCTTTCAGGTCGTAATTGGGCCAATGGAGGTTGGGCGCAAAAATCATGCGCTGGTTCACCGGATCGACGCGGCCCGGAAGAGCAATGCCGATTCCTTCAATCGATTTGCGCGGAAGGGCGAGCCGCATGCGCTCGATGCAGTCCGTGATCAACCTGGTCGACGCGGCAGGTTCGCAAGTAATCGGCACAATCGAGCGGTCCAGCAGACGCCCGTTCAAATCCACGGTGGCCACTGTTGCCTGCTTCGGATGCAGATCCACTGCGATCACGACGAGGTCTTCATTCAGAACCAGCAGTGTTGGCCGGCGTCCGCGAGGTGGCGACGCAATGGCACCCTCACACACCCATTTCTCCTGGATGAGCTGCTCCACGATCTGCGAAACCGTGCTGCGCTGTAGTCCCGAGAGGCGCGACAAGTCGGCGCGCGAGATCGGCTGATTTGCCCGTATCAGCTCGAGCACAATATCTCGGTTGATGCGGCGCGCCGTCTCGCTCGATGCGAGCTGGACGTCGGTCAGATCGATCGGCCTTATTCCGCGCGCGTGTTGGCGCATTCTTGCCACAAACTCTCCTCCGTGCGCGGATCGTTCATCACTCACTCACGGACTCGTCTTCGTTTCCCTTTGTAAATTGGCACAATATCACGACGCGTCAACATGCGTGAATCTCTCCGGTCCCATCTCCTGATAAGCCTGCTCGTTTTGCGCCCCTTTCTGCGGGGTTTCCTTCCTCCCCGGCAGGCGGAATTTAGCCTGCTTAATCCGGCCACTCATGCAAAATCAGTCATGCTTCTCTGAGGGGCTGTTAGGATATTTGCCATGCTCTGCAGCCCGGTGGGGAGAGTGCTGCGCTTCATTCTTTCTCCGCAACTTCCAGCCGTTACCTTTCGTATCAATACATGCCCATAAGCGACGCTCCAGGGAGCGCGGCTGAGAGGATGGGTGTTCGCCTGGTCCGAAAGAAAAACGGAAAATCAATTTCGTGGCCGCCCACTTCGGCCACGACACTGCGTTACCCGCGTCAATTGGAGGCTCGATGTTGCGCTTGTCATTCCGACTCACACTGCCTTTGCTCGTGACCGTGCTCATGCTCTCCGGGATTGCCGTTCCGCAAACACCCGCCTCGCCGGCCCCGCTCCTGCTGCGCAACCCTTCGCTCTCGCAGGACAAGATCGCCTTCCTTTATGCAGACGATGTTTGGACTGTCAGCCGGCAGGGCGGCGAGGCAGAGCGCCTCACGTCCAACGGCCACGTGGAAGTCGGCCCGTATTTCTCCCCGGACGGCACACAGATCGCCTACTCCGCGCATCTCGAAGGCAACACCGACGTCTACATCGTCGCTGCCGGCGGCGTGCCACGGCGCATCACCTGGCACCCGCAAGGGAGTGGAGTTGTGGGCTGGACGCCCGATGGAAAAAGCCTGCTTGTCGCGAGCGGCGCACTCAGCTATCGGCATTTCCTCAAGCTGTTCCTCGTCCGCGCGGACGGTTCTGGCATGCCCGAACCCCTGCCTCTGCCCGCGGGCTCCGAGGGGTCCTTCTCACCCGATGGCCAATCCATCGCCTACAATCCGATTACCAAGTGGGAGCCGGCTTGGAAACGCTATGTGGGTGGTCAGACCACGCCTATCTGGATCGTCAATCTGAAGACTCTCGATTTGCAGAAGGTGCCCCGCGAAAACTCCAACGACTCGAATCCTGTGTGGGTGGGCGACTCGATCTACTTCCTCTCCGATCGCACCGGCCCGGTGACGCTCTTCCGCTATGACGTGTTTCAGAAGGAAGTCAGGCAGGTGGTTCCCACCAGCGGATACGATCTGAAAACTTTTCAGGCCGGCCCCGGCGGCCTGGTCTACGAGCAGTTCGGATCGATCCACCTCGTCGACACGTCGAGCAACGCGGATCACGCGGTTTCGATCCAGATTCATGGTGAGTTGCCCAACCTTGAACCGCACCTAGCTTCGGTCCGGCCCGATGAAATCCAGAATGCTCAAATCTCGCCGGCCGGCGCGCGCGCTGTCTTTGAGGCGCACGGCGAAATCTTCACCGTCCCAGCTGAGAAAGGCGACACACGCAACCTGACAAATTCTTCCGGCGTGGCTGAGCGGGATCCTTCGTGGAGTCCCGACGGCAAAACCATCGCCTATTTCTCCGACGCTTCTGGCGAATACAAACTCTATCTTCGCGACCAAACCGGTTTCAAGCCGCCTACTGTTATCGATCTCGGGCCCGATCCCAGTTATTTCTACGGACCAACCTGGTCGCCGGATTCCAAGCACATCGTCTACACCGACAAACATAACCGGGTGTGGCTCATCGATCTGGCTTCCGGCTCCTCCGCCGTGGCAGGCAAGCCGATCCTGATCGACCAAGCCACATATGGCACCTTCGGGTCCAGCTTTGGCCAGGTCTGGTCTCCCGATTCCAAGTGGATCGCGTATCAGCGCGACCTTAATAATCAGCTCAAAGCCATCTTTTTGTACTCGCTCGACACGCATAAGTTCACCCAGGTGACGGATGGCATGAGCGACGCTTCCAACCCGGCATTCGATCTCAACGGCAAATATCTCTACTTCCTGGCCTCAACAAATGACGGTCCCTCGAACGCAGGCATAGATCTTTCCTCGCTCGATCGCGCTCAGTCCAACGCGCCGTATGTAGTGGTGCTGGCCAAGGACGGCGCCTCGCCCATTCCGCCGGAGAGTGACGACGAAAAAATCAAGGAAGAGAAAAAGCCCGATTCCGATAAGTCCGCGGACGACAAAAAGAAAGACACCAAGGACGACAAGTCAACAGCAAAAGATGAATCGAAATCAGCCGACAAGGACAAAGATAAGGACAAGGGCGCCGATAAAGACAAGGACAAAGATAAGCCTGTGAAAGTCACCGTCGACCTTGACGGCATTGGTAACCGCATCCTTTCCCTGCCCATTCCGCCGCGCAACTACGGAAGTATTCTTGCGGGCAAGGCTGGCATCTTTTTCCTCTCGGAAGGCTCGCCCATCGGGCGACCTTCCGAGCGCGATGGAAGCGGTATTCAGACCATCTGGCGGTTCACGTTGGAGAAGCGCGAACCCGAGGCGGTCCTCAGCAAGATCGATAACTTCATCGTCTCAGCGGATGGCTCCAAGGTGCTCTACAACAGAAAAGACAGCTGGACGATTGCACCGGCAGATGACCTGAAGCCCGGAAACGACAACCCCGGCAAGCCTCTCAACATGGGCGGCATGCAAACCACCATCGATCCGCGTGCCGAGTGGCGACAGATTTACCACGAGACCTGGCGCGTCGAGCGCGACTTTCTCTACGACCCCAACACGCACGGCCTCAGCATTCCCAAGATCGAGGCAAAGTATCAGCCTTATCTCGGCAGTCTGGCGTCTCGGTCTGAGTTCACTTATCTCTCGACCGAGATGCTGGGCGAAATCACCATCGGCCACATGTTCGTCGGTGGCCCACGTCCTCACGATGACGCGCCCAAAACCGGGCTACTTGGCGCCGATTACAAGATTGAGAATGACCGCTATCGCATCGTGAAAATCCTCGGCGGGCAGAACTGGACTCCCGGCCTGGCCTCACCGCTGACGCTGCCAGGCGTCTATGTGAAGGAAGGCGAATATCTTTTGGCTGTGAATGGCCGGGACCTGCAGGGTACGGACAATCTCTATGAGGCCTTTAACGGAACAGCAGGCAAGCAGACCACTCTCCACGTCGGTTCTAGCCCCGACGGCAAAGATGCGCGGGATGTCACTGTTGTCCCCATCGGCGATGAGGACGGCCTGCGCAATCTGGACTGGGTCGAATCGAATCGGCGCAAGGTCGACCAGCTATCCGGCGGGAAGGTGGCTTATGTCTACATGCCCAACACCGGCGGCGCGGGCTACGACAGCTTCAACCGCTACTTTTATGCGCAGCTCGACAAGCAGGCTCTTGTGCTCGACGAGCGCTGGAACGAAGGAGGCTTCATTGCCGATTACGTTGTCGATGTGCTCAAGCGCTTCCCGCTCTCCGGCGCCAAGGAGCGCGACGGCAAGCCGATTCACGATCCCGTCGGCGCCATCTTCGGTCCCAAGGTGATGCTGATTAATCAGAACTCCGGCTCAGGCGGCGATGCCATGCCCTGGTATTTCCGCAAGGCAGAGGTCGGCAAGTTGATCGGCACACGGACCTGGGGTGGATTGGTCGGCATCGGCGGCTATCCGCCGCTGATCGACGGCGGTTACGTGATGGCTCCGCGCTACGCCATCTATGGCCTGCATGGCGATTGGGAGGTGGAGAACCATGGCATTCCTCCCGACCTGATGGTGGAAGAATTACCGAAAGACGTCGCGGCAGGACACGATCAGCAACTTGAAACAGGTGTGCAGACGGTGCTGGATGAGCTGAAAGCGAATCCGATTCCGGAGATACCCATCCCGCCCTATCCGAATTACCACAAGAACGACGGGCTGGGGAGGAACTAGGTCGGAACGAGCTGTTGTAATCCAGAGCGTATAAGTCTTGGCGCGGAGTTATCGTGCCAAGACTTGAGTTAGTAACTCGGAGTTACTTTCCAGAACTTCCAAAACCCTTCTCCGCTCGCGCCGAGCCTTCCAGGCTTCCTGCCTCTTGGACGAGACCTGTTAGTACTGGGACTGGAATCATCTGCGCGATTTTTTCCCCGGCCTTCAGCTCTATCGCGGCATCGCCGAGGTTTGTCATCAACACCAGGATTTCGCCGCGATAGCCTGCGTCGATCACGCCGCCTGTGGTTGCGATGCCTCTCGCTGCCATCGACGAGCGATCACGTACCAACAGTCCAAGAAGCGTGCCTGTATCCGGATGACGTGCCTCGACTGCAATGCCGGTTCGGACGCGCACAGTCGCGCGGGATTCTAAGACAATTCCCTCCAGAGCAAACAGATCATAACCCAGGTCTTCGCCGGGATGCGCCACCACCGGCAACCGGGCGCCTGCTTCCAACAATTTCACACGCAGCATGCTTCGATGGTATCGAATGGCACTTCTGGGATCGCTCGCCACGACTGGAAGTCGCAAAAATGGCCAGCCCCGGCTGGGGCTCTCCCAACCGGGGCTGTCTTTTTCTTCCTCGACGACTCAATTGCAATCGCCGGCTTTTAGGAATTCGGCAAAAGGACCTATAAGCCGAATTCTGTCGTGTGCGGTCATTCCTCTAGGCGCCGCGTTGCCGCGGACACTCATCAGCGACCTACCCGGAGGTTTCGGCAATTGCTCAAGCCGCCTGGGCGCATCGGGCCGATGCGCAACACCGCCTGGCTCTTAGCGGCGCTTCCCTCCCTATTTGGTCTTGCTCCGTGTGGGGTTTACCCTGCCCCCGGCTTCACAGCCGGAGCGGTGCGCTCTTACCGCACCATTTCACCCTTACCCCGGCGCCGAGGCAGCAAGCTGCTTCAGGGATGCCCTCGACCGGTTCCTAAGAAGCGGGGAGGGGTAGCCGAGGCGGTATCTTTTCTGTGGCACTGGCCGTCCGCGGACCTTGAAGCCCGCGTCCCGGACGTTATCCGGCACACTGCCCTGCGGAGTTCGGACTTTCCTCCCCCGAAATGTGCCGAAGCGCATTCCGGCAGCGACCGCCCGGTCCTCCTGCCAGAATCTAGTTTACTCGAATCTCGATTCATCGCACGCGTTGCCTAAAGCTTTGCATCGATAAGAGCTTGCCGACAATCCATTGTGACTAGTGATAGTCTTGCGGACTCTATCCGGTTTGGGGTTAAAATCGCCGCTCTGGAGCCGAGCGAATTCGTCCAAAGGAGAATCTCAATGAAGATCGTCGCTACGATTGCCCGCTACCTGCTGGGACTGATGTTCCTGGTGTTCGGCTCCAACATGTTCCTGAATTTCATTCCCATGGGGCCGATGCCGACAGGGGTCGCCGGACAGTTTACGGTCGCTCTGTTTGCCGCTCACTACTTTTACGTGGTGGGCGCGATTATGGTCATCTCCGGGATTTTGCTGCTCGTGAACCGTTTCGTAGGCCTGGGGCTGACGCTGCTGGGTCCCGTGTTGTTCAACATCCTTACGTTTCATTTCCTGATGAACCCGAGCGGTATTGGGCCGGGCGCCTTTGCGACGCTGTTTTGGTTGCTGGTCGCCTGGGAGCATCGGATCGTGTTTGCAAGGCTGTTTGCGGCGCGGCTTGAGGAGTGAAGGCCGCCCCGATAAACCTGCATGGCGGCTCGCTACAATCGGAGTAGCGATGATTCAGTATCTCTATCTCGGGCGAGTGACCTATGACGAAGGGCTGCGCCTGCAAGCCGAGATGGTTGCGCTTCGGGAGACTGGCCGAATCGACAATCTTCTCATCCTGCTCGAGCACCCGCCGGTGTTGACGCTCGGTCGCAATGCAAACCGCGCCAACATCCTCGCGTCGGATGAATTGTTGGCAAGTCGCGGCGTAACGGTCCATGAGATCAATCGTGGCGGCGATGTGACTTATCACGGTCCCGGGCAGCTGGTTGGCTATCCCATTTTCGATCTGCAGAGTCTGCGCAATGAGTCAGGTGGCCGCTTCGGTCCGGTTGATTTTGTCCGTAGGATCGAGGAGGTGCTGATCCGCCTTTGCGGCGTCTACGGCGTGAGCGCTGGACGCATCGCGGGATTGACCGGTGTTTGGTGTCCTGCGGACGGGGGACTTTTGGATGAGAGTCGTGGCGAAACCGACAAGAGTCGCAAGATCGGCGCGATCGGCATTCATGTTTCGCGGGGCATTACATCGCATGGCTTCGCCTTCAACGTCACGACCGACCTTAGGGACTTTCAGCTGATCAATCCCTGCGGCTTCACAGATCGTGCGGTAACCAGCCTGGAAAGGGAAGTGGATGAATCCGCCGCTTTGCCGAGCCTCGAATCTGTTGCGCACCAGACGGCACGGCAGTTCGGCATCGTCTTCGGCGAGCAGGCTCTTGCAGTCGATAGCCTTGCAGTTCTCCGCACGGAAGCTTCGAACTCTCCCGCGCCGAAGGCGCAGTTGGCCGCACCGCAGGTGCTGGGTGACGACATACCGGTTCAGGTTCCGCGCGAAGTCGAGCGTTTGCGCGGAATCGTTGATGGGCCTGTCCGCGCGTGACCAGCCGCATCCTTGCGCGATCTCGCGATTTATAATCCGGCAGGAGCTTGGGTGTGTCTGCGGTCTGCCTGAGCCAAATTAGCACGGTCCGGCCTCGCGGAGAGAACGATTCATGTCAACCGACGTCATCATGCCCCAGATGGGCGAATCCATCTTCGAGGGGACCATTACCAAGTGGCTCAAGAAGCCCGGCGATCCGGTCGAAAAAGATGAACCGCTCTTCGAAATCTCCACAGATAAGGTCGATGCCGAGATTCCTTCGCCTATCGCGGGAGTGCTTAGCGAGATTAAATTTCCCGAAGGAGCCACTGTTCAGGTGAATACGGTGGTGGCAGTGCTGGTGGATAACGGTTCTTCGGTTGTAGCGCCCGAAGCTCAAAAAGAGTCTTTCGCGCCGGAGGCGCAGTTGGCCGCACCGCAGGTGCCGCAGTTGGCCCCACCGCAGGTGGCGACAGAAATAGTCATGCCCCAGATGGGCGAATCCATCTTTGAAGGAACCATTACTAAGTGGCTCAAGAAGGCCGGCGATCCGGTCCAGAAGGACGAGCCGCTCTTCGAGATCTCAACCGACAAGGTCGATGCCGAAATTCCTTCACCCGTCGATGGCGTGCTTACCGAGATCAAAGTCGCCGAAGGCGCCACGGTGCAAGTAAACACGGTGGTCGCGGTGATTGTCGGCGGCAACAGTGAGGCGAACGCCTCGGCTCAATCACCAGCACCATCGCAAGTGGCGGCGCAGCCGCGATTGGCCGCACCGCACGTGCCGCCGAAGACGCAAGTGGCTCCACTGCACGCGGCGCTACGTTTGTCGCCGCTGGTGCGCAGTATTGCCAAAGAGAACAACGTCGATCTGGCGCAGGTTTCGGGCACAGGTTCCAATGGCCGGATCACGAAGGAAGATATCCTCCAGCATTTGAGTCGGCGCAACTCGCCATTGGTGGCGCAACAGGCGCAGTTGGCCCCACCGCAGGTGGCCGCGCTTCGGGACGAGGTGGTCCCTCTCACGAAGATGCGCGCTATCATTGCGCAGCGCATGCTTGAGAGCACAAGGACCATTCCGCACGCGCACACGGTGTACAAAGTCGACATGATGCGCATTGTGAAGCTGCGGGACCGCGAGCGCGCTGGTTTCGAACAGCGCCACGGATTCAAGCTCACCTACATGCCGTTCATCGCCGCCGCCGCAATCGAAGCGTTAAGAAGATTTCCCATTCTCAACGCCTCGCTCGTAGAGAACGCAATTCAATACCACGCCAACATCCATCTTGGCATCGCTGTGGCGCTCGAATGGGGACTGATCGTGCCTGTCATTCGCGCATCCGATGGCCGTGACTTTGTTGGAATTGCGCGTGCCATCAACGACCTTGCCGGCCGCGCGCGTTCGAAAAAGCTCTTGCCTGACGAAGTCGGCGGATCGACCTTCACCCTTACGAATTCCGGTGCTTTTGGCGGCGAATATGGCCTGCCGATCATCAACCAGCCCGAATCGGCCATCCTAGCCATCGGCGGATTGCGCAAAGAGCCAGTGGTTCTCACCGATGCGGAAGGTAACGACACAATTGCGATTCGTTCGGTGCAGTATTTCTGTCTTGGCTTCGACCACCGCCTCATCGACGGCGCCGATTCTGGAAAATTCATGACAGAATTTAAGTCCATCCTTGAAAACTGGAACGCGGCGATCGGCTGATCCTGTCGCCCGGTGGAAGGTTTGCGTGATGCACGCCGAAACGCGATCGACGCCAGCGCAGACGATGCCTCCGGATCCTCTTCTTGAAGCAGCAATGCATCGTGTCCGCAGGCGTCTGGCTCCCTACATGATGTTGTTGTATGTCGTCTCGTTTCTCGATCGCGCCAACATCAGCTTTGCCAAGCAGGCACTTCAATCCTCCGTCGGAATTTCAGAGAAGACGTATGCAGGCGCTGCGGGCCTTTTCTTCATCAGCTACTCACTCTGCGGATTCCCGAGCAATCTCATCCTTCATCGAGTCGGCGCAAAAAGGTGGTTCACCTTTCTCATGGTCGGCTGGGGGCTGGCCTCGATGGCAACCATGTTTGTGGGCGGCAGCGCGTCGTTCTACGTGCTGCGACTTATTCTCGGACTCCTCGAAGCGGGTTTCTTTCCAGGAGCGGTTTTGTATCTGACATATTGGTTCCCCAATCGCATGCGCGGCGAAATCCTCGGCTTGTTCTATCTAGGCATTCCAATCTCGCTTATCATCGGCGGCCCACTCTCCGGACTCTTGCTCGAAATGCCGCCCTGGGCCGGGCTGCGAAGCTGGCAATCGATGTTTCTCATTGAGGGCTTCATGGCTGTTGTCCTCGGGATCTCTGCGTTCTGGTATCTCGACAACAAGCCCGCCGATGCAAAATGGCTCCCAGCCGAGGAAAAGCGCGCTCTGACCGCCTGGCTTGTCCACGAGGAAGCGGATCGTCGCTCGGTCGGCCCATCGCATTTGTTGCCGATGCTGCGGGACACGCGCGTCCTTCGCTTCGTGTTCATCTACGCACTCATACAAATAAGCACGTACGGCGCGATCTTCTATCTCCCCGCGGAAGTATCGGCGCTCCTGCACCGGACCGTTGGAATTGAAGTTGGCCTGGTTTCAGCCGTCCCCTGGATCTGTGCGCTGGTCGCAGTGTATTTACTGCCGCGCGCGGCGGATCGATACCACGCGCATCGCGGGTTCGCCGCTCTTGCACTTCTCATCGCGGGTTGCGCCAGTTTTGCCTTTCCGGCAGCAGGACCGGGACTCGGACTGTTGATGCTTTCCATTGCTGTCTCTGGCTTCATCGCGGTACAGCCTCTCTTCTGGACGTTTCCAACCGGCTATCTCGCCGATCGCGCCGCGGCCGGAGGCATCGCATTAATCGGGACTGGCAATCTGGGTGGCTTTCTTGCGCCAAATCTCAAAATCTGGGCCGATGGACGCTTTGGCTCGCCGCACGCTGGGTTGTATTTGCTTGCCGCAATTACGGTTTTGAATGCCGGTTTGATTGCCTCGATAAAAACTCGTCGCTCCGAAGTCAACTTGCGCTGAATCGGGACTCCTTACCATTCAGGAAACGGAGATCGCCGGTTCGGTCTTCAAGCGCACATCCTCTGCGGAAACGCCGGGAGCGAGTTCCACAAGCTGGAGACTCTCTCCGGTCACATCAAGCACGCAGAGATCGGTGATGATCCGATTCACGACGCGGGCTCCCGTCAACGGCAGCGTGCACGATTTCAGGATCTTCGGCTGACCCGATTTTGTTGTGTGTTCCATCAGCACGATCACGCGTTTTACGCCGGCAACCAGATCCATTGCGCCACCCATGCCCTTCACCATTTGGCCGGGGATCATCCAATTTGCCAGGTCGCCGAACTCCGAAACCTGCATCGCGCCTAGGATCGCCACGTCGATGTGTCCGCCGCGAATCATCGCGAACGAATCGGCGCTCGAGAAAAAACTGGCGCCCGGAATCGCGGTCACCGTCTGCTTGCCAGCGTTGATCAAGTCCGCGTCCACTTCCTCGTCCAAGGGAAAATCGCCGATGCCCAGCAGTCCGTTTTCCGATTGCAGAGTCACACTGATGCCGGCAGGAATGCATCCCGCCACCATCGTCGGCATGCCTATACCGAGGTTCACGTAGTACCCATCGCGCAATTCTTTCGCTGCGCGCTGCGCCATTTCTTTGCGTGACCACGGCATCAGGATCGACTCCGCGTGATTCTCTGTTCGATGCGCTTTTGCTGATCGGGGAAATGGACGATGCGATCGATATAGATCCCCGGCGTATGCACCTGATCGGGATCGATGACGCCTATCGGGACCAGTTCCTCCACCTCTGCCACCGCGACCTTGCCGCACGTCGCGGCCATCGGATTGAAATTGCGCGCGGTCTTGCGATAGACCAGGTTGCCGCTGGGATCGGCTTTCCATGCCTTCACCAGCGCAATGTCCGCCTTAATGCCTCGCTCGAGAATGTAAGTCTGACCATCGAAATCGCGGTGATCCTTCCCTTCAGCAATCAACGTGCCTACGCCCGTCCGCGTGTAGAAGCCAGGGATGCCTGCGCCACCGGCTCGCATGCGCTCGGCCAGCGTGCCTTGCGGACAGAACTCTACTTCCAGTTCCCCCGACAAATACTGGCGTTCGAACTCCGCATTCTCGCCCACGTAGCTCGAGACCATCTTGCGAATCTGACGCGATTGCAACAGTAGTCCCAGTCCCCAATCGTCCACGCCCGCGTTGTTGCTGACGACGGTCAGATTCTTTTTTCCCGTATCGCGCAGCGCAAGGATTAGGTTTTCAGGAATGCCGCACAGGCCGAACCCACCAACGGCCAGCGTCATGCCGTCTTCAATCAATCCGTCCAATGCCACCTGCGCGTCGGGATAAGACTTGTTCATCGGAGCCCGTTTCTGTCCCATGCACTTCGACAAGCGAGAGAACCTTATTCATTCCCAGCAGCGCCGAGTCGAGACAATTCATGACGAAGTTCCATCGCGTCACACGACCGAGGCAATCGTAACAATGACACTGCGCCGGCGTCACGGTACATAAGGCTCCCGGAACGCAGATTCCGGCCTTCAAATGGGATGAAGTTCTAGCCACATTATGAGAGAATTTCCCCATACGCAAGCTGCATAGGCATTTGGAAGACACCGGATATCCAGATAAAGTGCCCGAAAGGCACATCATTAGAATCTGATTCCCCGTTAGATTCTTGAATTAAGGATGTATTGTGGTTCACGCATTTCGTTGTCTTGCTGGCTTGTTCCTACTCGGATCGTCCTTGTGTGCGCTTGCCCAGGAAGACTACCTGAATCACCTGGTGTTCACAAACAGCCCCACCCCTGACAACGACTTCTATACCGGCGCGCGATCGGTCGCTCCGAGCCTACTCGAATCGTCGAACGGCCGGCTTCCCGTGGAGACGCATACGGTTTTCACGCCCCCCAACGCGCTCCGTCTCCAATGGCGCTCGGTCGAAGGAGGCAGTTGGGACGCAGAAATTCGCGTTGTCAGTTACGACAACCGCGCGGCCGATTTTCGCGGCGACACACTCTCCTTCTGGTGCTACTCTGACGATCGAATCGCCGCGGCAGACCTGCCGCAGGTGCAGCTGACCGATGACGAACACAATTTCACGGCGCGTCTGCCCCTAGCCGAGTTCGCCGGCGATCTTCCCGCTGGGCAGTGGAAGCGGGTCAAGATCCCGCTGCAGCAGTTCACAACCGAGTCGATTCATCCTTTCGATGCGCGCGAGCTCCACTCCATCTTCTTCGCCCAGGGCAAGGACGATAACACGCCGCATACCATCATCGTTGACGAATTGCGCATCGACGACGAGCCTCTGTCTTCGACTGCCAAAGCTGCCGCGCTTCCCGTCCCCTACGATTTGCACGCCGAGGCCTTCGAGCGCCATGTCGACCTCAAGTGGGAGTCGAAAGATTCCGACCAGCTTGCTTACACGGTTATCTATCGCTCCATGGACGAAGGCCCATTCGAGGCAGTCGGCATTCAGCAGCCGGGCCTGCATCGCTACGCCGACTTTGTGGGCGGGCCAAACGTACAGCTGACCTATAAGATCGCGGCGGTCGACAAGCAATACCGCTCCTCCGCGCTTTCGAAGCCGGTGAGTGCCGAGACGTATCCAATGTCGGACGACGAATTGCTCAGCATGATCCAGGAGGAGTGCTTCCGCTACTACTGGGAACGCGGCTCGCATCCGCAATCGGGCATGGCTCTCGAAAGCGTTCCCGGCGACCCGCGCATCGTGGCCACAGGGGCCAGCGGCTTCGGCATCATGTCCATTGTGGTCGGCATGGAGCGCGACTTCATTACGCAACCGCAGGGCCTCGAGCGGCTCTCGCGCATCGTCAGCTTTCTTGAGAAGGCGCAGCGCTACCACGGCGCGTGGCCGCACTTCATGGACGGCTCGACCGGCCGCACCATGCCCGTCTTCGGCATGTATGATGACGGCGGCGATCTTGTCGAGACGGCTTTTCTGATGGAAGGGCTCCTTACCGCCCGTCAGTACGTGCAGCCTCGCGGCAGAGTCGGCCAGGCCCTCGCCGCACGCATCACGCACCTGTGGGAGACGGTGGAATGGGATTGGTATGAGCGTCAGGCCGGGGCCAATCCGTTGATCTGGCATTGGTCGCCCGAGTGGTCGTGGCGTACCGATCACAAGCTCACCGGGTTCAACGAGACAATGATCGCCTATTTGCTGGCCATGGCCTCGCCCACCCACAGCATTCCCGTCGAAGCCTACTACGCTGGCTGGGCCAGCCAGACGCCGGCGGCCGAGCAATATCGCGTCGGCTGGTCAGGCACCTCAGACGGCGATCGTTACGGCAACGGAAATACCTACCTGGGAATCAAGCTTGACGTAGGCGTAGGCAACGGCGGCCCGCTCTTCTTCACTCAGTATTCCTTTATGGGCGCTGACCCCCGCAAGATTCGCGACAAGTACGCCGACTACTTCGAGAACAACCGCAACATCGCCCTCATCAATTACCGCTACTGTCAGCAGAATCCTGGTCACTTCAAGGGCTACGGGCCCGGCGTCTGGGGCTTGACCGCCAGCCTCGACCCCTATGGCTATCTTGCGCACGCGCCCAACCCGGCGAGCGACAACGGAACTATCGCTCCGACAGGCGCCCTGGGATCTTTCCCGTACACGCCAGAGGAGTCGATGGCCGCGCTCAAGTATTTCTACCGCACGCTCGGCGCCCGTCTGTGGGGAATCTACGGTCCAACCGACGCCTTCAACCTGACGGAGAACTGGTTCTCGCCTGACTATCTCGCGCTCGACCAGGCGCCGATGGTCGTGATGATCGAGAATTACCGCAGTGGACTCATCTGGAAAAACTTCATGGCGAACCCAGAGATCAATCCCATGCTCGCGCGCATTGGTCCGCCAGCCGCCGTCGAGTCCTCTGCCGCCAGCGCTGGAAAATAGCCGCCCCAATTTGCTCGTGCTAGGGCTTTCATCGCCGGTTGCTATCCTGAACCGCATGATTGCGCGTACTATCGCATTCACGCTGAGCCGGCTCCATCCAAGGCTCCGTTGGAACCAGCTGCCGTCACGGCAATCCCGGGAGATCAAACCATGCCCCCCTTGTCTGAATCAGAAATCTCTTCGCGCCTCAAGGCGCTTCCCGAATGGAAAACAGAGTCCGGCGAACTAACGCGCACCTTCATCTTCAAGGATTTTCGTGCCTCGCTGGCCTTCGTGAACCAGGTTGGCGAACTGGCAGAAAAAGCCGGGCATCATCCCGACATCGATATCCGATACAACCGCGTACGGCTCGCCCTGGTGACGCACGATGCCGGCGGGATTACCGCGAAGGACTTCGATTTAGCCGGTGCCGCCAACAAGCTGGTGTAAACCGGCCGCCGGTTTGACCCTGCATCCCCTTATCGCTAGAATAGAGAACATGAGTTTCCGCTTCACTCCGGCCGCTTGTTGTGCATGTTGTTGCGCATGCCGCCGGACTGTGGGGTAGACCAGCCTTAAGACTCACAAGGTTCCCCTAAGCCCGCGCTGCAGAATCCCTGCTGCCGCGGGTTTTGTATTTTCCGGCGCAATACCGAGGAGAAAGCTGAGATGACATCGATCGCCAACGACATCGCGCCTGCGCATCGGTCGGGATCGGTGCCCGCAAGCACCTTGAGCGCGGTTCCAGCGGTCGGCAACGCCCCAGCACAACCCGCCCGCGAACGGCTCAATCACATCCAGCTTCTCGAAGCCGAGAGCATCCATATTATCCGCGAGGTGGCGGCTGAATTCGAGCGGCCGGTGATGCTCTACTCCATCGGCAAAGACTCATCGGTGATGCTGCGCCTGGCGCAAAAAGCCTTTCATCCTGCGCCCATTCCGTTTCCGCTGCTGCACATCGATACCGGCTACAAATTCCGCGAGATGCTCGAATTTCGCGACCGGTATACTGCAGAGCTCGGCCTCAAGCTGCTCGTCTGGCGGAATGAGGAGGCACTCGCCGATGGAGCCAATCCTATCCGCCTCGGAACGCAGCGTTGTTGCGGCCTGCTCAAGACGCAGGCCCTGCTCGACGGGCTCCGCGCGTATAACTTCGACGCAGCTTTCGGCGGCGCGCGCCGCGACGAAGAAAAATCGCGCGCTAAGGAGCGCATCTTTTCCTTCCGGGACAGTGCCGGTCAATGGGATCCGAAAAATCAGCGCCCTGAGCTTTGGAGCCTGTTCAACGGCCGCATCGGCCCCGGCGAGAGCATTCGCGTTTTCCCGCTTTCCAACTGGACCGAGCTCGACATCTGGCACTACATCCATCTCGAAAAAATTCCCATCGTTCCGCTCTATCTCGCGAAGGAGCGCAAGATGCTCGTGCGCGGCGACTCGCTTATTCCTGTCGAGCAGCCCTTTGTGCAGGGCCTGCCCGGCGAAGAGCAATGGGTGAAATGCCGGTTGCGTTCGCTTGGCTGCAGCCCCTGCACCGGCGCCATCCGCAGCGATGCCGACACCGTCCCCAAAATCATCGCTGAATTGATGGCGGTACGGAACTCGGAGCGCGCCAACCGCATCATCGACCACGATCAGGATGGCTCGATGGAAATCAAGAAACGTGAGGGCTACTTCTGATGATTGCCGCAGACAGAAGCCCCGTGGAAACCCCCATCGTTCCTCGTTCCGATAGCGCCGACGCCGAGATAGAGCAGCAGCTCGAAGCCGAACGCGCCAAGGACCTTCTGCGCTTCTCCACCGCGGGCAGCGTCGATGACGGCAAGTCCACGCTGATCGGCCGCCTTCTCTACGACTCGCGCAACGTCTACGACGATCACGTCCGCTCTGTCACGCACAATGCTGCAATCGACTTCGCGCAACTCACCGACGGCCTGCGCGCCGAGCGCGAGCAGGGCATCACCATCGACGTTGCCTATCGCTACTTCTCGACCCCGAAAAGAAAATTTATCATTGCCGATACGCCCGGCCACGAGCAGTACACACGCAACATGGCCACCGGCGCGAGCACAGCCGATGTGGCCATCGTCCTCGTCGACGCGCGCAAAGGCATTCTCGATCAGACGCGCCGTCACACCTGCATCGCGGCGCTGCTCGGTATCCCCACGGTCATCGCAGCCATCAACAAGATGGACCTCGTCGACTTTTCTCAGGAAGTCTTCGACCGTCATCATCGCGATCTGCAGGTGCTCGCCACGCGGCTCGAGATTCCCGAGCTGATCGCAGTTCCGGTCAGCGCCCTGGATGGGGACAACGTTGTCCACCGCAGCAATCGCATTCTCTGGTACGAAGGCCCGAGTCTCCTTGAACTGCTCGAAACCGTTCCGCTTGCCATCGAGAGATTGCACGCCGGGCTACGTTTTCCAGTGCAACGCGTGCTGCGTCCGCATCAGGATTTTCGCGGCTTCGCCGGACAAATCGCCGCAGGGTCTGTGCATCCCGGCGATGAAGTACTAGCCCTGCCCTCTGGCATCCGCACGCACGTACGCTCCATCAACACATGGGAGGGCGATCTCGCCTCGGCTCGCGCTCCTCAGTCGGTTGTGCTTACGCTCGAAGACGAAACCGACTTGAGCCGCGGAGACATGATCGCCTCGATCGCCGTGCCGCCGAGCAAGACCACTCACTTCGAAGCAACGGTGGTCTGGATGCACGCGAGGGCGCTACGTGCCGGCGCCACATATCTACTCAAGCACACCACGCAGACCGTGCGCGCCCAGATCCTCGAAATCCGGTCGCGCATTGATGTTGAGCATCTCGAGGAACGCGCGTCCGAGCAGCTTGCACTGAACGACATCGGTGAGATCGTCTTGGAGGTCAGCCGTCCGTTGCTCGCCGATCTCTACCGCGAGAACCGCACCACCGGCAGCTTTATCCTCATCGATCCGGCCGACAACGCGACCGCCGGTGCGGCGATGATTCGGAAGTTTTCAGACGTCGCGGAAGATGCACCAGCCGCGGCTAAACCAACAGGCGCTCTGCTCGAACTCGGCACAAGACATCAGCTTGCCGCCGAACTCGAGAAATCGCTCTTGCAAGCCCGGGCGCTGGTTCTGCGCACGCGGGTTCGCGCTTACGCAGCGCTTCTGACCGTCGCACGATCTGGCGCCGTGGTCCTCATCGAGAGCGAGACGGACGGACCGATCACATTGACCATGGCCGGGGCTCTTGATGCAGATTCCCGCGAGCTCGCCAGCGAGAATCCTGCAGATCTTCTCGCCGAATTCAGGCGCCTTCACATCATTCCCTCTGGAGAAAAGGATGTCGATCCAGCTCAGCAGTGAAATCGAAGAACGTTTCCGCATCGCTCAGGAGTTTCTTCGCCCGCGTCTCCTGCGCGCGCAGCAGCCTTGCATCACGAGCAGCTTTCAGGCCGAAGACGTCGTCGTCCTGCACATTGTGCGCGCCATCCTTCCGCGCATCCCGGTGCTGTTTCTCGAGACCGGTTATCACTTTCCTGAGACACTCGTCTATCGCGACTGCATGGCCGCGGAGTGGGACCTAAACCTCGTCAACGTGCTCCCCGAGCACACAGTGGCCGAGCAGGAATCCGAGTTCGGCATTTTGTATCAGTCCGCGCCGGACCGCTGCTGCGGATTGCGCAAAGTCGGGCCGCTTTTTCGCTCGCTCGCTCCGTACGACACGTGGGTCACTGGCTTGCGACGCGAGCAGTCGAAGTCGCGCGCCAACCTCCAGGCCGAAGAATCTTTCACGCTGCCGACCGGCCACATACTCGCCAAGCTTAGCCCGCTCGCCGAGTGGTCCACGCGCGATGTATGGCAATACGCCGAATCGCACAGCATTCCGCTTTTGCCCCTCTATGAAAAGGGCTACACCAGCATCGGCTGTGCCCCTTGTACGAGCCTGCCCTTCGACCCTAACGATCCGCGCTCGGGTCGCTGGTCCGGCCGCAAGCTTGAGTGCGGCATTCACATTCAGCCGAATTCGTAGACGAATGAGCGTGGGAGTAAAAGAGTATGAGTCCTAAGGAAGCAAGGTAGCCGGAGATCGCGATGGAACTTCTTCTCGGCTTTCTAATTGCCGCACTGATTGCGATGACCGGCGTTGGTGCGGGCACGATCACAGCGCCGATGCTCATCCTCTTTCTCCATGTTCCGGTTCCCGAGGCAGTTGGCACCGCGCTGGTTTATTCTGCCGCGGTCAAACTGGTCGTCGTTCCCATTCAAATCTGGCGGCGCCAGGTGGTGTGGCGCACGCTCGGCATTATGTTGCTTGCAGGCGTGCCCGGCGTCGTTCTCGGGGCAATCTTTTTCAAGCGCGCAGTACGCGTGCAGGGCCACACTCTCTGGCTCTATTTCGCCCTTGGCGCCATCATCCTGCTCTCGTCCGGCTGGCATATTTACCGGCATTTTCGCCCGGCCGATGGTGGTCGCAAACGCGCCAGTCATCCCTGGTGGCTCGCGCTAACCATGTTTCCCGTTGGGGCTGAAGTAGGCTTTTCATCCTCTGGCGCCGGCGCTCTGGGCACGGTCGCGCTCCTCGGACTCACTGCCCTCGATGTGCCTCGCATCGTTGGCACTGACCTTTCCTTTGGCCTCTGCCTTTCCCTGATCGGCGGTGGAATGCACTTGAGCCAGGGAGGAGTCAATTCGATTCTGCTCACGAATCTGATTGTCGGCGGCGTTGCTGGAGCCCTCGTCGGGACCGGGCTCGCCACACGCATCCCAGCGCGTCCCATGCGCCTCGCCTTGTCGCTCTGGCTTTTCGCGCTGGGCGTGCAACTCTGCTGGCAGGCATTCGCGAAGACCGGCAGCTAGGGACTGGCCGTCCAGGCAATCGCTTCGCGTGGCAAGGTGAACTGTATGGCACACCGACAGAATGTTCCACGTGGAGCATTTGTGCGAAGTGGCGCGCGTGTTGGTGAGAGGTTGCGAAGAATGCTCTCATGCAGCGCGAGCGGCGCTCGCCCACTGCAGAGTGGTTGCAATCCATGGGCCCGGCTGGCGATACTCGCTCATGCCCTCTCCTCCGGCTTCTTCTTTCCAGCGAGAACCCAGCTTGGAACGCGAATTCTATTCCGCACGTCTCACCAGGAAGCAGTGCATCTCCGAAAAGGCGCAGACCTATCACCTCGAATTTGTACTCGAAGAGTTGGACTCTTTTTCCTTTCTTCCCGGTCAATTCATCTCTGCGGTTGCCGACGATCCCGCGGGCAAAGAACAAACCCGCGCTTACTCGATCGCGTCCGCTCCGGACGGCAATCACATCGATCTCTGCCTGAACCGCGTGGAAGGCGGATTCTTTTCGAATCTCCTCGCCGATCTACCCGATCTTCCCGTGGGCGGCGCGCTGCAAGTCTATGGGCCGAATGGCTTCTTCACGCTGCGCGAGCCCATCACGGATTCCATTCTGATTGCCACCGGCACCGGCGTTGCACCGATGCGCGGCTTTTTGCAATGGCTCTTTCCGGAGGGCGGCCCCGATCGCAGCAACGGCAAGCACATCTGGCTCGTCTACGGAACGCGCTACGAGAGTGAGATCTACTACCGCGATGAGTTCGAAGCCTTCGCCGTACGCCACGACAACTTCCACTATCTGCCGACGCTGAGCCGTGCGCCCGAAAACTGGCCCGGCCTCCGCGGCTACGTGCAGGGGCACGTAGCGCGCATCGTCGAACAACGTGCAGCCCGCCTCGGCCAGCCGCTTCCCGCTCCCCCGGTCGACCCGGGAATCCCCCCGGCCGAGCTTCGCTTCGACATCAATGCCTATGTCTGCGGCCTCAGCAATATGATTAACTCCGTCCGCGATGGCCTGAAGTCTTTCGGATGGCACCGCAAGCAAATCATCTTCGAGCGGTACGACTGAGACGAGGTCACACCGCTAGAGATTGAACAACTCCCGCAGCCGTTTCGTTTGTCCGCGGCTCACCGGAATCTCTGTCTGCTTCTTGTCATTCATGCGCAGCTGGTAGGTCGACTTGAACCACGGCACCACTTCGCGAATGTGGTTGATGTTCACCACAAAGCCGCGATGCGCGCGCCAGAACAAGGCCGGGTCAAGCAGCTCCAGCAGCTCTTCGAGGGTCCGGCATTTCGAATGGCCCTCAAAGCTCTGCGTCACAACGCGGATCACGCCCTCGTCGATCGCGGCATAACAAATCTCCGCCTGATCCACCAGCAACAAACGGCTCTGCGCCTGCACAATCAATCTGCCCGATTGCGGGGTTCGTGCCCCGCCCTGCTCGCGGTTCAGAAGCCGCAACAGCTCACCGATCTGTGCTTCGGGCAGCGCTCCCGCCGAGTTCCCTGCCATCCGCCCGCGCACGCGCTCCAGTGCCTGTTGCACGCGCGCCCGATCGAACGGTTTCAGCAGGTAGTCGACCGCATTCACGTCAAAGGCGCGCACCGCATACTGGTCGTACGCCGTGGCAAACACCACCTGCGGCAGCGGCTCCGCGTCCTTGCCGGGTTTTGCGCCATGTCGGTCCATCAGCCTTTTGATGACCGCAAAGCCGTCTAAACCCGGCATCTGTACATCGAGAAAAACAACATCCGGATGATGCTCTTCAATCAGGTCGACTGCCTCAATGCCATTGGCCCCCTGCGCCACCACCTCCACGCCGCCTGCCTGGTCCAGCAGATACCGCAACTCATCGCGAGCGAGCTGTTCGTCATCGATGATCAGCGCGGAGATTGTCATGAATGCCAGATGCTTGATTGTAGGAAGGGGAACTTGGCCGGGTCAATCGTGCGGGTGCTCGACCTTGTCCTGAATGCGGATGTCCTCGGCTCTCCGCGAAGCTTGAATCGCCGTGCCCGCGCTCTATTCGCCCAAAACCCGAAGCCGCGCCGGCATATGGTCGTGCGCCAATTCATGGCCGCATCGTGTGCAGTACTGGTCTGTCGTGCGCACCGTGCGGAAGCAATTGCCGCAACTAGCCGTGAGTTGATAATTGCATTGCGGGCAGAAGTGAAAATCGCTCTGCACATGCGTTCCGCAGGCCGCGCAGGTTGAAACCAGCGGCGTGCGCAGCAGGAAATACAGCACAGCGCCAATGCCACCCGGCATCACAAAGCAGATCAGCATCCAGAACCGCGCGCTCATCGAACGCCGAGGCGCGTCCTTGCTGACAAAGCCGATCATCAGAAAATACAGCGCCGCCAGCAATCCCCACGAAAGGTTCATGTAGACGCGCAGGCCCAGCGGAGGGATGTGATGTTGCTGCGCCGGGAAAACAATCCAGAAATAGTACTCAACCAGTACGAAAACCACTGCGGCTGCCATGATCGACCAGATGGGGATCAGGCGCGTGTCTTCATTGGCGTGAATTGATTGAGGCTCAGGCATATCAACTCCCTCCCTCGGAGGGCTCGTTTGGAGGATTAAGCCAAGCTTAACCTCTATTCCAATGGACGGGAAGATGAAAGCGGAAGTTGCGAGTACCTTTGGTCAACCCGCTCAGATGGTGCGCAAGCTCGGATCGTCGCGAATCAGGACTTGCGGCGCATCCAGCCGGCGAGCAGGGCCGAAGCCAACAGCGCGGTACTCATAAAGAAGCTCCACACGGCAATCTCGCTCACCATACCGGTCAAGCGCTCTTCTTCAATCAAAGTGTCGGCGATCCACCACACTGGCGGGCCTACCACGAAAAACACCAGCAATGTTGCCGCCAGCGCCACCGCGCGATTTCGCTTGTGGTCCGCTTTCTGCCCCTGCATCACGCCCAGTGAGGTCATCACCACGCGGCGCGTCCGGTGCGCAATGGCCCGTTCGCGGTCAGCCTCTTTGCCACACAACGCTCCCACCGCTTCGCGCTGAGATCTCGTGTCTGTGTCCGCGCTGGGGCTCGCGCCGGTGATTGCGCCCAAGGTCATTCGGTGGTCTCCAAACGGCGCATCTGAGCCCGCTCCAGCTTCGGCTTGATTGCCGCCAGACCGCGGTAGAGCCTCGACTTCACGGTCGAAAGTGGCGCCCGCGTCACTTTGGCGATTTCCTCCAGAGTCAATTCCTCATGGAACCGAAGCACCAGCACCTCGCGGTAGAGCGTGTCCAGCTGTAACAGCGCTGTCGCAATATGTTCCCGATCCTCGATGCTTGCGAAGCTGTCAAACGGCGTCGGATGGCCGTCGGCAACCTCGACGCTCATCGGTCGGTCATCGTCGTTGCCAGTCTCGAATAGCTCGTCGAGGCTCGACATGGTCCGCTTCCGGCGGTGGTCGATTACAAGATTCCGTGCGATCGTGAAAAGCCACGTCTCAAAGCGCGCTTTCCCGTTGAATTGGCCGCCGCGTGTCAAAACGCGCATCCACACTTCCTGAAACAGGTCCTCGGCCATCTCGCGATTTCCCGTTAGAAAAAGCAGATACCGCAGCAACCGGTGCTGATAGCGAACGATCAGTTCATCCAGTAAACCGGCTTCCTGCCGCTTAAGCCCATCGGCGACGGCAAGGTTTTCCCGCTTCGCCTGCTCAGCAAGGCTGGCGGAAGCTGGAGCGAAGATCGAGCGAAGCGCGGCAGTGGTACTCATCGTATTCAATTAGACGACAGATTCCTGCGTCAGGCCGCGCCAAAATGCCGGGGGCGCCTGCTGTGCACTGTTTTTGGGGCAATTTGCCGTTCATTTGACGCTCAAAAGGCGCCCCGCTTCCGCTTCGCAACGCGCAAACATTCTTCGACTGCTTTCGCCGCGCGCCGTTCTCGTCCCTCAACAGTCTGGACATAAAAGATCCCGAGCAGATGATTCCGCCGCTGCGCTGGCGTCATTGCGTCCCACCCTTCGCGCGACTGCGGTTGGCGCTGAAAGGCGGCTCGCAAAATCGGCGGCAGCTCCTGTTCCCCCTCCATGGCGAGCATCACGCTCTCCGCCATCTTTTCCGCTCGCATTTTGCGTGTCTCTATAGCCTTTGCCGCATCCACAAATTGCGCGATTCCCTTGCGCATCGATGGGCTCATCGCATCGAACCACTTCCGCAGATGCCGGTCGCCTTTGAGCGCGCTCGTCAACTCACTGGGCTCGACAAAAGTCTGCTCTTCGAGGTCCGGCTCGATTTCAATCTGCACCGTGTTTCCGGGCGTGGCCCGAGCGCCGGCTTGCATGCGCTTGTTCACCAGCAGCAGGTGCCCCGTGCCCTTGGCAAAAGGAAACAGCGTCGTCCGGAATGCAAACCCGTTGATTGCGCCGCGCACCCGCCGGCTCTTCCAATCGGGCCATTGCCTTTTCAGGTCGCCGGGAACACGCGCCATGACAAAGCGCGGCCGTGTGCTCCTTGCCTCCAGCACCGCTCGAAACGATTTTGGACTGTTTGGCTGCGTCATCATGTTCGTCCGCCCTGGCTGTTTCCGCCGCCCGCAATCGCTTTGGAAAAGGGGGCACGACAGTTCTGCTTCATCGACAATCTAAACTACAACCATGGAAGTTCTCTACGGCCTCCATCCTGTAGAGGAGGCACTCAGGGCGGGACGCCGCCGCTTTGATCACATTCTCGTAGCCCGCGAGCGCCAGGACGAACGGCTCGCGCGCCTTGTAACCGAATGCCGTCAGGCTGGTGTCCGCGTCCGCCAGGAGCCCCGCGAACAGCTCACTCAGCTTGCCGGTACCCCCACGCACCAGGGTGTGGTCGCGTTGGTTCGACCCCAGGAATCTCTTGCTCTCGAAGACCTGTTCGAGCCCGCTGCCGGCCAAATTGACGCACCCCGCTTTATTCTCGCGCTCGATGGTGTTGAAGACCCACAGAATCTTGGAGCCCTCTTGCGCGTGGCCGACGGCGCGGGAGTCGATGGCATTATCCTGACTGAGCGGCGCTCCGCTCCAATCAGCCCAGCCGCAGTCAAAGCCAGCGCCGGCGCGACAGAACACCTTCGCATCGCGCGGGTCGTGAATCTGGTTCGCGCCCTCGAAGAACTGAAGCGCCAGAACACCTGGATCATTGGACTGGACGAACATGGCGCAACCGACTACGACCGGTTCGATTTCACCGGCAACTGTGTCCTCGTTCTCGGCCGAGAAGGGGCTGGTCTCCACGACCTCGTCCGCCGCACCTGCGACCACCTGCTGCGCATTCCCATGGCTGGGGGCGTTAGTTCTTTGAACGTGTCTGCTGCAGGAGCCGTTGTGCTGTATGAAGCCGCGCGCCAGCGGCGGGCCAAGATCGGCGCCGAAGGCGCGGCTGGCCGCACGGCAGGTGCCCGCACGGCAGGTGCCGCGTCTAAGAAGAAGCAGAAAGGTTTGGGTTCATGAAGTTTCTCCGTGTCCGGATGATGGCAGTTGTCCTCGTTGCCATCGTCTTGGCCATTGCGCCGGGCTTTGCGCAAGCCATCCCTGCTCAGACCCCTCAAAACAGCACCCAGCAGTCACAAAGCCCCGCCTCTGGTGGCAAGGTCATCTTCTCGCGTTCCACCAACGAAAACGGCCAGACCACAACGGAGACGGGCCCAGCCGCAACCCAACCCGCAATCGAAATGGCGAAGGAGCCTACCGCAGAAGACGCCGACCGCCAGGCAGTCACCTTCACCGCACTCGACCTCGATGTGCACTTGCGCCCCGCTGCCCATCAGATCGCCGTCCGCGCTCTGGTTACCGTGCGCAATGACGGCAAAATCCCGCTCGCGCGCATACCTTTGCAAATCTCCTCATCGCTTAACTGGGAACAGATTCGCATCGGCGGGCGGAACATCTCTTTTTCGGTCGCAACGCTCAACTCCGATGCCGACCACACCGGCCAGCTTCATGAAGCCGCCGTCCCTCTTACCCAGCCGCTCGCCCCCGGCGCCACGCTGGCACTCGACGTGGTCTACTCCGGCTCCATCGTCCCAAATGCCCAGCGCCTGGTCACCATCGGCACGCCAGAGGACCTCGCGCTGCATTCCGATTGGGACGAAATCTCTCCCTCTTTCACGGGCCTGCGCGGCTTTGGCGACGTTGTCTGGTATCCGGTCTCCAGCGTCCCTGTCATTCTTGGCGATGGCTCGCGTCTCTTCGACGAAATCGGCCGCCACAAACTCCATCTCTCAGGTGCCCACTTTCGCCTGCGACTGACGGTCGAGTTCCCCCGTGGGAACCCGCCCACCGTGGCCATCGTCAACGGTGTGCCGCTCCCGCTTAACGTGACTGACGCACAGGGACTCGACCCCGATGTGGATGGCATCGCCACCGCCACAGCCGAGTCTTCTGCGCTCGGCTTTCTCGCTCCTAGCCTCTTTGTCGCGGTGCGCAAAGCCCATCCGTCCGATCAACTTACTGCATGGACCATCCCCGACGACGAAGTCTCGGTGCAGTCCTGGATTGACGCGGCCTCCAACGTTGCGCCCTTCGTTGAAGGATGGCTCGGCAAAGCCCCGCGCACGCAACTCACGCTTCTCGATCTACCCGATCCCGACGATGCGCCCTTTGAAACGGGCGCTCTTCTTGCGACTACGCTGCACGATGTTCCCGGCGACCGCCTCAGCGGCGTCCTCGTCCACTCCCTCACCCACGCGTACACCCAGTCCACTGCAGAACCGTCGCCTGGCTGGCTCAATGAGGGCCTCGCCACATTTATGGAATCCCTGTGGGTCGAGAAGCGCCGTGGCCGCGATCAGGCCCTCGAGATGCTTGAGGTCAATCGTTCCGCACTAGCGCTGGCGGAGCCATCGAGTCCCGGCGCAAGTCCCGGCGAACCGTTGGGGCTCGCCATTGCGCCTGTCTACTACCGCACCAAGGCCGCGTATGTCTTCTGGATGCTCCGCGATCTCACCAGCGACGAGGCTCTCGGCGCTGCGCTCCATGCCTATGTTGGCGCTTCAGCGGGTGCGACCCAGGCCGCGGCCAACGGAGCAACCAACTCCGCCCCAACTTCGCTTCAGCGCCTTCTCAAGCAAGCGGGCGCCACGCGCGATCTCGCTTGGTTTTTTTCCGACTGGATCGAAGCCGACAAGGGATTGCCCGATCTCACCATCGACAGCGTCTTTCCGAATGCCGCGCAGGCCGGCACATATCTTGTCGCAGTCAATGTCACGAATGCAGGCTATGCTGGAGCCTATGTCCCCGTTACCGTGCGCACCGCGAAGAACTTCGTTACCGAACGAGTCTTCGTCCCAGCGCGCGGCCACGCCGTCGAACGGCTTGTCGTCATAGGCCCGCCAACGCAAGTACAGGTCAACGACGGCACCGTACCTGAAACGCAGGCCAGTGTTCACGTCACCGACATCACTCCGTCTCCCGCGGATCAGCCGATCCCCTCTTCTGGGAGCACATCCTCCAGCACGCAGGAACCTCCGCCGCAATAGACTTCGATCCAGCACGAATCTCGTCCAAAGGCCTGCTGCATGCAATGCCAGTGCCTCAACCGAAGGGATGATGTGCGGCCTCCTGGCCCTCAGTACGATAACCGAACGATGCAGACCGATCCGCAATCCGGACGGCAGATGGGGGCATGGGCGGCCACCGCCGTTGTCACCGGTGAGGCAATCTCTCTCGGCATCTTTCTTACGCCCGCCGCGATGGCCCGGTCGCTCGGTTCGCCCGCCTTGCTTGCCGCCGTCTGGTGCGGCATGGCTGTGCTCACACTTGCAGGCGCGCTTTGTTTTACGGAATTAGCGGTCCGCAATCCATTCGACGGCGGCGAATACGTCTATCTGTGCCGCGGCTTCGGCCGTCACGTCGCTTTTCTCTATGGATGGATGGCGGCGCTGGTGATGTATCCAGGCGTTGCCGCGTCCCTTTGCGTTGGCACTGCTCCGTATATCCAGGGGCTCGTTCCTTTTCCCGCGCGCCTCGTGCCGCTGTTGCCCGCTCTCCTGATCCTTGGCCTGGGCGCTCTCACGTATGCGGGAACCCGCCTCTCCAGCCACGTGATGGCAACGCTCAACTGGCTTAAGATTCCAGTACTGGTCGCGCTGGCAGGCTGGGCGCTCCTGTCGGGCCACGCCACCATGTCCAACCTTGCTCCCTTCACGCTGCGCCGTCCGGGCGCGGACCCGCTGATCGAAGCCATTGCCGGAGCAACCATCAGCGCCTTCTTCTGTTTCGGCGGGTGGTGGGAGGCGGGCAAGATCGCAGGCCAGGTGCGCAATCCCGCGCGCATACTGCCCATCGCCTTCACCGCTGGAGTTCTCGCGGTGACCGCAATCTACATGCTCGTCAGTCTCGCGTTTGTTGCCACTGTTCCCCTCGAACAGATCCAGTCGAATACTGCCTTTGTCGCGCAGTTCGGGCAGGCGCTCTTCGGCGCAGCCGGTGGACGTGTCCTTTCTGCTTGCGTAGTGCTCTGCGTACTCGGCGGCCTCATGGTGCTCAGCATGGCCGTGCCGCGCGTGACGTACGCATTAGCCCGCGGGGAAGTGGGTGCCGAGAGCCGGGGAACTCTTGCCGCCTTCGCCCGCCTCAATCCGCGCACCGGCGTTCCGGCCAACGCTGTGCTGCTGCAAACCGGGGTGGCGCTCGCCGTTCTAGCGCTCGGCGCCTTCGATCGCATTCTCGCTTTCATCATCTTTTCTGCTGTTGTCTTTCTCGCGCTCACCGTGGCCACGCTCTTCCGTGCCATCACGCCGGTCCGTCGATGGTGGTTTCCGCTTGCGCCTATCGTCTTCATCGCGGGTTGCGGTATTCTCGCAGCCATGCTGCTGCTTCACAACCTTGGTCCATCGCTGCTGGGAGCTGCCATTGTCTTAATCGGCCTGCCTGCACGCTCGCTGCTGACACGCGGCAGTAACGTTGCCCAAACCGTAGCCACTGAAACATCGACCTAGTGAACTATGCCCGAACTGTGAACTTAGAAATGTAACTAAGAACTGAGAATCTCGGAGGTATCCCATGCCCCACATTCCGCTTCCCGACGATCTACCCGGCATCCGCGGCGCCATGGCCTTTCGGCCTGAGACCGCGCGCCCCCTCAACGCATTGGTCGAAGTGCTGTTGCAAGGACCAAGCACCCTCACCCGCGGCGAGCGCGAGCTGATCGCCACTTATGTATCGAGCCGCAACTGCACACACTACTGCCACAGTATCCACGGAATGATTGCCGCCGCGCACCTCGGTGGCAACGAAGCGCTGGTCAAGCAGGTCAAAACCGACTTCACCCAGGCCGACATCAGCCCCAAGCTCAAAGCGCTGCTCACCATTGCGGGCAAAGTGCAGCAGGATGGCAAACTCGTCACCACCGTTGACGTTGAAGCCGCGCGTAAACACGGTGCGACCGACATTGAGATTCACGACACCGTGCTGATTGCCGCGGCATTTTGCATGTATAACCGCTATGTCGATGGGCTCGGCACCGTGCAGCCCGACGATGAAGCACTTTATCGCGAACGTGGGCGCCGCGTCGCTCGCGATGGCTACGTCACCGTGAGCGAGGAGTATTTGGCGAGCCACGCCAACGCACATTAATGTGCAAGTTCTCAGTTCGCAGTGAGTGAGGTGGCAAGGCGACTGCATCGTGTGAATTTTGAGCTGCGGACTCTGAACTGCGAATTGTCTTTTGTTCCCTGTTCCCTAATCCCTGTTCCCTAATCCCTGTTCCCTGAGGTGTTCCCATGTCGCACATCAAACTTCCCGAAGAACTCCCCGGCATCACCGCCGGTTTCGCCTTTCGTCCTGAGACCGCCAAGCCCATGCGCGCGCTTGCGCACATCCTGCTCCACGAGCCCAACTCCCTTACCGGGGGCGAGCGGGAACTCATCGCGACCTATGTCTCCGCGCGCAACAAGACAACGTTTTGCGAATTGAGCCACGGCGCCGCCGCAGCCAGCCATCTGGGCGGAGAAGCGCAGGTCAAGCAGGTCAAAACCGACTTCAGCCGCGCCGAAATCAGCCCCAAGCTCAAAGCGTTGCTCGGCATTGCGGGCAAGGTTCAGCAGGATGGCAAGCTCGTCACCTCCGCCGACGTCGAAGCCGCGCGCAAGCTAGGGGCGACCGACCTCGAGATTCACGACACGGTTCTGATTGCCGCGGCTTTCTGTATGTACAACCGCTACGTCGATGGCCTCGGCACCTGGCAGCCCACCGACCCCTCGATGTACGAGCAGATGGGGCACCAACTTGCCGAAAGGGGCTATGCGACGCCAGCCGTGCGGCAACCTGTCACCGCGTAGCAAACTCGCCAAATTCGGGCGCGGAATCAATCGGTCTTCTCGGCGTTCCGCGCCCTCACCTTGAACCATATCGGCGTGCCCTTGAAACCGAAGGCCTCCCGGATCTGATTTTCCAGAAACCGCTCGAACGCAAAATGCAGCTTGATATCCCTGTCCGTGAATAGCACAAACGTGGGCGGCGCCACCGCTGCTTGCGTCATGTAAAAGATTCGAATTCGCTTCGACATCGGGACTGGCGCGCGCTGAAAATCGATCTTCTCGAGGAATCGATTCATCTGCCCGGTCGTCACGCGTTTGCGTCGTTCCGTCGCCACGGCTTTCACTTCGTGCAGCACGCGGGACATGCCTTTCCGATCGTGGCCTGCCATTTCCAGCGCGGAAAGAAAAATCACCGGCGCATAGCTTAAGTATTTCAACACCGAGCGCAACTGCTTTTCGAAAATCTCGCGGTCGGCAGGCGGCTTGCCATCGGTCCTGCCCGTCGTCACCGCGTCCCACTTGTTCACGATGATGATCACGCTGCGGCCGCTCTCGTGCGCGTAGCCGCCAATGGTGGCGTCGCTTGCCGTCACCCCGGCGGTCGCGTCCAGTACCAGTAGCGCCACGTCCGCAGCTTCGAGGTGCCGCCGTGCCATCACCACGCTCATCTTCTCGGCCATCAAATGCGTCTTGCCCTTGCGCCGAATCCCCGCCGTGTCGACGAAGCGCATCTGGCCGCCTTCAAATTCCACGACCTCGTCTACCGCGTCCCGCGTGGTTCCCGCGATGGGCGAGACAATCGCGCGGCCCGTGCCTGTGAGGGCATTCAACAAAGTGGATTTGCCGACATTGGGCCGACCAATAATGGCGATCGAGGTCTCGTGTTGCTCAAATTCCCCATGCGTCCGATGCAGGGACTTCGCGTCCAGCAAATGTTCTTCGGGCCCCTCGTGTTCACCGGGCTCCAGTGGCCCACCTTCGAAGATTTCGTTCTCCGTGGCCAGCTCGTCTTCGGTTTCGACCTCATCCGCCGGAATCGCCTCGGAAATCGCATCCAGAAGCTCGCCAATACCCAATCCATGCTCAGAACTGATCGGGTACACTTCGCGAATCCCCAGAGTGCGAAGATTCTCCGCCGCCAACTCCATGGCCTCGCCCTCGACCTTATTTACGGCGAGAAACACGGGTTTTCCGCCGCGCAGCAGTAGCTTCACGAGGTCGTAGTCGGGACTGGCCAGTTCGGTGCGCACGTCGACGACGAGAACCAGGGCAGACGCCTCTTCAAGGGCCACGCGTGCCTGGTTGTAGATTTCCGTGGGAATCAGTTCCGGGTCGTCGGGCACGATGCCGCCTGTATCCACAACCCGAAACCGCCGTCCGGCCCATTCATACTCTCCATAAATGCGATCGCGCGTAATGCCGGGCTCGTCGCCCACAATGGATCGGCGGCTCCGCGTCAGCCGATTGAACAGGGTTGATTTGCCCACGTTCGGCCGGCCAACGATCGCCACCAAGGGCAGCGCTTCCGTGCCGGGATGGGTCGGCATAACCGATCTGCGATAGTTGGGCAAAACATTCTCCCCATGGAATTCGACAGCACTGTCGCACCAGGACAACCGTAAATGATAGCCAGCGCGACCGGCGCAATCGCGAATGTCTCGAGCTCAGAGCCGCGCGCAGATGAGGCGGAGGATCGGCCCTCGACTTCTCATTGAGCGTGGTTCACGCGCCTTCACCAGTCTATCTTCTTCAAAGAGCTTGCATCCGAATCGACAGCTCCGGCGTCCCCACGGCCCGCTCGGGCGACCCTTAACGACAACGAAAATGAGTCCAGTCTCATAATGCCGCGGTTAATGTGGCCATTCCGTTGCCCCCTGTTGGTGCGGGAAGGGGACACGATGCATATTCACGGCTCAAACGCGAATAACTGCGCAGCCAACTTGCACTCTGCCGCGAACGACGTGCGTGCAATCGCCGCCCAGCGCGCTGCAGACGTGCGCAAGCGGCTTTTGAAGAGCGGGCAGAACGTTGAGGTCGAGTTAAGTCCGGACCAGCTCCTGATGATTCGGCAATGGCTAGGCAATCGCCAAGGTCAAGGCCAGACGGACGACCGCGACTCCAGTGGCCCCTACGGCAAGGACTCGGATTTCGGATGAGCAATCGGCCTTGCGGACGCTCGTGAGCCATTACGTTCGGTCAATCGGCATGTGAGCACTGCGAGCCGTTCCCATTCTTACTGTGCCCACTCTGAATAAGAATTCAGGAGGTATTCTCGCGATTTCTCTCGGCACAATCGGTTGTGCCTATATAAACTACAGCAATTCGGATTCCCCAGGAGATCGTTACCCATGCCCAAGTACGTCATCGAGCGCGAGATTCCGGGCGCTGGCGCCCTGACCCCCGATCAGCTTCAAGGTATTTCCCAAAAGTCCTGCAGTGTGCTGCGCAATCTCGGACCCGAGATCCAATGGGTGCACAGCTACGTGACAGAAAACAAAATCTATTGCGTCTATATCGCGCCCAACGAAGAGATGGTTCGCGAGCATGCCAAGCAGGGTGGTTTCCCGGCCAACAAGGTGTCAGAAGTCAAATCCATCATCGATCCCACAACGGCAAACGTCTAGCGACCTCAAAGCGCCATTGGCGGTCGCTTCGCAGTGTGACCGCAGCCGCACCTGCGGACCGGGAGGCTCACTATGATGGAGTGAGCGCCCGGCCCCCGATGGCATCCACTGAAACTACAACCCGCGCCCTGCCCACCCTGCACGAGTTCTTTTCACCGGGCGGCATTTTGTCGCGCTCGCCGCTACCCTATGAGTACCGTCCGGGCCAGTTGGAGATGGCGAAGGCGGTGGAGCGCGCTCTCACCGAACGCCGTCATTTGATTGTCGAGGCCGGTACCGGTACTGGGAAGACCTTGGCCTATCTGCTTCCCGCCCTGCGCACCGGGCAGCGCGTCATCATCTCCACCGGAACCAAGGCTCTGCAGGACCAACTCTATTTTCGCGACATTCCGTTTCTGAAATCGCTATTGGGCGATCTGCGTGTCTGCTACATGAAGGGCCGCGCCAATTATCTGTGCCGGCACAAACTCGTGGCCCTACGCGATCAGCCGATTCTCAGCGGCTTGGAAGAGATCGACCAATACCAGCAGATCGCCGCGTGGGAGCAGACGACCGAAACCGGTGACCGCTCTGAGATTGCAGGCCTTCCCGAGTCGAGCGCGCTGTGGCACAAGCTGGATGCTCGCTCCGACGCATGCCTTGGAACAAACTGCCCCGACTATCGCCGCTGTTTCATCACCGAAATGCGGCGCAAGGCGCTCGAATCGGACATCATCATCGTGAACCATCACCTCTTCTTCGCCGACTTGGCTGTGAAGCAGGAGGCGTCCGGTGCTCCCGATGTGGGTGTTCTGCCGGAGGCTGCGGCGGTGGTGTTTGACGAGGCTCACGAGCTGGAGGATGTGGCTTCAAGTTACTTCGGCCTTTCAGTCAGCAATATTCGCTTCGAGGAACTGGCCCGCGACACCGACATGTTGCTGCATGGCAAAGAGGGTGCGGAGAGAATGCCGGCGGCCACCCAGCAACTGCGCGAGCGCGCTCGCATGTTTTTTGCCGGTTTGCCCATGACTTCCGATGGCCGCCAGCCCTTCGCCGCGCGCGAAGAATTTCTGGAGACTTCGGGCGACCTCTACATGAGTGTCCGCGCCACTCTGAAGCTGATGGAAGCGGAGATGGAGCGGCTCAACGGCGTGGACGAAGCGCCCGGCCTGCGCAAGCGCGTCGCACGACTGCGTTCAGAATTGGAATTCCTGCTCGAATCGAACGCCAGCAACATGGTCTATTGGTTGGAACGGCGCGCGTTCGGCGGGTCGAAAGACGATGCTGGTGCCCGCGCGGGGATCCGTTCGCAATCGAGGACGACGTTCCTGCAGGCCACGCCGATTGATGTCTCGGAGCTACTGCGCGAGCTCGTCTTCGAGACTATCCCTACGGTCGTGCTGACCTCGGCGACACTCACCGTGCAAGGTGGATTTGAGCACATCCGTAAACGGCTGGGACTTAGTGAAGCGCGCGAGCTGGTGGTGCCGTCGCATTTTCGCTATGGCGAACAGGCTTTGCTTTATCTTCCACCCAACATGCCCGATCCACGCGATCCGGAGTTTCCCGAAGCTGCAGGCGAGTGCATTCGCCGGGTGCTCAACCTGAGCCGTGGCCGCGCCTTTTGCCTCTTCACCAGCTACGCGCAGATGCGCGACCTCTACGAGCGCCTGTTGCCGGTGCTCGATTTTCCCATCCTGCTGCACGGCACAGCTCCGCGCAAGGCGTTGCTTGAGGAGTTTCGCATCACGCCCAACGCGGTTCTCTTCGGCACCTCGAGCTTCTGGCAAGGCGTGGACGTGCAGGGCGAAGCACTGAGTTGCGTCATCATCGACAAGCTGCCTTTCGCGGTGCCCAACGATCCGGTCGTACAGGCGCGCATGAAGGCCATCGAAGAAGCTGGCGGCAAGCCATTCTTCGACTATCAGGTTCCGTCGGCGGTGCTCACGCTGAAGCAGGGATTCGGCCGTTTGATCCGTTCTCTTGAAGATCGCGGCGTGCTGGTGTTACTCGATCCACGCATTCGCAAGCAGCGCTATGGACAGACGTTTCTGGCCAGCCTGCCGCCGTATCGGATGACGACGACGATCACGGATGTGGAGAAGTTCTTTGACGTATAAGGAGTTTATGACCATTGGCGTTCGATCCCAAAATCTGTGATGCCCAGCTTCTCGGCGTTCCGCTCCTGGCGGAAATGCGCTATCCTCATAGCACCGAATAAGGTGCTTACATCGGAGGGCGTTCATGCTAGATATCACCACCGACATTCAATCTCTGACGACATTTCGCCGCTCTTCCGGTCAATTTATGCAGCACCTCAAAAAGAGCAAACGCCCCCTTGTACTTACTGTCAACGGGAAGGCAGCGGCCGTTGTGCAGGACGCCGAAGCCTACCAACGCCTGCTCAATATCGCCGCTCAGGCAGACGCCAAAGAGGGAATCAGGCAGGGCCTGGAGGACGAGCGGAAGGGAAAGCTTCAGCCGATACAGGAGTTTTTTGCCGAGTTCGAAGCTGCTAATGGCATACCTCGTTAGAATCACTCCGCGAGCGCGGCTCGACCTTGCCATTCTGTTCCATGATGTCCACGGTAGAGATTCCGAAGCAGGGCTGAAGTGGTACATCGGACTCAAAGAAGCAGTTCTCACTCTGGAGAAGCTGCCCAACGTTGCCCGGCGGCGCCCGAAAACCAGCAACTCAGGAACTTGCTCTACGGTCGCAAGCCACACGTATATCGCGTCATCTACCGCGTTCTTGAAAAGCAGAAGCGGGTCGATGTGCTCCACATCCGCCACGGCGCCCGGCAAGACCTCGCCCAAACCAATCTCAGCTGAGCGACGGCCCCGCTGACGAGCAAGGGAATGCAATTTCCAGTACATCGTTCTCACGCAGGACTGGCACACACCGAATCACACTTCCTTCGCGTCGAGCCATCTCCGCGAGTAGCCCGCTGATTCCACCCGTTGCAAATTAATTCTCCGAATCCGCTACCCTCGATTTTGAGAGGCACCCATGCTCGACGCACTCGGTCCTCGGGCCCAAATTCAGGCCGGCGGCAAGTTTCTTGCTTTCAGGATGTTCGAGTTTAAGTTCCTGAAAGGAGCAAACTTGGCCCAGATCCATGCCCGCAACTCTCCTCAGTTCAAGGATTTGCAGAAAACGCCCGGGGGTGGCGGGGGATAGGGCACTGTCTCCAGATCGGAATAGAGTGGGAGTCGAGCGGTGAACCGTCGAACCGGAAGGAAAAATCGCAGAGCTTCGTCTGGTCGCTCACCGGCAGGGTTGCCATGAAGCAAAGAGCCGGACTGCCCCGAAGGCCCACGACCTTTCTAACTGCCGCAACAGAGCAGGACTCTCGATAGAATCTTGTCTGAGATGAACCAAGCGCAGATTGATGCCTTGAACCGCACCTTCGGTATTCCGAATGTCGTTACAGTGATCTCCGGGAATGGCGGACTACCCAAAATACGGGTGACCGCCTCTTCGGCTTCGGCAGAGATCTACTTGCATGGAGCGCACGTGACGTCATGGCAGCCGGCGAACGCCGACGAGGTGCTCTTTGTCAGCGCACAGTCGCATTGGCAAGATGGCCACGCGATCCGAGGAGGGATTCCGATCTGCTTTCCCTGGTTTCGGTCCAAGGCCGACGACCCCTCGGCGCCAGCCCACGGGTTTGTGCGCACGAGAGAATGGCGGCTCGCGTCTGTGAAAGCCGACGGAGAGTCCGTGGTTGTCGTCTGCTCGACGGAGAGCGATGAATCGACGCAGAGCTGGTGGCCGCACTCGTTTCGCCTGATGTACATCGTCTCGATCGGCAGATTTCTTAAGCTTCAGTTGGTTGTCACAAATACCGGACAGACTTCCTTTCGTTTCGAAGAGGCCTTGCACACGTATTTCCAAGTGAGCCAGGTAGAAAATGTCCGCATTCGCGGTCTCGATCAAGTCACGTATCTGGACAATGTGGATGAGAACCGCAAAAAGACGCAGTCCGGAGACGTAATCCTCACAGGCAAGACGGACAACGCCTACCTCGATGTACGCGGCGCTGCGGAGTTGATTGATCCGGAGCGCCGTCGAAACCTTCGCACAGAGAAGGGCAACTCAGCAACAACCGTCGTCTGGAACCCCTGGCAGGAAGGCGCGGCCTCGCTCAGCGACCTCGGGGACGAAGAGTGGCGGCAATTCGCGTGTGTGGAAGCCAGTAATATTCTCGGCTCGGCCATATCCCTCGCACCAGGCCAGGAGAAGAGCATGCAAGCAATCCTCAGCGTCGTTTCACAGAGCGCGCAGTAAGGAAGCAGTATCGTGGCCTCTATGCAGATCAGCGCCAGCGACGTCCTCGTCATCATCGACGTGCAGAACGACTTCTGTCCCGGCGGAGCGCTGGCAGTCGCCGAGGGCGATGCCGTGCTCTCGCCAATCCATAAAATCGCGCCGCACTTCCAGCACATCGTCTTGACGCAGGACTGGCATCCGCCCGACCACTTCTCGTTCGCCTCAGCGCATCCCGGCAAAAGGCCGTTCGAGCAGATCGAGGCGAGCTATGGCGCGCAGACCCTCTGGCCCGAGCACTGCGTGCAAGGCGCAAAGGGCGCAGAGTTCCATCCGGAGTTGAAACTCCCGCAAGCCGAGCTGATTCTGCGCAAAGGTTTCCGTCGCGAGATCGATTCCTACTCAGCCTTCTTCGAGAATGATCGCACCACCGCGACCGGCCTCGCCGGCTACCTTCGAGAACGCGGCCTCACGCGCGCCTTTTTCTCGGGCCTTGCCTACGACTACTGCGTCGGCTACTCGGCGCTCGATGCGCGCAGTCTTGGCTTACCCGCATTCGTAATCCGCGATGCTTGCCGCGCCATCGACCTGAACGGCTCAGTTGCGGAGATCGAATCCGAATTCGCGAAAGCCGGAGTCACGTCGGTGAATTCGACCGAACTGTCGGCCTGAAGACGAATGCACCGTACAATCGCAGCAGCGCGTTACGTTCACTTCAACTGCCATGTCCCGCAACTTCTACATCCTCGCCGCAACGCTCGGGCTCTTCGCGGTCCTTTCGATGGGCATGTCGCTGGTCCCGTCGAGCTTTCAGCCGGGATTGCCGGCGAATGGTTCGCTGTGGCGCACCGTGTCTCTCGTCCTGCTGCTATCCGGACTTGCATTCGCTCTCATTGGAGTGCTGAGTCATCTTTTTGAGCAAGTTGATCGGCAAAGCGAGCAAACGCGCCAGGCAGCGCGCCGTCAGCGGCGAAAACCGCACGAATAGAGGGTTGCAGCCCCAGGGCAATAGAATGATAGGTGGGATTCTTCCCCGCACAGGATCGGGCCAACGCCGATGTACGAAGTCACTGTAGAGGCGGGTTTTTCTTCAGGGCACTATCTCCGCGATTATCACGGAAAGTGCGAGAATCCGCACGGACACAACTACAAAGTGCGGGTTACTCTGGCCGGGGCGGCGCTCGATGATTCGGGGCTTCTGCTCGATTTCAAGCTGCTCAAGCAGGTCCTCCGTCCGGTCATCAGCCGCATCGATCATCAGATGCTCAATGACCTCGAGCCGTTCACGGTGTTAAATCCCTCGGCCGAAAATATTGCCAAATTCTTTTACGACCAGACCAATCAGCAACTCGAGGGAATGACCCAGGGTCGCGTGCGCGTGAAGGATTGCACCATCTGGGAGACCGATTCGACGACCGCGACCTACTACGAATAGGCCCAACCTACAAGGACTTGTGCGCAACCACGATACGCAAAGGCGGCCACGTACCGGTCCAATCCAGAGGGCACAATTCCACGTCGAGTCCTGCCTTTGCAAACTCAGCCGCATATTGTTTTGTCAGCTTGTAGTCGGATATAACAACCATACCGCCCGGCTTGAGCACGCGGACAATTTCGCGACAGGCCCGGACCCGCCCAGGCTTCTCGTAGATGTTGTGGAGGCATAGATTCGAAAGCACCACGTCCATCGAGCCGTCCGCAAAATTCATCTGCCGTGCATCCTCGCTCTTGATGGTCGTTTTCTCACCGACACCCTCAAGCGCGATATTGGCTTTCAGCGCCTCCGGGCCGTTGCCGGACAGATCTTCGGCGTTCCAAATGTCGATGCCCGTGGCATGCCCGGTGGTGAGGTGCTTAGCCGCGCCAATCAACAACAATCCCCGGCCCGTGCCCACGTCGAGCACGTTCTCGGCGCCACTCCAGGCCAACTTGGCCAGCATCCGATCGCGATGGCGGTATTTGCCGACGAGTGAATAGAGCAGCATCAATCCACCGAATAAGATGAACCAGAGCGCCGGCCACAGGAAGCCAGGGTTCAGCACGAACTCGATATGGGCAATGGTGACGCGTGGAAATGCAAGATCGACGATCAGAAAGACTGCGCCGGCGATGAAGAAATTGCGAATGACATTCGGCGCATCAATTCCATAATTGGGTTTATTGGCCATCGAGGTTCTCCGGGCGCGGCGATGTGCCGTCGAATGAAAGAATCCTATCATTCGATTGATCGCGCGAAGGGAAGCTCGAGAGGGCTAAACTACTTCATCGCGGCTGATTTTGACTGGAGATATTTGTCGAAGGGGATCTCGAAGAAGAACAGCTCGTTGCCGTCCGCATCGCGCAATTTGTGGAGATGCAGCTTGGCACCTTTTAGCGGATCGTCGAGCTGGGAGACGTCATAGAACAGGAAGCCGGCTCGCGTCGTATGCGCCTCCACCACAAGGGCTCCATACTCGAACTCGTCAAAGTCCGCCTCGACATCCTTATTGCTCGCCTTGGGCTTCATATGAATGCTGGGAATCGGGCCGGGCATCGGAATTTTGCCACCTTCGCGTTCCTTGCGCGTCATCAGCCGCTCCACATCTTCGGGCTCGGCCGCCTGGATCCTGTCGCCCGCGGGAGTTTGAAAGAGAATGCGCGCGTCTCGCAAGGAGATAGGCCGGTCACTATTATTCGTCACGATCAGGCGCACGGGCATGACGCCGTGGCTGAGGTAGTCCACGCGGAAGATCGCTTCCTTTTCCTTGGTGTCGTAAGGTTCCGCGGCGATGGCCACTTTTTCTTTGTCGTGCACTTCGACTGCGGCGAATGAAGTGGCGGGCTGCACAGGCGGCGGCTTGTGGTCGTTGGCGACTGCTGGAATCGCCGACCAGATCGCGAGCAGCGGAGCGAACCTCAAAGCCTTCATCGTGCACGACTGTATCATTTTAGGGTTAGACCGAGGGAAGGCGAATTCCGTCACGCATGATTTTGCTTTTCTATAATCTGGCGTTGCTCATGGGGCTGGTCGCCAGCGCGCCATGGTGGCTGTGGCGTACGGCCACCACGAATAAATATCGCGAAGGCCTGGGGGAACGTCTAGGAAAGGTTCCAGCATGGCTCAGAAGTCAATGTGCTGGACGCCCGGTGATCTGGCTCCACGCGGTCTCGGTAGGAGAAGTGCTTGCCGTCAGCCGCCTGGTCGGGGAATTAGATAAAGTTCTGCCGGAAGCGCAGGTGCTGATTTCGACCACCACTCGGACTGGACAGAAGTTGGCGCGGGAGCGCTTTGGAGAGAACCGGGCATTCTATTGCCCCCTTGATTTGCCGTGGGCTGTGAAAGCCTACCTCGATGCGATCAGGCCCCGCCTTCTTGTTCTTGCCGAGACCGAGTTCTGGCCGAATTTACTCAATGGCTGCTTTCGCCGGCAGATTCCTCTCGCCGTAGTCAATGCGCGCATCTCCGACCGCTCCTGGCCTCGCTACCGCATGCTCCGCTGGTTCTGGCAGCCGCAGCTCAGCCGACTCAACCGAGTGCTAGCGCAGAGCGCGACAGATGCCGAACGGCTGAAGGCGATAGGCTGTCTGCCGGAGCGCGTTACGGTTGCCGGCAATCTGAAGTTCGATGTGCGGGCCGCGCAGGAGGCCGAGGCAACTCGATTGCTCAAGGTGCTTGGTCCCGGCCTGCGTTACGTTGTCGCGGGCAGCACGCTGGAAGGCGAAGAAGCTGCACTTCTGGGGGCTTGGCCAAGACTCTTGGAAGCCGACCCGAAGCTCGCAATGGTGCTTGCCCCCCGCCATCCTGAGCGCTTCGCCGCAGTGGTGGCGCTTCTTCAGAAGTGCGGGATCAAATGGATCGAACGTTCGTTCTGGAAGGGCCGTCCGGCAGAAAAGATCGAGCCGATCAGCGCAGGCCAGATCATTCTGCTCGACACAATCGGGGAATTAGCGTCTGTCTATTCGGTCTCGGCAGTCGCGTTTGTCGGGGGCAGCCTCTTTCCTGCGGGCGGCCACAATCCGCTCGAGCCGGCGCAATTCGGAGCGCCCATCGTGATGGGACCGCACTACGGCAACTTTCGCGCCATCGTCGAAGACCTGATCGCGCATCACGCGATACGCGTTGTGCCCAAGGAGGAGCTTGCTGGAGCGCTGGTTGATCTGCTGTCGGATCGGGTTGCGGCCGTGGCTCTTGGTGAACGCGCCAAGCATGTCTTCAATCAGCAAGCGGGAGCGACGGAGCGAGCAGTGCATGCGATTCAAGAGTTGCTCGCGAACGCGGATCAAGCGCGATGAAGCGACCCTGGCTTGCTCCGCTGGTGCCTCTTTACGCTGCGGGCGTTGCCGCGCGCGCCCTTGGCTTGAAACTTGGGTTGGAGCCGGTGCGGCATCTCAGTTGGCCTGTGATCAGCATCGGCAACCTGTCCACTGGCGGAGCCGGCAAAACACCGTTTGCTATCGCTCTTGCACGGCTGCTTAGCGCCGAGGGATATTCCGTAGACATTCTCTCGCGGGGATATGGGCGGCGGAGCAACGATCCGGCGCGGGTTCTGGCCGAAGGATCCGTCGACGAGTTTGGCGACGAGCCGCTGCTGATCGCGAGAGAGACCGGCCTGCCGGTCTATGTGGCTCCTCAACGCTACGATGCGGGCCAGCTGGCCGAAACGGATGCATCAAGGCAGGACGATACCGGCCAAGGCCGGGTTTCGCCAGCCCATATCCTGGACGATGGCTTTCAGCATCGGCAGCTCGCTCGCGACGTGGATATCCTGCTTTTGAATCGCCGGGATTGGCAGGACAGCCTCTTGCCTGCGGGCAATCTGCGTGAAGGATTGCATGCAGCTATGCGTGCCGATGTGATCGCGATTCCCGCGGGCGATCCGGAACTCGAAACTCAGCTTCGCGGATGGGGCTGGAAAGGGCCGGTTTGGCGATTGCATCGTTCTATGGAAGTTCCGACGATTGAAGGCCGCGTCGCCGCATTCTGCGGCATTGCCTACCCGGAACAATTCTTCAACGGCCTGGAGCGTGCTGGATTGCAGCTGTTCGCGCGAAGGGCTTTCCGCGATCACCACCGCTTCACAGCGCAAGACGTGCAAACGCTGGTCTCAATGGGCAGCTCCGCGGGGGCTACAACGCTCGTCACGACGGAAAAGGATGCGATAAGGTTAGGAGCCTTGGCCTCCGGTTTCCCTGCAATGTTGCCGCTCAAGACCGCGCGCTTGCACATTGAAATTGAAAACGAGACCACCGTCCTTGCATGGCTTGTGAGCCGCCTGGCATCACGGTCCGCAGAGCCATTGCTATGAGAAAATCGGAGTTTGCATACGCAATCCAAGTTTCGGTTGCTCGTGGTTCGGTTGGGTGCCATGGGCGACATTTTGCATGCGCTCCCGGCAGCGACGGCCTTGCGGATGTCGCACCCCGATTGGGTCATCGACTGGGTAGTCGAGCCGAAATGGTGCGCGTTGCTGAGCGCGGTAGGCGCATTGGGCCGTGACACCGGACAGCCCGCTCCGCGGCAGCCGGTAGTCGATCGGGTGCTTCCGGCCTCTGCAAAGCAGTGGGGAAAGAGCCCCTTTGCTCGTCGGACAATTCGCGAGTTCATGGCGCTGCGGCGTGCAATGCAACAAGGCAGATATGACGCCGCCATCGACTTCCAGGGAGCCGTCCGCTCAGCCGTCTTTGGCCGATTGGCCGGCTGCCGGCTGATCGGTGAGGCCGAGCCGCGCGAATGGGTCGCCCGCTGGTTGTTTACCGACAGGATCGCCACGCGCAGCGCACACGTGATCGAGCAGGATTTTGAACTGGCGTCTGCTGTTGCAGGCGACGCATTGAAGCCAGTGCAGCCCTGGCTGCCATTTGAACTGGGCGCCGAGGCATGGGCGGATGGGCTGCTTGCGTCGGCACGCGGGAAGCGCGTGGTGCTCATCAATCCAGGTGCGGGCTGGGGCGCTAAGCGCTGGCCCGTAGAGCGTTATGCCATCGTTGCGGAGGGGCTGATCGGCCGAGGCTGCCGCGTGTTCGTCAACGCGGGTCCGGGCGAAGAGCCGATCGCGGATGTCATCGTGAAACAAACCAACGGCGTGGCCGCGCAGCTCGCCCCGTCGCTCGAAAACCTCATTGCGTTGACACGCCGCGCGGCGCTTGTCATCGCCGGCGACACAGGGCCCCTGCATCTTGCCTGTGCGTTGGAGCGGCCCGTGGTGGGTATCTACGGCCCGACCGATCCGCTGCGGAACGGCCCTTTCGGCACGAGATTCAAGGTGCTGCGGAGCCCCTCCAGCCGACGAGATCATACACGGAGAAAGATGCCTGAGGCGGGCCTCTTGACGATCCAGCCGGACGAAGTGCTGACAGCAGCCGAGGAGCTGCTGTGTGCAGAGGCAGCGTCATGAACAGCCAAGACGCTACTCCAAAGGAGAAAAGCGCGGAGCGCTGGGAGAGAGTGGCGCGGCGCATTCGCGTGCCCCTCGGATTTGTCGTTGCGGCACTCTATATTTTTGAATTATGGCGGCGTGCCCCCGAACCAGTTGCCATTGCCTGGAGTCTGGCGCTGGTGCTGCCGGGGCTTTGGCTGCGCGGCTATGCCGCGGGTTACGTCAAGAAGAATCGTGAACTGACGCAGACCGGTCCCTACGCGTACACGCGCAATCCGCTCTATCTTGGTTCGATTTTGATCGCAGCGGGATTCGCTGTCGCGCTGCTGAGTTGGGTTGTGGCGGCTGCGCTCGCGGTGATGTTTCTGCTGATCTATGTTCCGGTGATCGCTTCGGAAGAGCGGTTTTTACGGGCAACGTTTTCGGAATTCGATGCCTATTGCCGGCGTGTGCCGCGCCTGATTCCGCGTCTGACTCCTGCCGGAGTTTCCACCGTGTTAACGCGGTCAGGTGAAGATTCCTCCGAAGTGAACTTCGGCAACTTCTCATTTGCCCTTTACTTACGCCACCGCGAGTACAATTCAGCTATTGGTGCAACACTGCTTTACCTGAGCCTCCTGTTTTTGCGGCCGGCTCTGGCATTGCTGGGGCGCGGGCTGCGGTGATCCAACTAACCAACCAATTGCAGCAGCGAGCCGCTGCCACTCTCTGGGGCCGGGTAGACAATTCCCGCGCCGCGTAGGTCGAACCTGAAGGAGCCGAGCCTCACGGTGAAGATTCGCACGGCGGTGAAGACGATTTTTTGTGGCATCGCTCTTGCCGCCGTGGCCTACGGCCAGCAGTCTCCGCCGCTTCCGCCGCCGCGCACCGGTTTCACCTTTCCACAGAAGCAAACACTCACTTATTCGGTCGACTGGCGCGTCTTCACGGCCGGTACTGCCGTTCTGCACTTTGAAGCAGCAGGCGATCGCGAGCGTGTGAATGCGACGGCCGACACTGTCGGCGCAATCAATCTGATCTTCCACGTGAGTGACCGTTTTCAGTCGAGCTTCGACCGCGCCAAGGGATGCACGTACGAATTCGACAAGCAGACCGTCGAGGGGCGGCGGCAAATCAATTCGACCCTTCACATCGACTACGGCCAATCGAAATCGATTCTGGATGAAAAGAACCAGGTGACCGGGCAATCCAAGCATGTCGAGGTTCCGATCCCAGGTTGCATGACAGACCTGCTGACCGGCGTATTTTATGCCGCGTCGCAGCCGATGGAAGTTGGGCACAACTTCGTGCTGCCGGTGGTGGACGCGATGCACAATGTGCCGGTGATGATGAAGGTCGAGGGTCGCGAAGAGGTCAAGACGCCGCTGGGGTCATTCAAGACCGTGCGCGTGCAGCCCACAGCGGCGGCCGGCGTGGTGAAGAACCGCGGTAACATCTGGATCTGGTATACCGATGACGATCGCCATCTCCCCGTGCAGATGCGGGCGCGGCTTTTTTGGGGAACGATCACCTTCCGGCTAACCGCCAACGAAAACAAATGAACTAGCCGGGACTAGCCGTCCAGACAATGGCTTCGCGTGGCTTAGATGTGGCGTCGCACTCTCCAAAAGGGTGTTCCACGCATCCAAATTGTTCCACGTGGAACAATTGCGGCATTTGTCACATGTGTTGGCCCGGATTTGCGAAAAATAACGACCCCATCTGGACTTGTCTTGATTCCGAGGGTTGGTGCGGCGCAAGCCGCGTTGGCCGCACCGTAGGTGCTTACTGCATGCGGTAGCGCTCGCGCATCAGGCGCTGCAAACGAGGCCAGAAGATCAGATTGAAGGCGAGTTCCTTGTCAGGGAACATGCCCAGTGCTATGCGGCGCGTATCGGCCACCATCTCCGAGGCTTCTTCGACGGTGACCGAGTGATCCTGCGCGATCACCTGTGTCACCATATTCACCAACATCTGCAGGCGGCGAATCTTGCGGGCTTCTTCCTGCAGTTCTTCGGGTGATTGAGTGGGTGGCTGATTGCCAGCAGCAGAGCTGGAGGGGGAAGCTGGGACGGTGTCGGTCTGCCGCTCCCAGGGAATCTCAGTTGAACCCATGGGCGAATCCTCCTGGGCAGTGGATGAGATTGGCGTGCTTTCTGTGCATCCTAGCATTGCCGGCGAAATTTCTGGCGACGTTGTTTCCGGTGGCTACCGGGAACTTCCACGCGCAGTCAACGTAAAGTGCTTCTAGGCAGCAGAGGGAGAATCAGTGCGACTTGCAATTGAAAGCGTGACCAAGCGCTACCGTAAGGGCGTTGTGGCTTTGCGCGAATTTAGTCTCGACTTAAAGCCAGGCGTATTAGGTCTGCTGGGTCCCAACGGTGCGGGGAAGACGACGCTGATGAGTATCCTAGCTACGATCACCAGGGCCACGGAGGGCCGCGTCCTCTGGAACGACACCGATATTGCGCGCGATCCGGATGTTCTGCGATCGGTGCTCGGTTATCTACCGCAGGATTTCGGCGTTTATCCAAACTTGAATGCGGTGGAGTTTCTCGAGTACCTGGCTGCGGTGAAGGGATTGGACGGCGCTGCCGCGCGGCGGCGGATCGATGAGCTGCTGGACTTGGTCAACCTGACCGATGTGCGGAAGCGGCCGCTTGGAGGCTACTCCGGTGGTATGCGCCAGCGAGTCGGCATTGCGCAGGCACTCCTCAACGATCCCGAGCTGCTGATTGTGGACGAGCCGACCGCCGGCCTCGATCCCGAAGAGCGCGTGCGCTTTCGCAATCTGCTCTCCGACCTTTCCGGCGAGCGCATCGTGATTCTCTCCACTCACATCGTCTCGGATGTGGAAGCCACAGCGACCGACATTGCTCTTATTGCGCAAGGCACCTTGGTGGTCCATGCCACTCCGGAAGAGCTTTTGCGGAGCGTTGAGGGCAAAGTCTGGGAGTGGGTTGTGCCGAGCACGGAGCTGACAGCAGTGAAGCAGAAGTTCCTGATCAGCAGCACAACCCGCCGCAGCGACGGCGTGCATGTGCGTGTCTTAGGCGAAGAGCCGCCCACAAACGCTCAGCCAGTCTCACCTAATCTTGAGGATGCTTATCTTTTTTGCCTGTCGCGTCATCGCGCCGGAGCGCGTGCGGGTGCGGCGGCATGAATCGCTCCCGCATTCTTTACCACATGGTGCGCGCCGACTTTCTAGAACGCGTGCGGCGTTACAGTTTCCTGCTCACGATGGGTTTCGCGATCTATTTGGGCTACGCGGTGTATGCGCGCCAGGTGACGCTGCGGCTCGACGACTATCGCGGCGTGGACAACTCGGCGTGGCTGGGCACGGTTGTCGGCCTTATTGCCACGGTGTGGGTAAGCTTGGTCGGTTTCTACATTGTGAAGAATTCGATCCAGCGCGATCGACGGACACGCGTGGGGCAGATCCTGGCGGCGACGCCGATGAACAAGAGCTTCTATACCCTGGGAAAAACATTCAGCAATTTTGCGGTACTTGCGGTGATGGTGCTGATTCTGGCTCTTGCAGCGGTTCTTATCCAAATCCTGCGCGGCGAAGAGACACAAATCGCGTTGGGCGCGCTTCTATCTCCGATTTTGCTGCTCGGGCTCCCCGCAGTGGCTGTGGTCGCGGCGCTGGCTGTGCTGTTTGAGAGCCTGCCTGTGCTGCGCGGCGGCGTGGGCAATGTCTTCTATTTCTTCTTCTGGACGGGGCTGATCAGCATCAGCGTGACGCTTGTGACCGGAACTCAGCAGCCAACGGGCCTGCACGCGCTCCAAGATTTCACGGGCATCGCCGTCGTGATGGGGCAGATGCAGACGCAGTTGCATGCACTCGATTCGCAGGTGAGAAGCGCCGCGTCGTTCGGCTTCGCCAACTTTCACGCGACGACGAAGACGTTTCTCTGGACGGGCATTCACTGGACACCGGCTTTGCTGTTCGGGCGGGCTCTGTGGCTCGCAGTGGCGGCGGCGCTGGCGCTGCTGGCCGCCGTTTTCTT
>Ga0302324_100001357_pt1 | contig 60001 bp, 57 predicted proteins | sample Palsa_T0_1_FD_201949 | JGI IMG/M metagenome (GOLD analysis project Ga0302324, IMG submission 201949) | Peat permafrost microbial communities from Stordalen Mire near Abisko, Sweden - Palsa_T0_1 | ecosystem: Environmental > Terrestrial > Soil > Palsa > Peat permafrost | place: Sweden: Abisko...
TCTTCTTTCTTCGGCTGATTTGTAAACTTGCGCACCGTTGCGCCCGAGGAATCCAGAATTTCGAGCGACACCACTTCTTTATCGGCGGGCTTGTCTTTCAGCCAGTAGTATAGAGTCGCTCCGCGTGGCGCGGTCTGTCCGGCGAGATCGAGCTTCGATGCTGGCGCTTGGCCGGCGGCACGAAAGCGAATTGCCGGACGCGGTTTGAACACATAGGCGCTCGCTCCAGCATGGATATCTTCAAACTGCCGCAGGGGAGAGATATCGTCGAGGATCCAGAATGAACGACCGTGCGTTGCCACGATTAAATCGCTATTCTTGATCGCCAGGTCGTGTACGGGGGTCGTCGGCAAATTCAGTTTCAGCCGTTGCCAGTGTTCGCCATCATCGAACGAAATGAAAACGCCCGTCTCCGTGCCCGCGAACAATAATCCGCCGCGCTCGGGATCTTCGCGCACGGCGTGGACGTAAGAGCCTTCGGGAATTCCAGCGGAGATATCTTTCCAGACGGCGCCGTATTTGTGGGTGCGGAAAATGTATGGATGCTGGTCGTCGAGCTTGTGGGCATCCACTGCAACGTAGGCCGTTCCGCCATCGTGCCACGACGCATCAATCAAGCTCACCAGGCTCCACGGCGGTACTCCTGGCGGCGTCACGCTTGTCCAGCGAATTCCACCGTCGCGCGTGATGTGCACCAGTCCATCGTCGGTGCCCGCCCAAATTACGTTTTTCTGCGCGGGCGATTCCGCCACGGTGAAAATCAGATCGTAGAATTCCGCGCTCGAATCATCCTGCGTGATCGGCCCGCCTGAGGATTGCTGCTTGCTCTTGTCGTTGCGGCTCAGATCCGGGCTGACAACGCTCCAACTCATGCCAGCATCTTTCGATCGAAATAACACCTGCCCCGCGAAATAAAGCGTGTTCGAATCGTGCGGCGAAATTACAATCGGCTGCGTCCACGTGAATCGGTATTTGAGGTCGGCCGCGCCCTTTCCGTCGGGGTCATCGGGCCACGGCGATACTTCCTGGCTTTGGCCAGTCTGCTTGTCGAGGCGTGTCAGCCCTCCCCAATAGCCGCCCGCGTACACAACGTCAGGATTGACCGGGTCCGGGACGACGTAGCCGCTCTCCCCGCCGCCGACCTCATACCAATCCTCGCGATCGATGCTGCCGTGATTGGTGTCACTTGCAATCGCGATCGAAGTGTTGTCCTGCTGCGCGCCATACACGTGGTAAGGAAATCGCGTGTCCGTGGCGACGTGATAGAACTGCGCGGTCGGCTGATTCATTTCCGTGGTCCATGTCTTGCCGCCATCGCTCGAGATGGTCGCGCCGCCGTCGTTGGCATTGATCATGCGATTCGGATCAGTCGGATCGATCCACAGATCATGATGATCGCCATGAGGCCCGGAGATGCGCGCAAAATCTTTCCCGCCGTTAGTCGAGCGGAACATGCCGGTGTTGAGCACGTAGACCATGTCAACATTCTTAGGATCGGCGAAAACGTGGGTGAAATACCAAGCGCGTTGGCGGAAGCGTTGATCTTCGTTGACCAGTTCCCAGGAATCGCCGCTATCTTCCGAGCGGTAGAGGCCGCCCTTCGCCGCCTCGACGAGCGCATAAATTCTGTTCGAATCCGCGCCCGAAATGGAAACGCCGATTCGCCCGAGAACTCCTTCGGGAAATCCGTGGCCCTCGATGCGCTTCCACGTTGTGCCGCCATCATTGGATTTGTAGAGACCGCTGCCGGGGCCGCCGCTGGTTAGGCTCCAGGGCGTGCGGTGCGCCTCCCACATGGATGCGAAGAGAACGTGTGAATTTTGCGGATCAAAGACGATGTCAATTCCGCCGGTTTTTTCGTCCTTGTAGAGAACTTTCTCCCAAGTTTTTCCGCCGTCGACGCTGCGGAAAATTCCGCGCTCCGTGTTCGTTCCGTAGGCGTGGCCGAGCGCCGCGACGAAGACGATGTTGGCGTCGTGCGGATCAACGATGACGGCGCCGATGTGCCGCGAATCCGGCAGGCCGACATTCGTCCAAGTCTTTCCCGCATCGAGCGATTTGTATACGCCGTCGCCGTAGGAAATATTGCCGCGGATGCAAGCTTCGCCGGTACCCGCATAGATTACGTTAGGGTCGGATTCGGCGACGGCGATGCTTCCAATCGAGGAGACCGGTTCATTATCGAAAATCGGAAGCCACGTGAGTCCGCCATTTGTGGTCTTCCAAATGCCGCCGGATACGGCTCCAAAATAAAAAACGCTGGGATTGCCGGGAATTCCGACGGCTGTGAGCGAACGTCCGCCGCGAAACGGCCCGATTTGCCGCCACTTCAGTCCTTGCAGATGCGATTCGTCCACATGCTGCGCGCGCGCCACGCCCGCGCTGAAAAGCATGCACGACACGATCGCCGCGACGGCGAGTTTCAATATCAATTTCGATGTCAATTTCGATGCCAGGCGAGCGACATCCATGTCCCCGATCCCCCGAAATACAAACATGAAATCGTACGTTTGCGGCAAATAAAAATAAAGACATTCGTTCGTCAAGTTTCATGCTTAAAGTCTGGCCCACTCGCCCGCAATAACGCCGCGCGCTAAAACAGGCCCGGAAGGAATCGGGGCTTTGAGCCCATGGCCTCGCGGTAGGCCGGGCTCGACATCAGAACGCCTTCTTCGACGGTGAGTCGGCTTCGGAGAATCCAGAAATGCGCGAAAGTACCCCAGATCGCGGTGATCCAGGCGGTGTGAATCAGAGGAAGGGAGACGAGCTCGAGAACAACGGCGAGATAATTCGGATGACGAACCCACTTGTACGGACCCGTCGTTATGACTCCGAGTGTGGTCGAGGCCATCACCTGAACGTTCCAGTGCCCCGCCATCGTCCGAATCACCCACCAGCGAATCAGGTTGGCGGACACAAACACGATTCCCGCGCCGATTGCTAGTGCGGGAATCAAGGGCCGGTGCAGCAACACCACTTCCAAACCCGCCGATATCAGGATTCCTCCATGAAGCAGAATCATCCAGGGAAGCGCCGGCTCCGGAACCTTGGCAACGCCGGCCTTCGCCATTCTCCGCTGATTGCGCCTGGAGAGTTGCATTTCGCCGAGACGCAAAGCGCCGACGAGAACGAGGAGCACGATGTAGGCAATGACGCTCGTCGGCATGAAGCGTTTACGCCCAGCGAAGGAGGAGAAGTTCGGCGCTGAATCCGGGGCCGAACGCGGCCATCAATCCGTACTGCCCTGCTTCAACTTGCTTCTTCTTCAGCCAATCGTGAAGAACGAACAGCACCGAAGCGCTCGATAAGTTTCCGTATTCGTTCAGAATGTCCCACGAAGGCTCCGTCTTTTGGCGACACAGCCCCAGTTCTTCTTCCATGTAGTCCATTAGCTTTCGCCCGCCGGGATGCAGGACGAATGCGGCGATGTCTTTCCGTTCGAGTTTCTGGCGTGACAGGAAGCAATCAACGAGCCCCTTGATTTTGCCGCGAATCAGGTCGGGAACGTCTTTCGACAGGAAAATATGAAATCCATCTTCCTTGAGATCGAATCCCATTGCGTCGTGAGAATTAGGGAAAAGATACGTCTCGGTGGCCAGGATCTGCGGTCCGCTTCGCGGCTCGCTTGAAATAATCGCCGCCGCCGCGCCGTCTCCGAAGAGGATGCTCGAGATGATGTTCGCTTGAGTGAAGCTGGCCCGCTGAAACGTGAGACTCGGCAGTTCCACCGCGACCAGCAGAACATTTTTCCCCGGGCCGGCCTTCACGAATTCGTTCGCGCGGGCGAACGCCGCCGCTCCGGCAGCACAGCCGAGTTCGGTGATCGGAAGCCGGCGGACGTCGCGGCGGAAGCCCATGCTCTCAATGAGGTAAGCTTCGAGCGATGGAATCATGAAGCCCGTGCACGAAACGGTGATGATCCAGTCGATTTCCTCCGGTTTCATCCCCGCGCGCTCGAGACATTCCTTGGCCACCTGCTCGCCGAGCTTGATGGCGTGCTCCTGATACTCCAGATTCGTCTTGGTCAGAGGCCGCGGCTCAATCGTGTATTCGAGGGGGAAGATGGTGTATCGCTGCCGCACGTGGGAGTTGTCGACAATCGACATCATACCGTCGAGGCGCGCGCCATCCAGGAGAAAAACGCGCTGCATGTGCGCCTTCACCTCTTCGCGAGATACAACGTAATCGGGAACGGCCGTGGACGTCGCCACGATCGTTGGCCGCCGGCCATTCCCGGATAACTGCTTAGCAAATGTCATCCAAACGTCTCCAAGAAAACGTACTCACAGGCCGCGCGTGGCTGGCCGCATGTCTGCCAAGCCGCTTGTGCGATCCTGCTCAAGCGACACCTCTGCCCTACCGCCGAGGCGTCCGTCAGGATTGAGGTGGGTTCCCCTACCCGCAAGAATCAACAAGAATACCAAATTCGGCTATGACTTCACGCGATTTACTTTTGCCGGTCCTGTCCCTGTCCAGTTTGATACATTCTCGTGGTTCTGTCCAAACAACCTCAGACTCCACGCGCTCTCTAAGCACCCCCGCACCCTCGGATGTAAACGCAATTGAGCCTTTCTATAAGAACCGCAGATCCCTCACTTCGTTCGGGATAACAACTTTCTTTAATCTTGCGACACGACTGAAGTCATGCCCTGACAGAACACCCCCGCGCGAGACGACCAGATAAGCACCCGCCGCCGAGTTGCGGTATCCTAATTCTGCGCGCAGGCTTGCACGCGCGCCGTTTGCAATTGCCCGCGCTTTCGGCTACGGTTCTTGGCTGACGTTCAGGCGCGAGTTAAGCGCGGATGTTGACCCCGGCCCATCGCCGCGAGTCACGTCCATCACACTGTCGAGTCACATACAAGGCCCGAGGGTTCTTCGGATGTCTGACACAATCGCCGAAAACGTTATCGCAACGCTGGCCTCCGTGAAGCGTATTCCCGTCGAAGGCATCAAGCTCGAAACTCCTCTTCAGGAACTCGGAATTGATTCGCTCGACACGTTCACGTTGCTCTTCGAGCTCGAGAGCAAGTTCAACATTTCCATTCCCGACGATGAAGCGCGCAACATTCGCACCGTCAACGACATCGTCGAGGGAATTCGCAAGCTCGTGAACGCGAACAACAGCGGTTCCTCCACTCCTTCTGCGGCGCCGGCGGACTAGCGGATGCCAGATCGCAGAGTCGCAGTCACGGGCGTCGGCATCATCTGCGCCGCCGGACTGAATTTGAATGAAGCGTGGGGCTCGCTCCAGCGCGGAACCCCCGCGATCGGAAAGATCACCTCGGTAGACACGTCCACTCTTCGATTTCACAATGCCGCGGAAGTCCGCGGTTACGATCCGGGCGCTCATTTCCCCGGAAGCCGGCAGGATCATCTGGATCGTTTCGCGCAGTTTGCAGTCATTGCGGCGCGCGAGGCCGTCGCCGATTCCGGCGCGACGCTTTCGCCGGAACTCTGCGAACGAACCGCGGTCGTCCTGGGAACCGGAACCGGCGGACAATCCACGCAAGAGACCGGGTTCGAGGATCTCTACCTTCATGGCCGAGGCCGCGTACATCCCCTGATTATTCCGCGCGCGATGGTCAACGCCGGAGCGAGCCAGGTGTGCATGGAGTTCGGCACGACCGGCCCGGCGTTCGCGATTTCCACGGCGTGTTCGTCGTCGAATCATGCCATCGGCTTGGCGTTTCAAATGGTTCGCCGCGGCGACGCCGACCTCGCATTCACAGGCGGAAGTGAAGCGCCATTCGGATTGGGGTTGCTGAAGGCGTGGGAAGCCATGCGCGTCATGGCCCCGGACACTTGCCGGCCATTCTGCAAGGACCGCCGCGGAATGGTTCTGGGAGAAGGCGGCGCGGTTCTAATTCTCGAGCCGCTCGAATCCGCGCAAGCGCGAGGCGCGAAAATTTACGCCGAAATCATCGGATTCGGAATGTCTTCGGACGCGCATCACGTCACGCAGCCCACGGTCGCGGGCCCGGCGCGCGCCATGCGCTCAGCACTGAAAGACGGAAATCTCACGCCCGAACAATTCGGCTATATCAACGCGCACGGCACGGGGACGCCGGGAAACGACCCGACCGAGACCCGCGCGATCCACGAAGTTTTCGGCGCGCACGCCAAGCGCCTCGCTGTCAGCTCGACGAAATCCATGCACGGCCACGCGCTCGGCGCCGCCGGCGCCATCGAGTCCGTCGCCACGATCATGGCTCTGAAGGACGGCATCCTGCCGCCCACCGCGAATTTCACGGAATCCGATCCCGAATGCGATCTCGATTACATTCCGAACCAGCCGCGCGTGGCTCGCGTTGAATACGCACTCTCGAATTCCTTCGCATTCGGCGGATTAAACGCCGTGCTCGCCTTCCGCGCCTCACATTGAAGCGCCGTGACGCCGAACGCGTGATTCTCCCATGAAGCCGCTAAACCGGACTATCCTCAAGAGCACCTTTCGAACCGGTATCACTCTCAAAGGAATTGATGGCGTGCTGGAAACATTCGGAGGCGTGCTGTTCTGGCTCTTTCCCCCGTCGAAGCTGAACTCGATTGTCGTGACGCTATCCCAGCACGAACTCTCGCGCGATCCTCACGATTTCATCGCCATTCACGTGCTTCGTGTTTCGGAGAAGTTGCTGAGCGGCAACAAGCTATTCGTTTCGCTATATCTGCTGTCTCACGGCCTCACGAAAGTCATACTCGTGGTTGCGCTGTGGATGAACGCGCTGTGGGCTTACCCGCTTACGATCGTCGTGTTCGCCGCCTTCAGCGTCTACCAAATGTATCGGTACAGCTTCACGCATTCGATCGTGCTGTTGCTTCTCACGATTTTTGATATCGCTATTATTTATCTGACGTGGATGGAGTGGCGCGAACAGGAGACCGAGCGCGCGAAACGAATTCCTCGAATATCCGAGTAACGCGCGCTACTATCGCGCGGTCCAAATAAGCGGAAGCAATCCCACCAGCGAGAAAACCACCAGAAGCATCACGCTTTGAGTTCCTGTCTTCCGATCGGAAAAGGCGTACGCATATCCGGCCTTTACGGCATTGTTGCTCGCCATCGCAACGACGATCGCTGACGCAGCCAGATTGACCGGAGTCGTCGTGCCGACGGTGTTGGCCAATCCGAGAACAAACGGCGCGATATCCGTAAATCCCGTGAGCGCGGCAAGCCCGTACACGCCCGCGCTGCCCATATACACGACCGCGTAATGCGTTAACCCCAGCATCAACACGAAGAGCAGCGCGAATAAGAACGCGGCGCTCAACTCCAGAGGATTTTTTGCGACAACCTGGCTCTTGACCTCGCCGGATTCCGGCTCGCGGCGCGTCGTCCAGAACCAGCCGAACAATGTCCCAGCAACCGTGAACACGATAAACCACAACGCCAGCTTCGCGGCCAGCTCGCGGCTGAACAGCGCCACCAGCACAATAAGCCGCGCATAGGCGACGCTTGACGCGATGAGAATCGAGCCTGAAAATAAATGCGGGCGCCTTTCTCCTTTGGCCCTTTTTGCCAGCACCACGGTCGCGACGGTCGAAGAATAAATCCCGCCAAGAATAGCCGCGAGAAGGATTCCGCCCTTCCCCGTCGTCCGCAATTGAATCAGGTAGCTCGCGTATGAAATCGCGCTCACCGCGACGACGACGAGCCACGTCTTGAACGGGTTGAATCCGAACGGCCCATACGTCTGATTGCGCACGACCGGCAGAATCACGGCGGTGAGAAGCAAGAACTTCGTGAAAGTGAATATTTCGACGGAGGGAACCCGCGTCGAAAGACCTTCGAGGAACGTCTTCAATTCGAGCAGCAGCAAGCCGATCACGGTGATGGTCGTCGCCAGCCAGAACTGGTCGCGCGCCACCAGCGCGCCCACAACAAACGTGACGAGGCCGGAAACTTCCGTGGTCGCGCCGGCGGCCTCCGCGCGCTGAATTTTGTGTTGATACGAGAGCCAGAGAAATGCGCCAACGACCGCGAAGCCCACCAACACCGGAGCGACAGAATTCGCGGCGAACTCAGCAAGCGCGAATCCGAGCAGTCCTATCAGCGGAAAAGTTCGCACCCCGCCGAACGTGGAACCGGCGCTGGTCTTGTGCTCTTCGCGCTCGAGGCCAATCAGAAAAGCAAGAATGAATGCCAGCGTGAGCTTCGCCGCTTCCGGCGGCATCAACTGCGAAAATCCGTGGAACAATCGCGCACGCCTCCACCGCATCTCATTTCACTTAAATCCAGATGCGGCCTTCAGGAACGCACAAGGATATGGCTGACGGAGGTTACCGGAGAAACGCCCGGAACTCAATCAAACGCGCAAGAGAGTGGCTCTCTAAGGCCACGTTGCCGATGGTAGAATTCGCGCCACCGAGACGCCCGAGCCGGGCGAACACAATGGCGCAAGTCAGACAATTCAATGTGCGTTACCACGCGCAAGATAGGAAGGAAAAGCATGAAACAAATGCTCATCGCCTTGATTATTCTCGTGGCCGCCGCTGCATACGTTGGAAGACCCGTTAAAGGCGATGGCACGCCCAAAGAGCAAATGTACGTTCGCGTTTCTTACTGCTTCGATACGGATTCGGTGCGCGAGCAGCGGCAATCGAAAAAACAGAAAATCGTCCTTGGATATTCTTTAACTTCGCTTGATCCCAATTCCGACGAAATGAAAGCCGCAAGAAAGTGGGCGCACCAATGATTGGCTACGTGCAAATATCCCCGCCAGTCGCCAACCCTGAGTAGAGGGTTTCAGTACGGAATTTGAGTGCGAGTTGCGGGACGAATCAGCGATTCTGGCTGGACGGTGCGGAAGTTCCCCATCCGCTCGGCGTTGGCGTCCACGGGCGGGTAAAATTATCGGCCATCGTGAGCGACATCAGCAGCGCCAGGAAAAAGAAAGCGGCCACGATCACGACTCTGGTCAGCCCCGGGCTATAGCGAAGTTCCATGAAGAACAGCGCGACGAGCAGCATCTTGATTACGGCGATGGCCAGCGCCGCGAACGTGTTCATCGCGCCGAGATCGATAAAAGCCACCCCTGTGGTCAGCCCCGTCAAAAAGAGCAGCGAGAGAAATACCGTGATGTACACACGCACGGGAACAATGTGCCCAGGCATCAGTAGCGTCCCCCGATCAAATACAGTAACGGGAACAGAAAAATCCAAATGATATCCACGAAGTGCCAGTAAAGCCCGCTCACTTCCACGGGCGCGTTATATTCCGGGGAGAACCGGCCGCGCCAGCTCATGATTGCAATCACGGTCAAAATTCCAAAGCCGATAATCATGTGCGCGGCGTGCAATCCCGTCATGATGAAATAGAAGCAGAAAAACATTTCGACGGATCCGAGCGGCGGATTCCCGTGAATCTCTTCCGTCGGCCCCCAGTGAAGCCCGGGCACCAGACCTTTCGTCCAATCCGTGGACCACTCGACGTATTTGATCCCGAGAAAAACGGCTCCGAGCACCATCGTCAAAATCAGGAAAGCCACGAGCAGTTTTCGCTTTCCCGTTTGCGCCGAGTGCACTGCCAGCACCATCGTCAAGCTGCTGCCGATCAGCACCGCCGTGTTCGTCGCGCCAAGCTTTATATCGAGCAGACGGCTGCCGCCCTCGAAACCAGGCAGATACAGCGTCCGGTAAATCACATACGCTGCAAAAATACCGCCGAAAAACATGATTTCGGTGACGAGGAACGCCCACATCCCCAGGCTGCCCGCCTCGTGCTGCTGCTCCATATCCTCAAAGTGATGGCGCAAGCCGGGCACGTGCGCGACTACAGCCGCGCCGCCTGCATGCGGACCTGAAGACGCAGTTTCAGGCATGAGTGCTCTCCGGCGTTGCGTACGCATACGCCTCTTCGGTCACGATCGGCGTCTCCTCAAAATTTTCGGTCGGCGGCGGCGATGTCGTCTGCCATTCCAGGCCTTTTGCGCCCCACGGATTTGACGGCGCGACGGGCCCATAGCGGATCGACCAAAGAAAATAAACCAGCGGAATCACATAACCGATGCCGAGGATCGAAGCTCCAGCGGACGACATGACGTTCAAAACCTGAAATTCCGCCGGATAGACCGCATACCGCCGCGGCATTCCCATATATCCGAGCATGAATTGCGGGAAGAACGTCAGGTTGAATCCGGCGAAAATCATCAACGCCGCAATGCGCGCCCAAATGTCTGGATAAAGCCTTCCGGTAATTTTTGGCCACCAGAAGTGCAGCCCGCCGAGATACGCCATCATCGTGCCGCCCACCATGATGTAGTGGAAATGCGCCACGATGAAATATGTTCCGTTCAAGTGAACGTCGGTGGCGAGCGCCGCCAGAAAAAGTCCGGTCAGCCCGCCCATGGTGAATAAGCCGATGAAACCCAGCGCATACAGCATCGGCGCCTGATACGAGATCGATCCTTTGTAAAGCGTCGCGGTCCAGTTGAAGACTTTGATCGCGGAAGGAATGGCGACCAGAAAACTCAGCAACGAAAAAATCAGGCCGGCGTAGACCGATTGCCCCGTAACGAACATATGATGGCCCCACACCAAAAAGCCCAGGACGGCAATCGCCATGCTCGAAAATGCAATCATCTTGTAACCGAATATCTTCTTTCGCGAAAACGCGGTCACAAGCTCGCTGATCACTCCCATCCCCGGCAAAACCATGATGTATACGGCCGGGTGCGAATAGAACCAGAACAAATGCTGGAACAGCAGCGGATCGCCGCCAATGACCGCATCGAAGATGCCGACGTGCAACAACCGCTCAACGGCGAGCAACACCAGGGTCACCGCAATCACCGGCGTTCCCAGCATGATGATGACGCTCGTCGCATACAACGCCCAGATGAATAGCGGCAAGCGGAACCAGGTGAGGCCCGGCGCGCGCATTTTGTGAATTGTAACCACGAAATTCAAAGCGGTGAGGATCGACGAAAATCCCGCAATGAACACGCCGATAGCCGTCGCGATGACGTGCGTCTGCGAATAAATGCTGCTGTACGGCGGATAGAACGTCCAGCCAGTGTCCACTCCTCCGCTCATCAGCGCGTACAACGCGAACGACGCGCCGATGATATAGAGGTACCAGCTCAGCAGATTCAAACGTGGAAATGCCAGGTCCTTCGCGCCAATCATCAAGGGCACGAGAAAGTTGCCCAGCGTCGCCGGGATCGATGGGATGAGGAAGAAAAAGACCATGATGATGCCGTGCGCGGAAAACAGCTTGTTATACGTGTCCGGCTGCACCAGCGCGCCCTGCGGCTCGATCAGATGAGCCCTCATCAGAACCGCGAAAATGCCGCCGATGAAAAACATCACCGAGATCGAAGCGAGATACAGCAAAGCGATCCGCTTGTGATCGACGGTCAGAAGCCACGATTTGATGCCGTAGCTCGCGTTCAAATAATTGACGCGCGATTCCGCGGGCGCTTCCAGCACGGCCGTGCTCATTTCCCCGTCTTCCTTTCCTCGGTGCCCAGCGACTTCACGTACGCGATCAACTGCAACACTTGCTCCTCGTTCACCTGCCCCTGATAGGTCGGCATGATCGGCACATAATTTGGCAGCGGCATGGAATTCGGATTCACAATCGCTTGCCGGATGTAGGAATCATCGGCGATCCGCGTGTCGCCGCTTCGCAGCTTCACCGGTTTCCCGTAGAGTCCCTGTAGCACCGGCCCACGGCCCGTCCCGTCGGCGATATGGCAAGTGATGCAGCCGAGCTGGGTGAACAGCCGCTCGCCCGACTGCGCCATCGTTTCGCCTTTTGCCCCGCCGGTAAGCCACTGCGCGTAATCGGTCGGCGACATCACGTAGACCCAGCCGATCATCCCGCCGTGCTCCGCGCCGCAATACTGCGCGCAGAAAAAGTGGTACGTTCCGATCTTCGTCGCCTGAAACCAGATGTAGGCGTATCTGCCCGGCAGCGCATCGTGCTTGATGCGAAACGCCGGAATCGAAAAATCGTGGATCACGTCTTCCGACGTCATCGTCAGTTTTACGGGCACGCCGATTGGAACGTGCAACTCGTTGATCTCCCGCGGGCCCTCGGGATGCTGCAGATGCCACATCCATTGCTTGCCGACGACGAATATCTCCATGGACGCATTCGGCGGGCGCGCATTCTCGAAATACAGGCTCGAGCCCCAGATAAAAATAAACGCGCAAATCAGCGTCGGAATTACGCTCCACGTGATTTCGAGGGCTGTCGACCCCTCGATCTCCGGCGGGCGGTATTCTTCCGATGGCCGCCGGTACTTCACCATGAAATAAAAAATGACGGTGAAAATTAGAAAGGTGAAGAAGAGAGTGATGGCCGTCAGAAAATAATAAAGATGATCGACGCCCGATGCGATCGTCGAAGCGTCATCAGGCTTCAATGGGAAGCCGGGCCACGCGAGCGCGGCCATCGCGGCAACGAGATGAAAATTGGCGGTCATGAAATTATCGCGTTCTCACCTATGCCTCGTGCCCTGCGAAATCGGCCCCGTTCCGATTGCCATGCTCGCGCCGGAGAAGGATCGCCACCATCAGCGCCAGCCCCAGCAATGTGATCAATCCTGCGATTTGGAGCACGCGCGAAATCAGAATTCCGTATTTCCCCGTCGCCGGATCGTAGTGATAGCAATAGAGCAGAATTTGATCCACCGGCGATCCAATCTTCCCTGCCGAAGCTTCCTCCAGCCCGAATCGCAAATCTCGCGGCGGATACTTGATGCCGTAGAAATAGCGCGCCAGCCTGCCATCTGGCGTCAACACCATGATTCCGCTCGGGTGCGCGAACTGGCCGGTCGTCGAATCGTAGGCGTAGTGGAAGCCCACAGCTGCCGCGAGCGCCTTGATTTGCGGCGCATCACCCGTAAGAAAATGCCATCCCTGCTCGACTCCCGGCCGCGCGTACATCCCGACGTAGAGCTGGCGTTTCGCCTCGGCGATCACCGGCTTCTCCGCCGGATCGATGCTCACGGTCACCACTTCAAAATCTTTGCCAAGCTCCAGCGGCACATCCTTCAAACTGTGCGCCAGGCTATTCAGCACCTGGTTGCAGAGCATCGGGCACTGGTAATAAACGAGTGTCAGGATGACGGGCTTTTGGGCAAAAAAACTTCGCAGCGCGACTGTCCGGCCTTTTTCATCGTGGAAAGTGAGATCGAGCGGAATCGAATCGTTCAACTTCTGATCGAGCGCGACATCGCGCAGCAATTCCGGCCGCACTCCCGCGCTCTGCACGGGCGCCGAATCAGTCCCTGTTTGCTGCGTCCACAAGGATTGCCCGTGCGCCGCGCTCGCGAACGCGAGCACTCCGCATACGATCACAACGCGTGTAAACCATCCGACCGCGTTGCTCATCCGATCGTTGATTTTCTTGCTCATCGTGCTGCTCATTCCGTTCCATTCCCTGATGGTTTCGCACTCGCCTCGCCCGGCGCCATCGTTCCTGTTCGTTCCGCCGGTTTTGCCGCGCGCGCTGGAAGCCCCCGCTCAAGCGTCATCTGCATCGCTCGCTCGATCGGAATTCGCACAACTCCATTCTGCTTATCCACCCAGCCGTAGCTTTTCAAAATCTCCTGCTCCCGCTCCCAGTAATCGTGAATATCGGCTTCCGGCATCACCTGCAATCGCGGCTGCGGCGGCAGCGTCCGCGCATTCTCAAAGGGTGAAGCTGCGGGACCAAGAGTCTGCGTCTCCGCGAAATAGCCGAATACCAATCTCATCCCGATGGCTACCACGATCAGCACAATCGCCAACCCCACTCCGAACTTCACGATGGCCGCCGGATTGGCGTCGCGCACTTCGTAGCCAGGGCCGCCCGGCGGCTGCGGCGATAGATGAGGATCAATCGCCATGTTCGGCCACTCCTTCAAATCGAGGATCGTGCAGCGGCACCACCGGCCGTCGCTTCAATTGCCAAATGAAAGTAGCGATCCAGAATTCCCCGATCGCAATCGGCAATGTGAGATCGAGCGGGTGCACGCGAGGCCCGTATTGCTCAAACGCGGGCACCACCAGCCAGAACATATCCACGAAACTGATGAAGATCATCGCGCCGGCCACGATCGCAAGCGCCTGCACCCGCCGCTTCAACCCGCGCTGCAGCAGCAGCAAAAATGGAATCGCGAAATGAAAAACGATCAGGAACACGGCGAGCTTCGCCCAACCGCCATTCGCGCGTATCACGTACCACGAAATCTCTTTAGGGAGGTTGCCGGACCAAATAATCAGGAATTGCGAAAATGACAGATAGGCCCACAGCATCACGAAGGTCAGAAGCAAATTGCCCAGGTCGTTGAATTGCGCGGGCGTAACCACGCTGGCCATCGGCTCATAGTTCGAAAGAATCCGCGCAGTTAGAATCGCCAGCGCCATCGCCCCCAGCACGCCCACGACCATGAAGATCATTCCAAAAATCGTCGAAAACCAGTGCGGCTGCAGCGACATTACCCAATCAATCGTCGCGTACGTCACCGTCAATCCGTACAAGATCAATCCCGGGCCGCTCATGGCTTCAAGCCGCTTCGCGTACACCGGATCGCCCGTTTCGTCCTGTTCCGCTGACCACTTGTTCAAGAAATAGCTCAGCGTGAACCAAATCAAAAAGTAGATCACCGCCCGCGTCATAAAGAAATTCAGGCTGAGATAGGCTCGCTTGAACTTCATGATCGGGTCATCGCCCAATCCGCCCGGCAACGCCCACGGATAAAGCCTCTTCAAGCCGAATATCACCGGCAGAAATAAAATCAACATCAATGGAAACGTGCGCGACGCTGCTTCGAGCGGACGCCTGATCGGCAATCCCCAATCTCCGCCCGTCAGATGGTGCAGCATCAAAATCGCCATCGAGCCCACCGGGAACCCAATCCAAAACACATACGCAAGCAAATACGACCGGTAAAACTGTTCCGGATTCCGTAGGAAGCTCATGAACGAGATGAGCAGCGCCAATAACCCCACGGTCGCGCATGCGCGAATGGCGCGATCGAAATTCGGGATTCGCGGCTCGGCCATTATTTCTGCCCCATCAATTTCTGGCGTTCATCTTCGGGCACATCCGCCGGCGTGGCGTGTTCGCTCAATTGCAGCGCGCGAATGTAAGCAGCGATCCGCCAGCGATCTTCCGGAGTCACTCTCGCCGCGTAGCTGTACATGTTGCCGAATCCATTCGTCATCACGTCGAAGAAATGCCCCACCGGGGCCTGCCGCAAGCGATCGATGTGCAACGATGGCGGCTGCGGAAATCCGCGCTGCACGATCATGCCGCGCCCGCTGCCGGTGTAATCATGGCAGGGCGTGCAATAGATGTTGAACCGCTGCTGGCCGCGCAGTATGTCGTTCGCCGTGATTGGAAAAGGAAACGTATCCGCATCCTTGCCGTCAACTTTTCCTTTGTACAGATGATCGTCAATCCAAAGCTGCCCGCGCGCCACGGTTCCCGGCACAGGTTGGCGCGCCGATCGCCCATCGTCAAAAAAGTCAGTCGCCGCGTACGTGTCGTACCTCGGCTGGATTTGCATATCGCGGCGGCAACCTGCAAGCGCCGCAGCGGAACAGACGACAGCGATCAGCAGCGCGCTGCCGATCGGCAACCGCCCGCCAAGCGCCGGCGCCCCATCCGATCGCAATGTTCCGCTACGCTTCAATCTCATACACTCCCTGCGGATTCAGCGCCTCGAGAAAAACCCTCGTGTTCGTGAGATCGAATTTCTTGTCCCGCGATTTGATGCACAGAAAAAATCGGTCGCGCGTGGCCAACGCGAAGCGCGGCACGTTGAAAACCGGATGATACGGCGTCGGCAATCCGTTCATTGCCAGCATCCCAAAAACCGCCGCGAGCGCTGCGCCCAGCACCGTCATTTCAAAAGTGATCGGAATAAAAGCGGGCCAGCTATTGTGCGGCTTCCCGCCGACGTTCAACGGAAACCCAATCACATTCGGATAGTATTGAAGGAAGAATCCGCCCAGGCATCCGCACAGCCCGCCAAAGAACACAATCACGGGCAAGATCGTGTGATGGAAGCCGCACGCGTCGGCGAGCCCTTCCACGGGCATCGGCGTGAACGCATCAATCCGCCGATAGCCCTCCTTTTGCGCGCTCTCCGCCGCATGAAGCACCGCTTCCGGTGTTTCGAACTCCGCCAGCAATCCGTAAATCGGCTTCGTCTTCATTTCATTCGCAACTCCGCTACGCCTCTACGCCTCGCTTATTTCCGGATTCGGATTCCGCAGCTTTGCCAGGTACGTCGTGCGCGGCCGCGTATTGAGCTCTCCGAGCAGGTTGTAATTCCGCGATTGCGCCCGCAACTTCGATACGCGGCTCTCCTTATCATTGATGTTCCCAAAAATAATCGCGCGCGACGGGCATACGGCCTCGCAAGCCGTCACGATTTCGCCGTCCCGCACGCTGCGATCTTCTTTTTCGGACTCGATCTTCGCCGCATTGATTCTCTGCACGCAGTACGTGCACTTCTCCATCACGCCGCGGCTGCGCACCGTCACGTTCGGATTGCGCAGCCCGAAAAGGCTCGGCGTCGTCCAGTCCGAAAACAATTTGAAATTAAACCGGCGCACCTTATACGGGCAGTTGTTCGAGCAATAGCGCGTCCCGACGCACCGGTTGTAAATCATTTCGTTCAAGCCTTCGTCGCTGTGAACCGTCGCGCCCACCGGGCAAACCACTTCGCACGGCGCGTTCTCGCACTGCTGGCACATCACGGGCTGGTAATAACTCTCCGGATTGTCCAGATCGCCGCGGAAATAGTTGTCCACTCGAATCCACTGCATGTCGCGGCCGGCGATGACTTCTTCTTTCCCCACCACCGCGATGTTGTTTTCCGCCTGGCACGCCAGCACGCACGCCCCGCAGCCCGTGCAGCTATTCAGATCGACCGCCATTCCCCACGCATATCCCTCGTACTTGTAATCGGTATAGAGCGACGTGCGCTTCGTCGTAATTTCTTCCGGGTCACTCGCGAAATTCGGATTCTTGCGGAATTCCTCGAGCGTACCGATGCGCAGAACCTCGCGCTCGAACGCGTTAACGCTCTCCTCCTCAACTTCTTTCCCATTTTGTTCGATTTGATGATGATGCTGTGTGGTCGCGAGGACATATCTGTCGCCGGTCTTCTCAATTTTCAGGCCGCCCGCAGTCCATGCCGCACCCGAAGTCCGAAGCAGATACGCGTTGAATCCGATTCCCGTGCCGACATGCCCGGAGCGCCGCCGGCCGTAGCCAAGATGCAGCGTTGCGGTGTCATTTGCGTGGCCCGGCATGATCCACACCGGCCCGCTGACTCCTCTTCCGGCCAGGCTCAGCTTGACCATGTCGGCGTTCGTGACGCCGAGACTCTCTGCCGTCTTCGGGCTCAGCATGACGGCGTTGTCCCAGGTCAATTTGGTGAGCGGCTTCGGCAATTCCTGCAGCCAGCCGCTATTGGCGTAGCGGCCGTCGCCGATCGTCGGGTCCGGCCGGAAAACAACTGCGAGTGTCCCCGATCCGGAGTCTGGCGCGGCTGGCGGCGCATTTCCGGCGCTCGCGAGATTTGCAGCCGCCGCCTGAGCAGGAAACGAAGTTCCCGCCATCACGCCGTCATGCAGCGTCGTTTCCCAGAAATCTTCAAACTGTTTATCGCTGGCCTTCGCGGGCCGCTGCGAATTCCAGTAATTGCGCACGATGTCGTGCCCGGACTTGCCGTTGTCGCCCGCCAATATGGCGATGAATTCGTCCTGGGACTTCCCGTCGTAAAGTGGCGCAATCAGCGGCTGCACGATTCCCACGGTGCCGTCGTACGCGCGCGCATCGCCCCAGGACTCAAGGAAATGGGCTTCGGGAACGTGCCAGTGGCAAAGCTCGGCGGTTTCGTCGCTGTAAAGCCCAAGGTGAATGCGCAGCCCAACCTTCAAAAATTTTGAAGTGAAATCCAAATCCGCAGGGCCCGTGTAAACCGGATTGCAGTCAAGAATTACAAGCGCATTCACCTGCCCCGCGTCTATGTCTTTTGTAAGCTCGGCGAGCCCATCCGTCTCCGGGCTCACTTCGAGCGGATCCGTGTATGCGACCGTCTTTCCAGCGTTGCCGAGCGCCTGATTCATCGCATGCGCAAGTGCATGCACCGCCGGCGGCTGCGCTTCGCCCGCAATGATCAAACTGGTTCCGGGATGCTTCTGCAGATCGCGCGCCAGCGCCGCAATCCAATCTCCCGGAACGCCAGCGGGGGCCGCTGCACTGCTCGCCCCACCGGAAACACCGATCAGCGCAGCCAGCGCGCGAGCAAACGCACCAATCTCCGCGGGACCAAGTGCCAGCCGGTGATCCGCCATCGCGCCGGTATTCGTCGGCGTGGTCTCGACGACGTAAAGCCGATTCATCTGCGCGCCCGGGTTCACGACGCGGCGGCGATTCGCAAAGTCGCGCGCGTACCGCACGCTCGTCGAGCCGCTGTAGAGAAAATCCGAGTCGAGCGCCACGATCACATCGGCCTGATCGAGACGGTAGATGGAATTCAGATAGCGTCCGAATGCCAGCCGCGCGCCTTCGCGTGCGTTGTATGGCCCGCAAGCTTCGTGCGCGTACCACTTCGCCGCGGGGAATTGCGCGAGCAGCGCCTTCATCTGCGCAGCGAATGTCGGCGAAGTCGTCGCGTCCGTCAGAATGCGCAGCCCTGCGCCCTTGTTGGTTTGCCAATCGGCGCGCGCGTTCGCGATCGCCGTAAAAAACGCCGCCCAATCGCTGATTCGGCCTTCGTGCACCACCACCTGCGAGCGATCCGGATCGTAGAGCCCTAGCACCGATGCTTGCGCAAAAATGTCCGTCGAGCCCAGGCTTCCGGGATGCTCTGAATTCCCTTCTATCTTCGTCGGACGCCCCATGTGGCTCTCGACTACCAGTCCGATCGCACCGTTCGTGCTGGGCATCGAAGTGGCATAGAAGAGCGGCTTCCCCGGAATAATTTCTTCCGGCGGTCTCACGTAGGGGACAATCTTCTCCGTTGGAAGTTTCGTGCAAGCGCTCAAACCCGATAACGCCGCGGACGCCGCCATCAGCTTTAGCATGTCGCGCCGCGCCATGCCATTGCTCCGCGGCAACTCCTTCTCTGGATCGTTCGGAAATTCGTGATGAAGAAATGCTTCGCTCTCCGGCGTCCCCGCAAGTTCTTCGAGGCTCCTCCAGAAGCGCTTCCCATTCCCCTGCTCAAGCGCCGCCCGCGCCGCTGCCAGATCGAGCGGATAGTCGCCAGATCGAATCACAGCGGCATCGCCGTCGTGATGCCGTTCGTTCTCCGCCGGCGCGCCCACGTCATGGCCGCCCTTCGGACGATTCCCGAAAATCTTGAATGCGTCGCTCATCGGTCGCTCATCAATCGCTCATCGGTGGCACGTCACGCAGTCCGTCAAACTCCGAATCTTATATTCCTTCACCAGCTTCGCCCCAAGTTCCAACTGATTGCTCGGCGCCTCATACGTCGTGCTGAACACATATTCCTTCGGCCTGACATATTTCTCCGGCTCCCGATGACATCCCAGGCACCACGACATCTGCAGCGTATTCGCCGCCCAGGTGAGCGGCATGTTAGCGATAGGCCCGTGGCACGTCGTGCAGCCGATGCCCTTGGCCACGTGAATGCTGTGATTGAAATAAACGAAATCCGGCAGCGCGTTCACCCGCGTCCAGGAGATGGATTTGTCGTCCCGGTAGCTCGCTCGCACCGGCTCGAGCATTGCCGCGTTCGTCCATATCTGCGAATGGCACGTCATGCAAGTCTGCGTCGGCGGCAATCCCGCGAACGGCGACGTCTCCACCGACGTATGGCAGTACCGGCAATCGATTCCCAATTCGCCGGCATGATGTTTGTGGCTGAACGGCACCGGCTGATCCTTGGCCTCATTCACGTCCGTCACATAGGGCGAACCGCTCAGCGCGTAAATCACGTAACCGGCGAGGACAACAACGAACGCCGCGCCATAAATGCTCAGGCGCGAGATCAGGTTCGTGCTGTGATGAAATATCTGCGGCATCGAATCCTATTGGCCCGCTATTTCTTCTCTTCCTCTTCCACCAGCGTGCGCATCTCAAATATCGAAATCATCGGCAAATAGCGAATGAACAGGTAGAGCAGCGTCAGGAACAATCCCATCGATCCGAAGAGTGTCATCCAATCCCAGCGCGTCGGATAGTACATTCCCCACGAAGACGGCAAAAAATCGCGATGAAGACTGATCACTACGATCACAAATCGCTCCAGCCACATGCCGACGTTTACGATGAGCGCGATCACGAAAAGTGCAGGAACACTCGAACGCACCTTTCGGCTCCACAACGATTGCGGAATCAAAATATTGCACAGGATCAGCGACCAGTACGCCGGCCAGTAGGGCCCAATAAAGCGGTTCATGAAAGCGTACCGCTCAAACGTATCGGCGCTGTAAAACGCCGTGAATGTCTCCATCATGTAGCCATACGCAACGATCAGGCCCGTCGCCAGCATCACCTTGGCCATGTTCTCGAGGTGCCGCATGGTGATGAAATCCTCAAGGTGGTAGAACTTGCGAATTGGAATCGCCAGCGTCATCACCATCGCGAATCCCGAATAAATCGCGCCGGCCACAAAGTACGGCGGAAAAATCGTGGTGTGCCAGCCCGGCACGATCGCCGCAGAAAAATCGAAGCTCACCACCGTATGCACGGAAACAACCAGAGGAGTCGCCAACCCCGCGAGCAGCAGCGATGCCACCTCATAGCGGTGCCAGTGCACGGCCGATCCGCGCCAGCCCATCGCCAGAATTCCGTAAACCACCTGCTTCAGCCGGCTCTTCGCGCGATCGCGCAGCGTGGCCAGGTCCGGGATCAAGCCCACGAACCAAAACAGCAACGACACGGTTGCGTAGGTCGAGACCGCGAAAACGTCCCACACCAGCGGGCTGCGGAATTGCGGCCACGTTCCCATCGTGTTTGGATACGGAAACAGCCAGTAGGCAAGCCACGGCCGTCCCATGTGCAGTATCGGAAACATGCCGGCGCACGACACCGCAAACAGCGTCATCGCTTCGGCGAATCGGTTAATCGACGTCCGCCATTTCTGGCGGAGCAACAGAAGAATCGCGGATATGAGAGTTCCGGCGTGTCCGATTCCGATCCACCAAACGAAATTGATGATCGCAAATCCCCAGCCGATCGGGATGTTGATGCCCCAGATGCCCACGCCGGCCGCGAACAAATAAGTCACGGCGTACAAAAGCATCATCAGCAGCGCAAATGACACTGCGAACCCAAAGAACCAGCCCGGCCGGCGGCGCTGCCCCAGCACGATCGAGCTGATTTTGTCGCTGACCGACCCTACGGTGTACCCCGGCTCGAGGACCGGCGGGCCCGTGGGAGGCTCTGAAGCTCTATGGAGACTTTCAGGTTCCAATGTAAAGTCCCCCAACTGGAATCAAAACTGCATTCAAGAATAGAAATCGAAATTTTATTTTATTGCTGACCTGGCGGCAGGTCGAAGCAGGTCTGCTCTGACTAGCAACCGGAAAGATCGATGAGCGGCGTCCTCGCCTAATGGGCGCCGCCCATCGAGGAGCTCGAGGCTCGGGTCCCCCAACCCGCACTGAATGCGCTCCCGTCCGGGCATAAAGAACGCAGTAGGATAAAACTTGAAGGCTTCCTAAGCAAGATGAAACGGAAAATATCAACGCGCTCCGCGAAGAAAGTCCGTGCACGAGCGCAGAATCTCATTAATATGTTGTGACTTCATGGCCATCAAACGGGAATATCACCGCTGGTATTCATCTCGACTCGGTCACGACATGGTCGTTCTCTCTTACGGCCACTGGGGCGCGCCGCTTTTGTCATTTCCGACGAGCGGCGGCGACGAGTGGGAATACGAAAATCAGGGCATCGTGGAGACGCTCGGCCAATTCATCGACGGCGGGCGGATGAAATTCTTCTCAGTCGGCCAGGTGAGCGGAGAAAGCTTTTACAACAAGGGCGCGCATCCGTTTCATCGCAGCTACGTACAGGCGCAGTACGACGCCTATATCCGATCCGAGGTCGTTCCCTTCATCTGGGATAGCTGCAAGACCCCGGGCATTCCCATCTCCACATTCGGCGCGTCCCTCGGCGCCTACCACGCCGTGAACTCACTCCTCAAACATCCTGACGTGATCAAGCGCTGCTTCGCTCTCTCCGGCCAATACGACATGAAGCGCTTCATGGACGGCATGTACGACGACAATTTCTATTTCAATAATCCGGTGGACTACATTCCCAATCTTTCCGATCACGAGACGCTCGTGCAGCTGGCCTCATGCGATATCCACATCGCCACCGGCACCGGCCCGTGGGAACACAGCGGCTCCTCCTACTACCTCGCCTCCATCCTTTCGAGAAAGGGCATCCCGCATCATCTCGACGACTGGGGCCCCCAAGGCGGCCACGACTGGCCCTACTGGAAACACCAAATGTGGGAGTACGTAAACCAACTCTTCTGAATTAGAAATTCGGGGCCCCAGGGGTTCGGAGCTTCAGCTCCAACATTACCGAGGTTCTAATCGCACGGCTTTAGCCGCTGAGGATGCTCCGAGAAGCGCGCTATACAGTGGCTTCTATTCCAACCCAAACCGATCCAACACATACCGCCCCTTCTTAATCACCTGGTCCTCATCGATCCAAACATCGCAATTCCGCGTCAGCACATCCACGTGCGTCTGCGATTGCCAATTTGCGTGCGTCTGGCTCCCGTACGGATCGCCAAACGCCAAGTGCACTCCAGGCAGCTTCTCATCCTGCAAAAGCACTCCGATCATTTCCCGAAGCCCCAGATTCGTTCCGAACGCAAGTTCTCCCACGCGATCGCTATTCTCATCCGTATGGCAGTACTTCCAGAATTCCTCTTCCAAATCCCGCCGCTCGCACGCCGCGCATTTCAGCCGCCCCGCTTCGAGTTCCAGCACCAGCGGCGTCTCTTCGAGACTCCCGTACTTCGCATTGAAATGATCGCCAGCGGTCCCGTCGCAAACAAAAGTGCCATCCACGCGCGCCGGAGTCGTAAAGACCTCCCCCGCCGGCAAATTCGACCAATACCGCGGGCTAATCAATCCACTCGTCTTCACCCAGTCGAGCGACGGATCAAAAGTGGCCGTGATCGAAGTCCCGCCCTTCGTCGAAACTTTCAGCACCGTCGCCGAACGCATCCGCGCGCGTAATCGCTCGCTCAACCGGTCTACCTGCGCGTAATCCGCGCGCATCCCTTCGCGCATAATCTGCGGCGTCACGCTCACCATGTGCGCGTAACGTATCTGCCGCCGCTCGACCACTCCAACAATCTGCTTCCGCGCGCCGAGTTCCCCCGTCAGCGGCTGAAAGCAAAGTATCCCGGCATCCGCCACTTCCAGCCCCGCGAGAACTTCTTTCGGCGCGCCCACAAGGGGCCGCGGCGCGTAATCCTCCACGCAATATCCGGTCCAGTGGGCGCGTTGCTCCGCCAGCGCATACGCCAGTCCCGTCGCCACTTCGCGGCTCGGCTCATCAAACACCAGCGCCACATTCTCGCCAGCACGAATCGCGAGACACGTCTCCACCGCGTTCTTCGCCCCGGCCAATAGCTCCGGATTCACATGATTGATTTGAATCGCGCCCATATCTCTTCTATTTCGATCGCGCACTCAATTCCGCCGATCGCACCCGTCTGTTTCTATCTTATTTGCATTGTCGCAACGACGCCTCAATTTTATTTGGATTGCGTTTCTCCGTCAAAGGTGTCATTTCTTCGCGCGCACATTTAACCAGATTCCGGCATGCCGCGCGCGATTTTGGAAAGGAGCGCAAATGAATTTCGCTCGCATCGCCTTCGCCTCACTCGGCGGCTTCGTCGCCTACTTCGTTATCGGCGGCCTCGCGTTTGTCCTAATACCATCGCTTAAGACTGAGTTCCTCAAATACCCAGCCGTATATCGCGGCCACCAGGGGCAGATGAGCAATATGCCGCTCGGAATGATTGCCATATACCTCTCGACGGTGGTCCTTGCAGTGATGTACGCGATGTTATACCGCGGCGGCTCGGGCCTCGCCGAAGGCGCTCGCTTCGGCGCCCTGATCGGCGTCTTCGTAATTTGCGCCTTCGTGATTCACAACTACGTCAATCTAAGTATCGGCTGGAAACTCACGCTCGAACAGGCCATAGCCTATTTCATCGAATGGCTTGTCGTGGGCACCGTGATCGGCCTAATCTACCGCCCCCAGCCGTAAATTAACCGGCAACACCACGCCGGCCTGGCCAGTCGTATTCAGTTATATGACGTGGACAGAAGAAAACCGCAGAGGGAAAACTGCGGGAGGGTCTGCCCTTCGGCGCTGCTAAGGCGCCGCAGGATAACAAGACCCTCCCGTACGAATCACACGCCCTTTAGCAGCCGTTGAAGGAAATAAAGGCGCCGAGCGGTGATGGCAGCGTTGGTGTGAACGGTTCGAAGTTGAACGGCCTGCTGGTATCGAAGCCGGCGCTGGCGGCTGCGGTCGCGTCCACGAAAGGCGTCAGGGCCGCTACGGCTTGCGAAATCCTGTTCCAGCAGAGCGTGCGCTCATAGCCGTTGTTGTTCGGCGGGGCCGCGCTCTCCGCGACACCCTGAATCCCAGTGATGGTGTTAATCGGACCGCCGTCCTGCGCCGCGACGTCGGGGCCGACGACGCGCGCCAGCGTGCGATGGTCGCTCTCGATGCCCATGATGCGGGCCGCGGTGACGCGCAAATCGGAAGTGCTGAAGTTGCGCACGCCGACGAGATAAGCAGCGATGAAAGCGTCCTCGAGCGTCACGAGAATATTCAGCGTGGTCTGCGCGTCGGCGAACATGTTCGGCGGATAATAGAACGTGGTATACGGCGACGGCTGATCCGTTACGGATTGCTCCAGCAAGTAGTGCGACATCTCTTCCTGGCGCGCGGCGATGAGATAGCCCTGGTCATCGGAGGGGATGTTGCCGAAGAAGGGCGCGGTGTTGATGATGTTGGTGTAGGTGGTCACCGCAAGCGCTTCGGCAATCTCGGCGGCGATCAGAATGTTGGTGTCGCGTTTTTTCCCTGCGGGAAAATCGAATTCGCGATCGCCGATATCAAAGCCGCTCTTGTCGGCGCCGGACAGGCTGTGTACGCCTGCTTTAGCTTCGGCGGAAACCACACTCAGAAGCCCGCCGAGACCGGCGATTCCGACTCCGGCTAGTGACGCTTTTCGTAAAAATGAACGGCGGCTCGAACCCTTGGGTCGTTCGGACAATTCAGGCACACGTTCCCCTTCATTTGGCGCAGTCATTTACTGCCTCCTCGTTAGCGAATGATTTCGAGCGAATGGCGACGGAACCCGCGTCGATTGCATGGATCGAATTGGATGGCCGCGGGGGTTCCCCTAACCGCTTCCTCGTCGCAGTGAGTACGCGTGAACGTGGAGAATGGATTCCGCGGGGATCGAAATTTCGCGTATTCGGGAACGAAACCGGGCGACTTCGCGCACAGTCTCATACAGAGGCGTCCCATCTATTGGCGGGAGGCCCGGTTATGAACAACTTGACGCACTTTTTAGCGCTGCGTCATCAAACAATATGTACGCGATTGTGTGCTCGCGCCGTTTGCGTCTTATGCGGCGAATAACGTAGGGCAGGCGGACAACGGCCCTTACGAGAAATGAGGATAATTCATGAAAAGCTCCAAATATTTCTTACTGGCCGCTATCGCTGGGATTTTCTTCACGATCACAGCTCCGAAAGCAAATGCCCAGGTCAGCGTCGCCGTTGGGGTCGAGCCCGTATGCCCTTACGGCTACTATGACTACGCTCCGTACTCTTGTGCTCCCTACGGCTACTACGGCCCGGAATGGTTTTCAGGCGGTGTCTTCATCGGCGTTGGCCCCTGGTTTCACGGCCCCGCCGAATTCCACGGCCACGTAAATAACCGTTTCGATCCGAATCACGGCTATCACGGCCCAGTGCCACACCCTGGCGATCGACCTGAGCCGAACAAACGCGTGGATAAAGTCGCCCACTTCAAAGGAAACGAAGTGCGCGACGGCCGCGGCCACGTTACCGACAACAAACACCACTAAAAGGCAAACAGTTCCTTCGTAGGGGCGGGTCTTTTACCTTGAGGCAGCGGCCGAAGGGAAGACCCGCTCCTCCCTCGCTTCTCCGTACCTAAATCAGGTGGGCTCAAATCCAACGAGTTCGATCGCCTTGTTAATCTCCGGATTCTTCATAAACGTTTTCCAAACGAATTCGCTCCGGTAGTTTTCGATCATCAACATTGTGATGCCCTGGCAGATGCCGATTACATCCGGGTCGTACCATCCCGTCAGCGGATTGAAAGCGTTCACAAACCCGTAGGGCGTCCACGCGCGCGTTGAAAAATGCTTGTAAATATATTGCTGCACCGCGATCGTCTCCGCCGGCAGGAACGGAATCGAGCCAGCGGCCGCTGAGGGAACGACTGTCCCATCAATCGGCCCCATGACCGGAGGCCCGCCCCACGCGACATACCCATCCACCGAATCCGACGCCGAAATCCCCCAAAAATCATTCGCATAATCTGAAAACTGGGGTCGCAGCGAGAGACAGAACAGCTTATGCGCCTGCGTGGCAATCACTGAATTCGTAAAATAATTCGCGAACGCATCGCGCTTGTTTCGAAAATCGATCCACGCGTGCGAAAACTGATGCGTGAAAAGCGGTGCGTTCGCCGTGATGAATTTCAATCCTTGATAGTCGAGGACCGGCCGCGTCCACGCCTTCCAGCTGCTCGCCGGAATCGGGTTCGTCGGCGACCCGATCGCCAGCAAGTACAGCATCATCAGCTCGCAGTAACTATCCCATCGGCTTTTGATCATGCCGTTCTGCCGCGTCCAGCCTTGCGATAGGGTCGGCCCGCCATTCAACATCCATTCCCAATTCACTCGGTTGTAAAGTTGAGTTGCAAGACTCGCGATTTGCGCGTCCTGAAAATATTCGCGGCAAGTCAGCGCACCGCACAGCAGTATCGCCGTATCAATTGACGAGACCTCGCTGTCCAGAACGGGCGCGCCGGTATTCATATCCATGAAGTGGTAATAAAAACCGTTCACCGATGGCGCTACCGAAAGAAAAAAATTCAGAGTCGCAATCACGCGCTGCTTGAGCGCCGCAGTTGGCTTGTAGCCCCGCGCATCCCCGATGCACAGCGCGGTGAGTCCGAACCCGGTCGCGGCGATACTCGAAACAACTCGCGCTTCGTCACCATCCGTCGCCGCCCGATCCATCACCAAGCCGGTGGCCTCACAAGCCTGCTCCCAGAAAAACTGAAAAGCCCTTCGCTCGATCTCCTCGAGCAACGGTACACGCAAACTCGCCGCAACAGCAGGGCCGCCCGCACTCGACATCAGCCAATCCAGATCCAATGCCGTACTCGCAACGGCAGTCGTCCCCGCGATCGCAGCACCGCCAAGAATCCCAAGCGCGCCTCGCCGCGACAATTCATCTCTCCTGCGCATCGTCCCCGATAATATCCCATGAAAACTAATCCCCACGGTGGGCATGTGCCTCCTATGTAGCTCCTCATGTAGCTCACCTCTTCAGAGGTGAGGCTTTGGGTCTTTCTGTCTGTCCCACACTCCCACTGTTCAGCTTTTATGAGCGCTATTTCGGTTATCATCGGCTCTTCAAAATCCGTAGCAGGAACAAAAGGATTCGAAAGTGCAAGCGCTACGATTCCACCAATTCGGCGATTTCAAAAATCTAAAAGTTGAAACCCTCCCCGATCCGCAGCCGAAACCAAGCGAGCTCGTCGTCCGCGTTCGGGCCGCGTCATTGAATCCGAGTGACGCCAAGAACATCCTGGGTCGCATGGAAGGCACAACTCTGCCGCGCACCCCGGGTCGCGACTTCGCCGGCGTCGTCGTGAATGGGCCATCTCAGATGATCGGCGCTGAAGTCTGGGGTACCGGCGGAGATGTTGGTTTCACTCGTGACGGTTCGCACGCCGAGTTGATTGTAGTGCCAGCTGGCGGAGTGCGCCCGAAACCGAAAAACTTGTCCTTTGAAGAAGCCGCCGTCGCGGGCCTGGGTTTTGTGACCGCCTGGCTCGGATTGGTCGAAGTTGGCCATTTCCAATCCGGCGAAACGGTGCTCGCGACCGGCGCAGCAGGTAGTGTCGGACGCGCTGTGACTCAGATTGCCAAGTGGAAAGGCGGACGCACCATCGGCGTGGACCTTAGACCGATGCCTCAGGAACGCCAACACGAGTTTGGAATCGATAACTACCTCATCGCCGACCCGAATGATAGCTACAAGAGTATGGTCGATGGCGCGCTTCGATTTAGCGGAGGCAAAGGCGTGAACTTCGCATTCGATTGCGTTGGCGGCCCATTGTTCGAGCCGAGCCTGCGCACCCTCGGCCAATTAGGACGCCAGGTGAACATCACTTCCGTTGGAGACAGACGCGTCTCCTTCGATCTTCTGGATTTCTATCATCATCGCCTCAGCCTTTTTGGCGTGGACTCCCGCGCCTACGACACAGTGGCGTGCGCCGCAATTCTGGAGAAACTGACGCCCGGCTTTGAATCAGGCGCTCTCAAACCAGGCCCCATCGCCAAGCGCTTCCAGTTAAACGACGCGATTCAGGCATTCACCCAGCTCAACGACGGCGCCCTCCAGGGAAAGGCAGTTTTTAGCTTTTCATCGGCGCATGAATGAAACACGCGACGATAGCATCCGCGTTCGCCCTTCAATTCTCGGCGTCTGCCTTCGTTGCCGCGGACGTTTTCCGTGCATCATACAAAGGCGTCCACACCCGCTTGTGATAGAATCCGGCGTCAGATATTCGGAGGATCGAAAATGACTGAAAATGAAAATCCCGACCATGTCAAGCTAACGGAGTTGCTGGAGCAAGCGAAGCCACTCATGCTCAAAATGTATCCCGACCAGCAGAAGGTATGGGTCGCGGAAAGTCCGCTCGCCCAGGAGATTAAGTTAATTCTCGCGAATCACCCTGAGTATTACGCGGAGATCCGCGCCGTCGTCGGCGGAGTTTTCCCTGAACCAACGGCAAAAGCCGACGCATCAGCATCAGGAAGTTGAGGCTGCTTCGGCAGCGTGTTGAGAGACAGCAATAGGTGGCATCTCGTCTTCTTGTGCTGCTTCACTCGCCGCAAAGGATGATGCCTCAAAAGGAAGCCATGAAATCCAAAGGCATCATGAAGTCCAAGCAGTCAAAAGCTGCTAAATCGGAGTCACGCGATAAGGTTCGTAAGATGCGCGACGATTTTCGTGCTGCGGAAAAGAAGTCTAAAACTCCGGTCGCTGAGGCGGAGGTACGTTCGGCCACTCGTGCGCGCCGTCGTGTGACCAAGGAAGTCTTGAAAGAATTTCAGGGGAAGTTCAACGGCTGACCTGCCGGCTTCCGCGCCGGTCTCACTCTTCAGTTGAGCGGCCTTTCGGCCCCTCACACTCCGAGGAACTTGCGAGCGGCATTTTCGGTGATCGGCAAGCTGATCTCAATCGTCGTTCCGCTCGCGCTGGAACTGACATGAAAGCTCCCCTTCATCACTTTCGTCCGTTCGCGCATTCCCGCAATCCCTACTCCCAAAAGCCGCGTGCCTGATTCAAATTCCCTGAGAATGTCAGGGGCGATACCGCACCCCTCGTCACAAATCCTCATGACAATGTCTTTCGCATTTTTCCGAATTTTGATCATCGCCACGCGGCTTCCCGAATGGCGATAAATGTTCGCGAGACTCTGCTGCACGATCCGAAACATCGCCGTCTCAGTCTCCGTCGACAAGCGCCCGAAGCCCTTCAATATATCCAGTTCCACACGTATGCCGCTGCGCTCGGCAAAGCCCTCCGAATACCAGGCCAAAGCGGAAGCAAGCCCCATTTCGTCCAGCAGCGGCGGATGCAGCAGATACGATATGGTTCTGATTTCATCGGAGCAAAGACTTAGAATCTCGATGCAATCGAGCACCCGCTTCGTCTGCGAAGCAGTGAGCGGTGAGGAAGCGTCTCGCTCCATGGCGCCGAGGTTCATCTGAATCGCCGCGATGTACTGCCCCGCGCTGTCATGTAATTCGCGAGCAATGCGCCTCGATTCGTTATCCTGCGCCTGCAACAGCCGCGTGGTCAGTTCACGGAGCCGTTCCTCAGTCTTGGAGCGCTCCATCGCATGGATTTCGCGTTCTTCCTGGCGTTCTTTGAATTGCGTTTCCAGCGAATCAAATTTCGGCCGCTGGGCGCCCGCTCGCTTGGCGCCGGCTCCCGTCGCACCCGCTCTGGCAGCGCTCCTATGCGCATCGCCGTTGGCATCCGGCGGTTGCCCGCGCGGAAACATGACCGTGTCGCCCATGAATCGGTCCTCCCTGCTTTCGTTTTACTCGTTACCCAAGTTGCGTTCGTTGCGAAGTTGTGCTCATTGCGAACCGGGAGGGATTGTATGCGGCTGCCGTTCGGTTGGCTGTCGCAAAAGAGGCACCTCGCCCCTTGCTTCAGCAGCGTGAGCCGTTCTATTCACGCGGGAGCCGCCGGCTTCAGAAGGGAGAAGCTGGAGGTCAGTCCAGCGAAAAAAGCCTCACTCTCAAGCCTCGATTGGCCGAACGATCAGAAACTGCATGGCAACGCGGCAGCGCGTCAGCGGAACCAGCCGGGATCGGCGCCGGCTCTGCGTCCTTGGTCGGCGAGGCTGTCCAACTGTCTTTCCAGATTTTGCCTGCGATCCTGAAGCGATTTCAGTTCGGCGTTTCGGTCGTGGATGATGATGACGTTTTGCGTGAGACCAGTCGAGGGATCCATCGACGCGGGACCGGCCTTGGAGATTTCGACCTTCTTTTGTTCGATCTGCTGATCAACTGCGGCGATCTGATCCTGAATCACCCGCGCCCTCTCGCGCCAAAACGCTTCCTTATTTGCAGCGGACGACTGATTTTCTTCGGAGGCCGCGCCTGAATAACCGTCCTCCGTGGAGCGATCGCCGGAAGAACCATTGCCTACCTCGGAAATCGTTCCATGTATGTGCGCCAAATCGTCGCCGGTGTAAACGCGTTTCGCTTTGGAATTATCTTTTTGTGCTTTCGCCGCGCGCGCTGCGTCGCCGAGCGATTGTGGTTTGTTCCCGGTGTCAGTTTGCGAAGTGCCCGGCTGCGGTGCCGCTTGCGCAGGCGCCGGAGTTTGAGCGGGTGGCGCCGACGCCGACTGCGCCATCGCTGAAGCCGCCGGCCAGAACAGCAAGAGCAACAGCACGAGAAGCGCAAGCACCGATCCGCGGCAATCCCAGCTTGAAACAGCTAATCCCGATTGCAGATTTTCTCGATTGCTTTTCATTGGCGTCCTCCACCGATCGGTAGATATTAAGAAAACGTTATCGAGACTGGACGGAGCGGTCAAGAAAGCCGCGCCGTCGCGTTTCACAAGCGAAACCTGTCCTCTCAGACAGGCCGAGTGCCGCACTTTTCTTTCAGCATTTTCTCGGGCTCGAGACAAACGCATTTTGAGCGACACGCGCACTCAGCAGAGAAAAAAGGTGGCAGCAAGAATCGGCAAAAAAAGAGCTTGACATATTCCTATATGGGCATATATTGAAACCATGGCAAGAGCGGCAACAACCTCGGACGCGTTCAACGCCGTGGCGGAACCACGCCGCCGCGACATCCTGAACTATCTAGCGATGCAGGAGAGGTCCGTCACCGAGATCGTGAACGCCATGCAGATGGAGCAGCCGTCGGTTTCGAAGCACCTGAAAGTTCTGAAAGGTGTCGGCCTGGTGGATGTCCGGAGGGAGGGTCGGCAGATGCTTTACAAGGTGAATGCGGTGGCCATCCGGCCGTTGCACGAATGGACGAGCACGTTCGAGCGGCTCTGGAAACACCAACTGCTGCGAATCAAGGAACGGGCCGAGGCCAACAATGCACAGAAACAATAATCTTGTGGAATCTCAAACGAGGAGGAAATCGTGAGTTCACCCGCACTATCGCTGGAAGCGACAACGATTCAAATAACGGAGGAGATTGAAGTGCGCGCGTCGATCGAAGTGACGTTCGCTGCGCTGCTGGATCAGCTTGGACCGTACAACGAGACTCAAGTGAACAAGCCCATGCCGATGAAGCTAGAAGCATGGCCAGGCGGCAGATGGTATCGCGACCTGGGAGACAACAACGGCCATTACTGGGGAGCGGTGCAGGCGATCAAGAAGCCAACGCTCCTGGAAATTTCAGGGCCACTGTTCATGTCCAATCCGGTGATCAACAATCTGCAATACCGGCTGAAAGAATCGGGCGGCGTGACGCTGATCACATTTCGGCACCAGTCGTTTGGATTGATTCTTGAGGAATATCGGAACGCGAAGAATGGCTGGGCACATTTGCACGAGCGTGTGCGGCAGCGAGCGGAAGCGCCGCGGCCCCACTGAGGCGCGGATGATTGGGGAGCTTGAAGGAGGAAATATGTGCCCTGCATGCATCGCAAGCACAGCAGTGATGGTCGCCGGAGCGGGATTCACGGGAGGAATTCTGGCAATGTTCATCGGCAAATTTAGAAAATTTTTCAGAGCGAATGCGCGTTAGTTGATCGCACGTGGAAGGCATCGCAGGCGGAAGGCGAAGATGCCGGGCGTGAAGCCCGGCGCTACAAGTGCTGTGCTTCAGAAAATTAAGGAGAAAAAAATGGCAACAAGCCCAACACGCAAGGAGAAAGAAATGGAACAAGGAAAAGACCACAAGGCAATGAAGACGCCACCGATCGTATCGCCGCAGGAATGGGAGGCTGCGCGCCAACAGCTCCTAGTAAAGGAGAAGGCCTTTACGCACTCGCGTGACGCGCTGGCCGCCGAGCGTCGACGCATGCCCTGGCTCGCCGTGGAGAAGCAGTACGAGTTCGAGGGACCAAAAGGCAAAGTAAGCCTGCTCGATTTGTTCGAGGGCCGCCCTCAGTTAATCGTCTACCGCGCCTTCTTCGAGCCCGGCGTCTTCGGCTGGCCCGGCCATGCCTGCCGCGGCTGCTCGCTCGGCGCCGACCAGGTCGCCCACCTCGCGCATCTGAACGCCCGCGACACGACTCTCGCGTTCGCATCGCGTGCGCCGCAGGCGGACATCGCGCGCCTGAAGGCGCGAATGGACTGGAAGATGCCGTGGTACACCATCACCGACAGCTTCGACGTGGACTTCGGCGTCGATCAATGGCACGGCCACAACGTATTCTTCCGCGACGGCGAGCGTATTTTTCGCACCTACTTCATCAACAACCGCGGCGACGAGGCGATGGGCAGCACCTGGAGTTACCTTGACATGACTCCGCTAGGACGCCAGGAGGAATGGGAGGACTCGCCCGAGGGCTACCCCCAGACTCCGCCGTACAAGTGGTGGAATTGGCACGACGAATACGCGGCCAACGCCTCGGTTGATCCTGGATGGAACAAAGTAATCGAGAATGCAAAGGCGACGTCGAACCTCAACGACTAATACGGCGGCGGATGGGCTTCGACGGCGAAAATAGTCGCGTGAAGTCAGCTTCAAGAAAGCGTGGGTTGGTAAACGTTAGCCGCGTTTACCAACCCATCTGGCCCATCCGCTCCAGGATAATCGCGCTGTAGCTATTCATGCGCTCGGGCCGCCGCTTCAGGGGAGCCGGCAGAATTGCAGCCAGCCGCGCCCCCTGTTCGCGGCCGATATTCCGCGCTGCGGTTTCGTCGTAGTAACGCGACGCCGCCTCTGCACCATAAATCCCAGGGCCCCATTCGACCACGTTAAGATATATCTCCAAAATGCGCTGTTTGCCGAGGACGAATTCGGCCACCGGCACGAGCGTGGCCTCAGCACCCTTCCGCAGGATCGAGCGGCCCGTTCCGAAGAATAGGTTTTTTACGAGTTGCTGCGTAATGGTGGAAGCTCCGCGAGTGCGTTCGCCTTCCAAATCGTCTTCAGCAGCGATTTGCATCTGATGCCAATCGAATCCATGGTGCTGGTAAAAGTTCGCGTCCTCTGCGGCGATCACAGCGTGCTGAAGATCGGCCGAAATCTGGCTGAGCGGAACAAATTTGTAGCGTTCGCGATACGGCGTGCGGTGAATCCAGGCTTGCAAGCGGCGCTCGATGTGCACCGCGGTAGTCGGCGGATCGATCCACCGCGCCGCCACAAGCATCAGCGCGCCCAGCGCCCAAAGAAGCACCACTCCGATGAGGAGCCATCGAATAGAGGACAAGAGGAATCCCCTCCGGCGCGGAGTCTTGGTGTTCGTGTTCGGCATCCGAGTCAAATTTCACAATAATAGCCTGTGCTGGGTTCTTCCGTTCTCCGTTCCTCGGGCCACTATTCGTCATTTGCGCTCTTTGCTCCCGATCTATCGGGACCGAGAAGCATCCGACGAGAATGCCCTGAGGAATCTGCGTTTGCGTTCCTCTCGGTTTTGGTTCCGTCCGCTCCTTTGCAGGGACGCTGCTCGTTTACCCTGTTCACCCTGAGCCTCGAAGGGAGCCTCGAAGGGTTGCGCCGTCTTGCGCCGCGGAAACATTATTGAAGTTTGCGCTCGAGGCCCCGCTGGTGGGGACGCGATGTCGATTCGTTGGAGGCGGCAGCGGCAAAGGTGAATGAGGTGGTGTCCGGCCTAGCCGAAATCGAGACGGTTTGCCTATACGCATTCTGAATTGCGGCAGTGAGGCGCGTTTGGCGGCGATTGTGGATTAGGTCGAGAGGTGCTGTTGCTAATTCCAGAATGGGTCCCCGACCGAGGACAGTCCTGAAAAGTGCGGACATCTTACAGATGCGAGGTACGGGAGCTTGTTACTGCTGGCGACGGTGTGCGAGTCTCCGTCGTACTCGCGCAGGATCCCGCGTAACTGAAGACCCCGCCACGGACAGATCAAGTTCACGAACACCCCGACCGCAGTCGACGCAAGAACCCCGTTGGCCCACACGACTTGAGGTCTGTTGCCAGCAGCTCCGTACTTCGCCGCCTCCTGCGCGAGACGGTCATCAGTCAAGATACCTAGGCATCGCAAGCACGGTCCGCCGGGCATCGAGAGAGCGACCTGTCCACCCACGGAATAGCCGTCCTGAATAGGCCAAACGTCCATTCCCACGTCGAGATAGGGGATTACGTAACGCCGCGCAACTGCCTCGATTTGTTGTCGCTCGGAGAACGAGTCCACGCAGCCGAAAATGACATGGCGATCACGCAGAAGTTCGGCCGCTTCCTGCCACTTTTTTGGAACCGCGCTAACCCTCGCGCGCGGATTCATCTTTTTTATTCCGCGACTGATGACTGCTGTTTTTAGGGATTTGCGTCGGGCGTCTTGGGACGTCGCCCACACCATTCGATTCAGATTCCTTTCCGCCACGCGATCAGGATCGATCACCAGAAAATCGCCGATGCCGACGTGGGCGGTTTGCTGGGCCACGTGCGACCCGCCACCGCTGAGGCCGACGATAGCGATGCGGCACGACTCGAAAATTGACGTACTGTTTTCGCCGAGAAAGTCCTGACTGACAAATCTCTGTTCCATCAGCGATCCTTTATCCAGGAGAGTCGTGGACCAACAACACAAAATTCGGTGATCACGACCGGCTGCTTGACTCCTGGACGCCAGCATCGTCCAGACAAAGAATCCTCGCTCAAAATGACCGCTCCGTGGGGCATGCGAGGCCTGACGTTCCAAAAATCCGGGACGAAACGTGCTGTTTCGTGCAGATCCGTGCGGCTCGGACTCGGTCGGCCTGAATGACCGTGAACGTGGACGTGAAACATTCCTGCGTCAGAGCTCAACGCGACCTGCATTGCTTTCCTAATCGCTGCGGACCCCATCATTGCTCCGACTGTTGGATCGTTCACATAGTCGCAGTCAGCTACCGAATGGTAGCCATGGGCGAGTAGTATCAATCCGTTCGCATTTAGACGGCGGGGCCTGCAAGATAAGAATCCAACTCGCTCCGCGGCAAACGGATGCGGCTTTAGTAGGTCCTCTCGAACAACGTCCACCAAATCACTGCCGATCTTGAATATGACGCTCATCGCAGCGCTCTCAAATGCTCCGCGAGGATCTGAGTGGGCCGGCTAGACGCGGCCACGTTGTTCCATGACCACGTGTACCAGGTGCGGTCGAGTATCCGGTGTTGAGTCCAGTTGTTGCCACGTCCCGGCACCAGTTGCGAAAGAAAAAGGCGCGTTGGGTACCCGTCTCTGGACTGCAAGCAAAGCAGCGCATCCAAGACGAAGATTTGACTGGCGCTCGGTACCCTTAGGCCCGGTAGATAAACAAAAAAGCACCCACCCTCTACCATCTGTGACGCGCCGTCGCAGATTAGCTTTAGCTCCTCAAGCATCTCTGCGGCAATCACCTAGGAAGATCCTCCGGTTCGAACGTGGCTCACGAATACCTCACACCCCTTGATCTCGATATGAGAGTTATCATCGAGCGGTTTTAGCTGCCCGTCGACCAACTCGTCGAGCTCCCGGGCCGGGTCAACGCCAACCAGTTGCTTAAACGCCGACACAACGTAGTCGCCTCGGCGCACTAGGTGTTTGGTGCCGTCGACAGTGACGCTTACCTCCCTCGTCGGTTCAGGATGCGGTGGTCGCCTATGTTCTTCCGGAGCATGGTTTTGTTCTTCCATCGCGTACTCTCCTTGAGTTGAATTTCTCTATGCCAACGGTCGAGCGTCGTCGCTCCCGACCAAGCAGAGTATAAATAGGGTCTGCTCAATTTGTCAAGCAAATTAAATTTGGAGCGCTAACGTTTCAGGTGTTAAATTCACCAAGCGCCAGCCAACGGGACGAGTAGCGACCCGGCCGCTATCCACAGGAGGAAGTCATGGGGAACACGACTGATTTGTCGCTTGGTCGACTTCTGAAGGATATGCGTGATGCCAAGCGAATGAGTTTGCGGGATGTGGAGAAAAAGACCGGGATATCCAATCCATACATGAGTCAACTCGAGAACGAACTAATCGATAAGCCGTCTCCACTGATACTTCACAAGCTCGCCATGCTGTATGGAGTGGAGTACGACTATCTGATGCAAAAGGCGGGTTATTTCGTTCCGGCTAATGCGGACGAAAGTTCTTCAAGACACGTCAGCCGCTCCTTCGCTCTTTCGTCCATGAAAGATTTGACGCCGAGCGAAGAGGAAGCGCTCGTAGAGTACTTAGCATTTTTGCGCACGCGACGAAAGCGGAGAAAGCAGGCATAAATCATGCGCGGAAAAGCCAGCAGCCAAAGTGACGAACACGATAGAGCGGAAATCCGCCGATACGCCGAGTGGGCCCTTCAGAAGGCCGGCGTTGGAGATCAACTCCCGACACCCGTGCGAGACATAGTCGCGAGCGCTGAATTGGCAGTCGAACAGAATATCTCGCTCAGCGACATTCACGCTGACTTCTTTTCAAGAGCTTACGGGATTCTCGGCAAGGCTCTCTCGAAACTTAGAGCCCTGATCGATTTGCGGGAGAACCTGATCTATCTCGATCTGAAGATGACTCCGGCGCGGATTAACTTTGCGACCTTACACGACAGTGGGCATTCAATTTTGCCCTGGCAGCGGAACGCGTACCGCTACGAGGACGACGACCAGTCGCTAAGTCCCGACGTCAAGGATCAGTTTGAGTTCGAGGCGAACCAATTTGCTGCGCACGTCATGTTTCAGGTCGATAGATTCACACGCGACGCCGCCGACTGCCCACTTGCGATCCGCACGCCGATGGCGCTCAGCAAGCGGTATGGCGCGTCGTGCCATGCAGCCATCCGACGATATGTCGAGAACCACCACGAGCCATGCGGAGTTCTCGTGTGCCGATCATCCGCGTTAGACCTCAAGGGACAGAGGCAGCTTAAAATCGAGCAGGGCATTTTCTCGCGTGCGTTTCTCGAACGATTTGGCCGGCTCCGAATGGCGCGCGTTCTTGATGCCGATCATCCCTTCTCGCGACTTATTTCCTCGGAATGGGTGCGGTTGCTTGAGAACGGGACCATCGAACTCGAAGATGGTAATGGCAGTCCATTTAAAGCAGCTTTTCACGTCTTTAACAATTCATACAACATCTTCATTCTTTTATTCCCTCAGAAGCCGCCTACATCCGGATGGCAGCGAATTCTTCTCTCTCGAAACTAGCTAAGGCCAGAAGGTCGTACTCCTTCTAAAACCGTCGGGCATGACCTGATTGGATCGGGGTGCAAACGGCGCAAACGAGGGGGCGCATCGCAAGGGCCGAGAAACCTCACCTCTGAAGAGGTGAGCTACATTTGTGCAGAGGGAAGAGCGGACGCCTCGTCCTCGCACCAAATCCTTACAACATGTCCGTTTGATTTTCCGCCAACATTCTGCTAGAGTCGTTGCGCAGCTATGACCGAAAGGTATATGTACGGTGCGATTAACAGAGCGGGGCGCAGCGGGAATCCACTCAATTCTAATCGGGACACGAAAACGATTAAAAATCGCCGTAAATCACAGAAAACAAAAGATCGAGGTCGTTTCTAACCGGTACAAAATTGGAGGGTATTTTCGGCATTCCCCGCGTGGCGCGGGCACCCTGCTCCCGGCCTTGGCCTCGCGGAAATTGCCGGGCGGGTCTGAGACCCGCCCCTACCAAGAGGGCGGTGGCGCTCAATCAGCCGGCCGGAATTTATTATGCGAGGCGCTTCACGGCGAAGGCGGGGATTTGGCCGCCGCCGGAGGTGACGTTGGCTAGGCCGGTGGAGCTGAGGCGGGTGAGGAATCCTGCGAGGCGGCCGCGGAAAAGATAGGGAGCGAGGTCGACGAGCATGTCCTTCATCGTGACTTTGCCGCCTGCTTCGACGAATGGAAATACTTCGCGTCGCACCGCGATTTTTTCCTGCACCACCCACGTGCCGTAGCCGTCTTTTACGGCGCGATCGATCGCCGCGTCCCACGCCGCCGCATCCATTTCCCATCCGAGCATCACGCCGGTGCCGCCGTATTCATCATTCGGCTTCAACACGAAATTTTCGCGATGCTGGCGAATGTGGGCAAGCAAATCAATCGTCTCGCCCGCGCGAGTGGTGCGAATTTCTCCCACGAGGCGCGTCCACGGCACGTGGCGGCGAATCAGCTCGCGCTCTTCGGGGCTGAACATTTCGCGGTTCCGTTCGTCGGTGAGAACCGCGAAAAAGGCCTTTTTATGCGGGATTTTGCATTGCAGCGTGTTGGCCATGCACACCGCGTGGCTTTCGTACGCCGCCAGCAGCGCGGCGCATTCCGCCGGCCGCGCAATCATGTCGTTGATCAGCACGCGCCGGTAAACGAAATCAATCTTCCGTCCCTGCGCCGTAAGCGCCTTGCCGTCGAACTCCAAATCGCGCGGATCGCAAATCATCGCCGGCACGCCAAGCTTTTCGAAGCGCGCTTGCAGGATCTCGAACTCGCTCCACGTGGGAACTCCGCGCCAATCCACGATCGCGATTTGCGGGGCTTTCGATGTGCCGCCCCAATCACGATAGCTCGCCAGCAGCGCCTCAAGAATCGATTCCATCAGCGGGTAACTGCGGACGCTGAAAGCCTCGCGGAATCGCGACATCACCTCAAGCTCGCTGAACACTTCCGAAAGAGTTTGCGAATAGCCGAGCCCCGCCGGCGATTCGGCGTTGTACTCCGCGAATTGCAGCGAACTGGGCAAAAGAAACGCATCGAGCCGCGAGGATGTGCTGGCCGTCGCGTAGCCGGGCTCGATCCGCGCGAGCCGCTCTTCTTCGGGCCGAAGTCCGAACTGCGCCATCAGTTCCTTCGACTCGAGCGCTGCCTGCACCACGCGCTCGCCAAGCACGGCGATGGTTTCCGCCACGGCGCGCACGCGCGCTTCATCGCGCTCGTCAAGAAAAAATGGCCGAAGAAACGGACAATGCAGGCGATCCCCGAAAGTAAGTTTTCGCTCGCGCATCTTGGCTGCCAGCTCCGCGAAATACGCGGGCTGCAGCTCGACATCCGAGCGCAATAGCGAGTTCCAAAACTCCGCCGGAGACGCCGATGCCGCCGCGGCGCGTTGGCTCGCGTTTTCGCCGAGCGGCGATGGGCCCGATGCCGTCATGCGGACTCTGCCTCCACTTGCGATGTGGACGGCGCCGTCATGCCGATTTTGCTCCTGCTTGCGTCGCGGCCGGAGCGCCCACAAATCCGGCGGGCTTTCCGATTCCCAGCATTTCTTCCCAGCGCGGCCACGGATTCGATGGCACGCCGCGCAGCGCGCGATCGATGACGAGTTTCGCCATGCGTTCCACCACTTCCTTGAAATAAAATTCAGTGATGCGATCGCGTTCGAAATCGGGCGCGGGATTCAAGAAATCAATCGCGTAGGGAATTCCGTTATCAATGGCAAATTCAATTGTGTTCATCTCATAGCCGAGCGCCTGATTGATGAGTTGCGCGTCGCGCACCACGCGGTCGCCAAGCTCCGGCGTCAAATAGTCGTGAATCACCAGATATTTTCGATCCTTGGGATCGTAGGCAACGGGCAAAATTTCATTTTTGCCGAATGTGAAGCAGCGGACGTATTTATCGAAGTTGATGAACTGCTGCAGCGTCATGCAATACGGCGAAGTTCCATCGTATGCGGCTAAAAGTTCTTCGCGATTATTCACTTTGTAGACGTGTTTCCAACCGCCGCCGGAGAATGGTTTCAAAATCGCGGGGCGGCCGACGTAATCCAGAAGCGCGTCCCAATCGATCGGGTACTCGAGATTGCGCAGCGATTCTGAATTTATGTCCACATCCGATGGATAGCCTTTCTGCGGAAGAAGAATTGTTTTTGGAATTGCGAGGCCGAGTTTTTTCATCACGGAATAATTGAAGAATTTGTCGTCCGCGGTCCACCAGAATGGATTGTTGATCACGTAAGTTCCCTGCAGCACGGCGTGCTTCAAATAGCCGCGGTAATATTCCACTTCGTGCGAAATGCGGTCGACGATGACGCGATATTGCGCGGGCTCGCCCATCTTTGTTCCTGAGAGCTTCACAAATTCGGCGTTAATTCCGTCTTTCTGGCCGAGTTCATTGACGCGCTGCAGAAATGCCGGAGGAAAACTGAATTCGCGTCCGCACATGAGCCCAATCTTCATGATCAAAACTCCTCACAGCGAAATTGTCTTGTTCCGATCGAGCGCGGGAACTTCAATCGCACAATTCTTCCGCGAAATTCAATCTCGGCCCGCCGATGATGCGTTGGGACGGTCCGTGCCTTCGCGCGTTTCGGCGACGAGCTGCCTCACAACGGCCTGGAGGCTTCCCGTTTGGCGAAATACTTCCAACTGACGCTCCGCGCTGGTGCCCTCTCTGAGAATTCGATGAACGCCTTCCACGGCGCTGCGGCTGCCGAGATCGTCCACGACATCATCGATGAATTCGAGCAATTCGAGTGCGAGTTCGCGCATGGGCACTTCTTCGCGCTTGCCGAAATCAATCAGCTTGCCGTCAATTCCCCACCGCACGGCGCGCCATTTATTTTCTTCGATCAGGGCCTTCGGATAATGACGGAAGCCGAGATTTTTAGTGTACAGGCGGTGCAGCTTTACGACGATGGCCTGCGTCAACGCAGCGATAGTGATGGAGTCTTCCGCGCGTGTGGGCACGTCGCAAATTCTGAATTCGAGAGTGCCGAACGTCGGATGCGGCCGGACATCCCACCAAATCTTTTTCGCGTTATCAATGCAGTGGAGCTCGACCAGCAGCCTAACGTAATCGTCGTAGTCGCTCCACGACCCGAAATATTCCGGCACGCCCGTGCGCGGGAACCTGCGGAAGATCGTGGTCCGAAAAGATTTCAAGCCGGTATCGCGGCCCATCCAAAACGGCGAACTCGTGGAAAGCGCGAGCAAGTGCGGCAGAAAATAGCGCACCTGATTCATCATGGCGATTGTGGCGGAACGATCCGGCATGGCGACGTGCACGTGGATGCCGAAAATCAGGAGCGAACGCGCGAGCTGCTGAAGTTCCTCGACGATATTGTTGTACCGTTCGCCGGGGGAAATAACTTGATCGATCCAGCTCGAGAACGGATGCGTCCCGGCCGCTGCGACCTGCGAGCCGGCGCGGTCTGCCGCGTTCACAACCTCCCGGCGCATCCTGTAAATCTCGGGCCGGAGCTCGTCAACACTTTCGCAAATGTTTGTACCCATCTCGACGATGGATTGGTGAAGTTCCGGTTTGATCTGCTCGCCGACTTCCGGCGAGCTTGCAGCGATCAACTGGCTGACGTGCGAGCGAAGTTCTCCCGACGCAGGATCGATAATCTGAAATTCTTCTTCGACGCCAATCGTGAAACGATGAGCCATGGGGAGGACCCTCCGGCCACCGGGAATGTTCACCCTGAAAGAGCGCCTATGATACTGCGGGGCGGCTGAAAATACACGCCTGGGGTACTGGGCCGTGGGAGCCCCCTGCTTCAGCAGGGGAGCTGGAATTTAGTCCAGCGAAAGAGAGCCACGCTCTCGTCGGGCTTTCAGCCCCGGCCGGCGCCGAATAAGTCGAGATGCTCAATGCCTGCCGAGCGCTCAACTCGCGGCAGGGTTGCGGCGAAGAAGCCTGATGATCTCGAATTGAATGGCGCACAGGATCAAAGCGCACGCGAGGGCCACGGCCATTCCGAAGCGCAAGTCGTGAAATTTCTCCGAAGCCGCTCCCATCGCGAATGGAATGATTGCCGCGCCGACGTACCCCAGCGGGAAGATCCATCCTGCCAAACGTATCGACTCGGCGCCCAAGCGATCGGAGAACGTCGCAACCGTTGTCGGGAAGATGGCGGCAAAGCCGATACCTGCGATGAAAAGGCCGGCGAGGACTGGAGCCGCTTGCGACGCGGTTACGGCGAGCAGCATTCCCGCGACGGAGACGCCCGCGCTCAGCAGCACGAGATTCGCTGCCTTCATTCGCGTGAGGATGAACGGAGCTGCAACGCGGCCGGCGAGAAGCGCGCCGAAAAACGTGGATTGCGCGAAGCCAATGCTTGCTGCCGGCAGGAGGCTCAAACGCTTGGCATACGTGGTCACCCAGCCGCCGACACCGGATTCCGTGCCGACATACACGAAGATCAATACAGAGATAAGTATGATGAATTCGCGTCGTGCGGCGCTGCGCGATTTCGCGATGGCTTCCGACGGGTCCATGGGCGCGGGAAACGGCGGAAGCGATTCGCGTTCGGCAGCCAGGAGAGCAGCCATCATCAGCAGGAGAATCGAAATTACGTCGAGAATGTGGGGAAGGCTGGCACGAAGCACGAGGTAGGTGATAATCGGGGCCGAAGTGGCCGCACCGATGCACCAGGATGCGTTGAGCAGATTTGCCGCGGCGGCGCTGCGCTCAGGCTCCGAGAGCGTGATCCAGAGATTGATCGGTGTGACGCTCACGCCAAGACCAAAACCGAGACAGAAAACGCACGCCTTGGCAGTGAATGGACCGCTCACTCCGATCCCCGCAAGGCCGGCGGACATAAGCAGCATGCCAAGCGCCGCCGCGCGGCGACAGCCGAGCCATAGCATCAGACGGCTTGATAGAACAGTTCCGATCACTGCTCCCAAAAACTCAGCGGTGAAGAGCTGGCCAGCGCGGGCGTCATCGAGAGCCCAGCGCAGCGATAGCAGGGGAAGAATCGGGCCCAGCGTGGTATTGGCGACGCCGTGCAGGACGAAGCCGAGGTGCCCGATCCAAAGTTTGTTTCGCAATCAGTGAGTTCCTGTTTGGCGATTGTTCGTGTGGCAAGTTCCGCGTCGCGCAGGCGCGAGCGCATCCGCGATGACGCAGTATGCCACAGCACGGAATTCTGGCGGCAGGGCTGGATTGCCGGACGGGAGGCTGTTGAGCCGCCGTGTAGGTATCGTCAGGGATGAACTTCGAGGCGACGAATCGGTGCGGCTTTGTGTCTTCAGCCTTGGAGACGACACCCATCCCTCCGGCACCCGACTTCTCGATGCTGCGGAGATGGGAAATCGATCGCCCGGAAAGTGGAAGCATCGGGCATTGGCGCGAATTCTATTCCGCGCCCAAGGGCAAGTCAACGCGCGGCCGCGCAGATCACTTCAGTTTGGCGTACTCGGCCTTAGCTTGCTGCAGGATGGGAATGTCGGGGTCCGCGTCTTTCCAGAGTGTGAAGAAATCATTGTAGGCGGCCTTCGCTTTTGTGGTGTCGCCAGAGAGAGCGTAGGCGCGGGCGATGCCAAGGTGAGCGAGTGCGCCGAGTGGGTAGTTTAGTGAGAGTCCTCGATGGTCGAGAAACTTCTGAAACTCGGTGGCCGCAGCAGCCCCGTTGAGGGCTGCTAGCCGCGCTTGGCCGCGAATGTAGATCGGATACATGGTTCCCGACTGTATTGGTGGCGGCCCACCTAGTTCGTATGGTGCAGCCGCTTCGAGGTCCACCACAGCTTGGGTGGAATTTTGGCCATTCAGTTCCATCGCTGCCTTAATGGTTGGCAACCAGTAAACCTTCAGTACCGTATTCGACGGTTCGTTCTTTTCCAGCTCCTCTACGACGGCCTTCCCACCAGCGGTTTCGCCAATTCGGGCCAGCGTCAGGGCGGCAAGCAATTTCACATCCCGGCCCGGAGCGAGGGCCAACGCTGCTGCAACATCCTGCTTTGCAACGGCGCTGTTTCCAAACTCCGCTTCCCGTAAAGCGGCGTTCACCTGCCAGAGTGCCGCCGTTTCTTTCGAGTCATTGCGGACTGCGGAATCCACTGCACGTCGTGAGTAGTCCCGCGCTTTCACGAGCCGCCCGTAATACGCCTCCGTGTCCGATTGCATGGAGAGCAAGATGTCTTCGTCCCCGGGCTTCCCGGCGGCCCAAGCCACTTGCCGCTCCATTTCCGATGCGTCGCCTTTGAAAAAGGCTAGCCCATAGATGGTAAAATGCAGTAGCTCGCCATCGAGCTTGCGCTGCTGAGCCTGCTCAATCTCTTTTTTCGCGTCGTCCGGCCGGTTGAGGGCAAGGTAAATGCCTGCGAGGTTGCTATAGCCAACCAGGGTTGGTTCCAAACGCAATCCCTCTTGGGTCTCTGCGGCAGCCTTTTCGTACTGCCCCAGCTCGCTATAAATAGTTCCCAAGTTGGAGGGAGGCACCAAATCCTGTGGATAGCTCTCGGCCCAAAGTTCGTAGACCTTGCTCGCCTGCTCTAACTCGCCGGTGACATTGCTGTAGTACAAGGCAGAGATACGGTATTTTTCATGTTCACTGACCCGGTCGCGCAGTGCATAAGCCTTCTTGATATTCTCCGCGGCCAAACTGGCTTGTCCGAGATTTACGTACGCGACCCCTAAACCGGCGTAGGCCGCTGCAAAATTCGGGTCAAGTTCGAGAGCGCGTTCCAAGAACGGAATCGACGCGGCAGCTCCTTTGGTGCGCGAAGTTGTTACCCCCATGCTGAAGGCTTTCAGCGCCTCGAGCGATGTCGTCGTGGCCTCCACCGGAACATCGAACTTCTGGATGGAGGCAAGCGATTCACCAAGTTGGCCGCGCAGGCTGGACGCCGCCTTGCTCAGTGCTTTCAGAACGTCCTGCTTGGTCGCAGCCTCTTCCTGTTCTTTGGCCAACGTATCCCCGCTGCTGCAACCGACCGCATCAATTCCGACTATGTACTGGCCGCCCAAGTTAGAAATCGAACCCAACATGATCGCCTTGCTGCCCGTGCGCACGCAGAGTTCTCCAGCTACATCACGCGTGATGCGGTCGGTCGGTTGGCGGCCCATCAGGCGCATCGTTTCACTCACCTTGCGGTCGGAGAGAATGTTGAGAAACGGAGATTGCCCGAGCTGCACCGCAAGCGCCTGCTTCAAGGCGCCATCGAAAACAGGGTCACCGGTGGTGTTGTCGAAATCGGCGAGGACGATGGTGTCCTTCTCGGTCAACGGCGCTGCTGAACGGGAACGGAAGTAGAAAACGCCCGCGACCACCGCAGCGATCACAACGACAACAACGGGAACCAGAATCTTCCAGAGTTTTTTCCCTTCGGCGACCGGAACTTCAGCAACTTTCACGGCAGCCGATGAATCAGCAGCGGGAACAGAGCCCGATGACGGCATTGCCTGCTGGACGACTCGTTGAGAGTCTGTATCCTGTGCCGCCACCACGGTCCCAGAACTCGCTGCTGACACTCGGCCCGTATCCGTGTCCCGCTTCAGCCGTTGCAGCTCGGCACGCATCTCGTTTGCGTGCTGGTAACGCAGATCGCGGTCTTTCTCCAGCGCCCGGTTGATCACGTCTTCGAGCTTCGCCGGAACACCGGGATTCAACCTCACTGGAGCGGCCGGGACGCTATGCAGAATCGCATCTGTCGTCATTCCTGATGTGTCACCGCGAAACGGGAGAGCGCCCGTCGCCATCTCATACAGAACCACGCCAAATGAAAACAGGTCGGTTCTTGCGTCCAATTGCTTGCCCAGCACCTGCTCCGGCGACATATAGGCCACCGTGCCCACGGCGGTCCCCGGACTAGTTAATTGCTCCGCGCTCACCCCTCGAACCGCATCAGCAGTCTGCGTGGCTTCCGAAGGCCCCGCATCACTTTTCGGAGCCAGCTTCGCCAAACCAAAATCGAGAATCTTCGCGTGGCCTCGCTTGGTGACAAAAATGTTGGCAGGCTTGATGTCCCGATGAACGATGCCTTCGGAGTGGGCGGCATCCAAAGCGTCGGCAATTTCAATCGCCAGACCGAGCAGAACTTCCGTCTCGACGGGCTTTCCCGCGATGCGCTGTTTCAGCGTCGCGCCATCCAGGAATTCCATGACGATATAAGCGCGGCCGTTCTCTTCGCCGATATCGTAAATCGTGCAGATGTTGGGATGGTTGAGCGCCGAGGCCGCTTCTGCCTCACGCCGGAAGCGTTCGAGTGCCTGAGGGTCGCGCGCCATTTCTTCCGGCAGGAATTTGAGGCCGACAGCGCGATGAAGCCGCGTGTCTTCGGCCTTATAGACGACACCCATCCCACCGCCGCCGAGTTTTTCGACGATGCGGTAGTGGGAAATCGTCCGGCCAAGAAGCGGAGAAGAATCCGGCATCGGCGGAAATCTTATGCTGCGCTAAACGGCAAGTCAATGAAGACAGACTCAGACGCGCTTGGCGCCCACGTCCGAGACCCGTTTGGATGCTTTCTCAAGCGGGCCGACTCTATCGATTCTGCTAACTTGAGCGAGGGTAGTGCGTCTACCTTTATCAGGGTAGAATGACTACTACCATGACGCCCAAGAAACCAACCAACCGGACCGAGCTCTTGCAAGGCACGCTCGATATGCTGATCCTGCGAACGCTGCTCTTCGGGCCGGCTCATGGCCATCAAATCGCCAAACACATACAACGCACCACGGAGGACGTACTGCAGGTGGAGCACGGCTCGCTGTATCCGGCCCTGCATCGCATGGAGCGCAAGGGTTGGATCGTCGCGAAGTGGGAGATGAGCAAGGAGCGGAATCGCGAGTTCAAGTATTACCGGCTCACGCCGGCAGGCCGGAAACAACTTACTCGCGAAGAATCGAGGTGGAAACAACTGGCGAGAGCTGTGGCGACGGTGATGCGGCCAGCACCGGGAGATCCATCATGAACGTCCGGGATTGGCTTCGCATGCGTTTCGCTCGATTCTCGCGGCGCCGCAATCGGGAGGAGGAACTCGACCGCGAGATCGAATCGCATCTCGAACTCGAAGCGGAGGAGCAACGAGATTCCGGCTTACCGCTCGAGGAAGCGCGATATGCCGCTCGACGAGCGTTCGGCAACACCACGTTGGTCCAAGAAGATGTGCGCGAACTCTGGAGTTTGGTTTGGTTGCATAAATTCGCGCGCGATATGAAGTACGCCGCGCGCGTGCTGCGCAAGAGCACGGGGTTTGCAATTGTTGCCGTCCTCACGCTAGCGCTGGGCATCGGCGCCAACACGGCAATTTTCAGCGCGATTGATGCGCTGATGCTGCGTCCTTTGCCGTTTTCTGCTGCCGATCAGATCGTTCGCATCTATTCAACGAAAAACGGCGCTCCGATTGGCGGGACCACATCCGGCAGCGGACCTTCTCCAATGGACATGCGCGACTTTGCGCAATTCAGTCACAGCTTCCAGAAAATGGTCGTTTACGATACGTGGCGCAAAAACGTGAGCTTTGGCAGCTCCGCGGGAGAACCTGAGCAGATGCGAGTCGGCTTGGTTCCGGCGGCCTATTTCGAGGTGCTTAACATCCAGCCAATCATGGGCCGGCTCTTCGCAGAGGAAGAAAATCAAGAAGGAAAGCACTACGTGGCGGCGATAAGCGCCAGGCTGTGGAGAAACCGGTACGCAAGCGATCCGGCAATATTGGGACGCAAGATTCGCATCAATGACGAGCCTTATACCATCGTAGCGGTAATGCCAGACGTGATTCCCGAGTGGCTGGAGGCTTGGCGCTCAGGACTGATTGAGGTCTGGACTCCGTTCGCATTTTCGGATGTGTGGTCGGAAGGTTCGCGGAGCGACCGGGGCTACTGCGGGCTCGCGCGCATGAAGCCCGGCGTGTCGCTCGAAAAGGCGCAGGCGGATCTCGCGAGCATCGCGGCCCGGTTGGCAGCGGGGCATCCCGTCGATCAGGGAGTCGGCGTAGTGTTGCGCAGAGTCTCCGACACACGCGTGGGAGAAGTGCGCTCGATGTTATTTCTGCTGATGGGCGCAGTCAGTCTCATCTTGCTGATTGCCTGCGTGAACTTGGCTAATTTGCTTTTGGCGCGGAACTCGGCTCGCCGCCGTGAATTGGCCGTGCGCGCCGCATTGGGTGCGGGGAGAGGAGGGCTCGTCCGGCAGTTGCTCGCCGAGACCCTGCTGCTTTCGCTGCCCGGCGGAGCGCTTGGATTGGCTCTAGCGCGAATCGGAGTCGCGTATCTGGCGAGGATGCACCCGGTAAGTCTGCCGCAACTTGATTCGATCGGAATGGATTGGCGGGTGCTGGCATTTACTTTGTCGGTGTCGCTGATCACGAGCGTGCTATTTGGTCTCGCTCCGGCTCTCGCGGGCACTCGCGTGGATCTTGTAGACGCGTTGAAGCAAAGCGGCCGGTCCGCCACTTCAGGATTATCAAGCCAGCGACTGCGCAACGTGCTAGTGGTGGCGGAAATGGCGATGTCCTTAATGCTTCTGGTGGGAGCAAGCCTGCTGGTTCGAAGCATCATGCGGCTGGAGCGGCAGAGTTTGGGGATTCGTCAGGACCATTTGCTGAAAGGGCATATTTTTGTGCCCGGCGTACGCTACCCCGACCCCGGAGCAATCACTCGCTTTTGCGATGAGTTTGCGAAACGGGTCCGCGCATTGCCAGGCGTAATCGATGCGACAGTAACGACGGTCTATCCACCCGATGGCGGATGGACGCAGATGCTGGGTATCCCGGGGCATCCGATCACGCGGCCTCAGGATATTCCGTCAGCTCAGTTTGGTGTCGCCGATGCACATTTACTGAGAACTTTGGGAATTCCACTGATTCGCGGCCGAGACTTCGCCGAATCGGACAACGCCACGAGTTTTCCGGTGGCGCTCATTAGCGAGGAATTCGAGAGACGCTATTTCCCGAAGCATGACTCCGTGGGCCAAGAGATCCACATTGGACCTCCCCAATTCCTGCAGATCGCGCCAGGTGCGGATATAACTGACTCGGCCGACGTCACCATCATTGGGGTCTTCGGCGATTTCAGGAACGCTGGCCTCGCTCTTCCGCCCGAACCGCAGATTACCGTTTTGTACTCCCAACATCCGCTGGTGAATTACGGATTCAAGGACATCGTGATCCGCACTGCGTCGGAGCCGCGCTTGGTAGTGCCTGAAATACGCGGGCAGCTTCACGATTTGGATCCCGACATGCCCTTCGCGGAGGTGCAAACGATGGACGAAGTTGTCGAAGAAGAAACTGGCGGGCAGCGGTTCGCTACGGTCTTGTTGACTTCGTTCGCGGCAGCCGGTTTGGCGCTTGCTATCGTGGGTATCTACGGGGTCGTTTCATTTCTCGTTGCGCAACGGAATCAGGAATTGGCGGTGCGCATGGCGCTGGGCGCGAGCCGCGCGAATGTTCTTTGGCTTGTGTTGAAGCAGAGCCTAAAAATGGCAACGATTGGAGCGGCGATCGGGCTGCTTGGCGCATGCGCGGCGCAGAAACTGACTAGCGGATTACTCTTCGGCATTTCACCGCTTGACCCGGCGACATTCGCGGGCGCGGCCGTCTTCTTGCTCGCAATCGCGGCGCTCGCAAGCGCGATCCCCGCGGCGCGAGCCTTGCGGATTGACCCAGCAGGCGTGCTCCGCCAAGACTAGATTGTGAAAAATGAGGTTCCGAAAATAGCCGCTTACTGCTTCCGCTTTGCTACCCATGTGCCATCGGCATGCACTGGCACGCGCATGCGGCCCTTGGCGGAATCGCCGTCAATCCAGCCGGTGAGGAACGCGTGGACCGGACCTGGAGCTCCCCGGCGGCTTTGTTCCGGCCACTGACCTGCGAACCGGAGTTCCACGTATCCATTCCGCCAGGTGCCGGTTATCGGGAGGGCATCGCCCAGCGGCCCGGACCATGTTCCGGTAACTTTATCCCCGTCGCGGTGCAATTCCATTGATGCGTCCCCTCCGTCCACATCGGTCGAATAGTGCATCTCCCATGAACCGGCGGCGTCCGATCCGTTTTTCAGGTTCTGAGGCACGGCCGGCGTAATGCGCACGTTCGAAAAATATGCTTCCTCATCGGTGAAGGCCCAGAGGCCAACGGCACCGTGCAAATCTTCGCCTTTCAAACCATCCACGACCAGACTCGGCGTGGGGGATCCGTTGAGATAGAGTGTTGCTGCGCGGCCGGCCACTTCGATGCGCACTTTTGTCCAAGTCTCCTTCGCGAGGTCCGCATGAGATTCATACACCGACGGCCATTCGCGCCGCAGGCGATACCAATCGAAATCCGGCTCCGAGGTGTACTGGACGGCGTGGTTCCGCATCGCCTGATCGGCGGCTCCCGAATTTCCCGGCCTGAAATAGAACAACTCGTAATGCGAGGCGTCGGGCCTGACGCGGAAGGCAATCCCGACGAAACCGGGATACCTGACACCCGGAGGCGCGGTGGTCTTCAGGGCGATATCGGCCTCGATGACTCCATCCTGGAAGTCGGTTCCCGGCAGGATTGCGAGGCCGTCGTGGTCGTCCCCATCCATGGTGATGCGGACGGATTTGCGTCCCATGTAAGTCACCGCTTGCGTCTTCACGTTCGGCGCGATCAGGCCGGTGGTATCGCGCAGCGGAAAGGTTTGCACGCGAGGCGGGGTCCCTGCATACAGGCAAGTGGCAACCAATACTGTTACTGCGCTGCAATTCAGAAAACGTTTCAGTATGAAAATGCGAATGCCTGTTTCTGGTCGAGTCATCATATGCGTTGTAACCTCGTTCCCTACTCGCGATTTATCTCGAGGCTCGAACAAGTAGACGATTTGACCAAAGAATCGGTAGCAAGCCGCCCGCAAATGAGACAGTTCGAGACTATTTCCACCGACTTCGAGCGCGTGCGGCCCGGCGTGGGCGCAAAGTCGGAGCAGGTTGGGTCGTACGGGCGTACTGCGTTTAAACCCGTCAGAATATTCGCTTCAGATTTCGAGTGCTGTACTGCCAGTGTTTCGATTGATATGCTGTCGCTTCAGCAGTGAAACCACTTCTATTGAGTGTCGAGGTCTCCATGCGACGATTTCTGTTTGCGCTCGCGTTGATTTTTTGTGCCGCAAATATGTTCGCACCGGCTGAGGCGCAGAAAGCGGCGGCGCCGGATGACTATCTGTTCGTCTGGGCAGGTGACGCGGCGAAACAGGGCAACGATTTTCTCGCGGTGATTGACGCAGACCCGGCATCGCCGTCGTACGGGCAACTCGTGACGACGGTCGTCACCGAGCAACGGACCATGCGTGTGCATCACACCGAATACACGATGCCCGAGAGCGGGATGCTCTTTGCCAACGATCACGACGCAGGCCGGACTTTTATCTTCGATGTGCGCGATCCCCTGCATCCCAAGATTGTGACGTCATTTACCGACATGGCGGGCTACATGCATCCGCACTCCTACCTTCGACTGCCCGACGGCAATGTACTTGCCACGTTTCAGCACGAGCACCACATTGGTATGCAGGGACAGACGGGGATGGAAGGGGAAATGGGCATGACCGGCGGCTTAGTGGAGATTGATGACCGGGGCAAAGTGATTCGCTCGGCGAGCAACGCGGATCCGGCTTTTGCGGGCGCTCTGTTGACACCTTACAGCTTGGTCGTCCTTCCCGAACTGGACCGCGTCGTTTCCACAAACTCATCCATGCAGTACCAAGGGATTTTTAGCGGCGTGACGTATCAGGTGTGGCGCCTCTCCGATCTGAAGCTGCTCAAGACGGCGTTCCTGGATGTGGGAGAGAATCGCTACTCACAAATCAGCCCGGAAGAGGCGCGTCTCGCACCGGATGGCTCGATCCTTATACAAACGCTGGGCTGCGGAATCGAACGCATCACCGGCGTGAGCACGAACGAACCGGCTTCGAAACTGGTGTACGCCTTTCCCGGCGACTGGTGCGGAGTACCCACAATCGTCGGGCATTATCTGGTTCAGAGCGTGCCGGCGATGCACGGTTTCATTGTGCTCGACGTTACGAACGCGGCCAAGCCGGTGGAAGTGTCGCGGCTGGCGCTGAGCGAAACTTACGATTCTCACTGGACGGCATGGGGAGCGAAGACGCAGCGGCTCGTGGTGACTTCCGGCGCAGACCGGCTTTACTTGCTGAAGCTGGACCCGGCAACCGGCGCTCTTTCCTTGGACGATGATTTTCGCGGCACGGACGGAAAGACTGGCTTTACCTTTGCCGACCGCAAGTGGCCGCACGGCTGGAGCGGAGCGGCCATGGCACACGGAGCCGTCTTCTCGCGCTGAAACGAAATCTCCGGCGTTATTCGAGTGCCGCGCCGATGCGCGCGGCGAATCCTCCGATGCGGTTACTTCCCTAGCAGGCGTCGCTTCGTGCCGGCTGGAGGCTAAAACTATACTTAAGTATTCGCTTGACAATTACCCGATTGCGTTTTAATACTTAAGTGTCCACTACACTGATTGAGGCGAAACGCGCGGCGCGTGGACCTAGAGGAATCGAGCCGTTCGGTTTCCAAGGAGAGGAAGACATGAAAGAACGATCTGTTACCCACAGCACTTTTGTTATTGAACGCAGTTATCCCACTTCGCCGGAGCGCGTGTTTGCCGCGTTTGCCGATCCGGCGAAGAAGAGCCGCTGGTTTTCTACGGGCGGGCAGGCCGGAGATTTCGAGATGGATTTTCGAGCGGGAGGCAAAGAACGAAAGCGCTTCCGAATTACCGATGGGCCCGCATGTGAGAACCAGACTACTTATCAGGACATTCAGCCAAATCGCCGCATTGTGTTTGTCTACACCATGTCTCTTGGCGATACGCGCATCTCAGCATCTCAGGCCACTGTGGAGCTCCTGGCTACAGAAAATGGGACGGACCTCATCTTCACAGAACAGGGAGCGTTTTTTGAGGGCGCGGATGGTCCACAAATACGCGAAGCGGGTTGGCGGCAGCTACTCGAGAAATTGGCAAGCGAGCTGGCACGCTAGTTTGCGAGCGGGTTGGAAAGGCAGGATAGATGCTTAGTCAAAGAGCTCATGTTGATCGCGTGTTCCACGCGCTGGGGGATCCCACGCGGCGGGCGATTGTTGAGAAATTGAGTCGAGGGCCGACTTCGGTTTCGAGATTGGCGAAGCCTCTGGCGATCACTTTAGCTGCGGTGGTGCAACATTTGCAGGTGTTGGAAGAGAGCGGGTTGGTGCGCACCGAAAAAGTCGGGCGGGTGCGCACTTGCAGCATCGAGACTCGCGGGCTTTCGGTGGCGGAGCGATGGATTGATGAGCGGCGATCAGTTTGGGAGAAACGGCTCGATCGGTTGGGGACATTTCTTGCAGAGGCCGATGAGACTTGAAGTCGGAAATGGAAATTCACCCGGTGGCGGATGAATCTCGTGGCTCCGGCTTCTTGCTGAGATTTTGACCGGCGTCTCCGGGCGGAAAGACGCCGGCAGGATGCCGGCGCTACGACTGAGTCGTCGGCATCCACGGGATGATCTGCTCCGATTTTCAATCTACTGCTTCTGCGCTCTAGCGCTCTGGCTTGATGTCCAGTAGCATGCCGGGTCCGTTTGTGCCTGTTTGGACTTGCGGGACTTGGCCGTTCCATTTGGCGATCCAGCGATCGGTCACCGCGAGTTTTTGCCATTCGATAATATTTTGGCTGATGGAGGCGGCGCGGACGCGATTCGATTCGGCTTCGCCGTTAGCAACCGCAACTTGCGCTTTCGCCTGGCCCTCTGCTGCGGCGACGAGCTTCGCTGCGTCGGCTTGCGACTGCACCAATTCATTTTGTTTTTGAACGGCAATTTGCTGCGCCTGGACTTTGGCATTGATGGCGTCAATCACCGATTGAGGCGGGCGCGGCGAGCCGATGAAACCGAATTGATCAATTACGACGCCGATGTCCGCGACCTGCTTCTGCAAGTCAATGCGCGAATTCTGTTCGAGCTCGGATTTCTTCTCGCCCATAATTTCCTGGACCGTATATTGCGAGCCGGTGCGGTTGATGGCGTCGCGCGCGACGTTTCGCAGAAAGCCGTGGGTGAATTGGCCAATGTCATCGTTGCGGAATTTCACATAGAACGCGGGAACTTTGGCGGCGTCGAGATGGTAAGAAACGGAAAGATCGCCATAGACCGTGAGGCCGTCTTTGGTGTTGAACGACATTTCTTCGTTGTTGACCGATCCTTCGTTGGGATCCTTGGTCCATTTTGCCGTCTGGACCGACGTCGGATATTCGACGATGGTGGATGAAAGGAAATTGTAGAAAACCCAGCCGGTGCGAATCGGCAGATCTTCGACGCCGCGTTGCGAACCTGCGAGGTCGACTTTGATTCCGACGCGGCCGGGGCCAATCCTCGTCGCGCAGCCTACGAAAAACAGAACGATGAGCAAAGGGATTGCCAGCATTCCATACTTGCGGTTAATCATTTCTCTTTTACCTCTCCTATGATTCAGTTAGTTGTGCGGCGTTGTTTTGTGATGCCAGATCCATTTCATAGCCGCGGGGAAAAGGAGAATCACGGCGACGATCAGGCCAACGCCGCCAGCCACTTTCAAGTCGCTCGGTTGATTCAGCAGATTCATTCCTTGTGTCACAAGGTAAATTGCGCCGCAAATCACCAGAACTAGAGCCGCGTATACGAATTTCTCTCTCATCGCCTTTTGAGCCTCGGGAATAAGCTAGAACAGCGTGCGAGTATTGTGTACGGTTGGACGCGAATTGTCCATTTTGCTGAGGAATAAGGGCGGGCGCGGATGTGGTACAGGGTCATTTTGATAGGAATTTTGGTTAGCAGCAGGGCGCGGAAAAACGCCGGCAAGATGCCCTTCGAATACTCAGGGCAGGCCAGCGCTACGAATGCATTCCGGGTTGTCGTTTGGCTGGCCGGTGGAGCGGCAGTTAAAAGCTGAAAGTTAGCAGGAGATCGATTCGGCGGTTGGCCGATGACGATGTCGCATTGCTGAAAATTCCGCCGATGGAATTGGAGCGGCCGAAGAGAGGCGACGTCACCGTGCCGATGGGCATACCGAGATTGACGTTATTAAAGATATTTCGCGCAGAGACAGCGAGCGTCAGATTATATTTCCTCGGCGTCGATCCGAAACTAAACGGACCTCCGCCGCCACCACCGCTGCCGCTGAGCCCACGGGGGCCAAGACCGCCTCCCGGTGCGGCTCCGCCGCCTCCGCCGCGTGCGGCACTGCCGCCAGAACCGCCTCCACCAGGGCCTCCGCCTTGCCCGCCGCCTCCGCCGCTGGGAGCAGCCGAAGCAGATTCGAGCTTCTTCCCCAAGCCAATCGTCTTGCTGATGCGAAGATTCATCGTGAATTGGCCGGGACCGTCGCCATAGTTGACAGGAATAAGCGGCTCACCGGTTGCGGGCGCGAGATCGAAGTTTCCGTATTTCGTCACGACGAGGTTTTGCGGAAGAGTGGCCGAGGTGGCGAAGGCAGGGCGCTCGGTGAAAACGCCCTGGCCGTAAATATCCTCGCCGATGGTGATGTTAAATGGCGCGCCGGAAGCTGCAACGATGAACGGGCTGACGCGGATGCCGTAAGGCGCGGACCAGCTTCCGGCAATGAACATGCGGTTGCGGACGTCGAACGCGGCGCGTCCATAATCCTGCGCCAGATCGTACTGATTCGCGGGAAAGCTCGAGGCGCCGGCGGTGTCGCTCTTGGCGTAGTTCAACGTGTAATAACCAAACAGCGAAAGCTTCGAGCCGAGCCGAACGGTGAAATTCGCGATCAGCTGGTTCTGGTTGAAGATGCCGTCGGACTGAAACTGGTTGATGTTCTGGAGAACGCCGAGAGGCCGCACACCGCTCGCGGGATCGGCGGGATCATAGGTTCCGGGCAGCGGCGCATTGATATTTTGGGACAAAAGCGCGTGCACGCCGCGCGAATTAATGTAGGTGACCGCCATCGTCGCGCTCTTCGTCAGTTGGCGCTCCAGGCTGGCGGCGGTCTGAATGGTATACGGCGCGCGCAGATTCGGATTGATCTGGTAAATCGTGGGAATGCTCGTGCTGCCGGCGGCTAATTCATTGATTGGCGGAATCGTCGGATAGAAATTCGGATTGTTGATGACGTATTGCTGCTGGTTGATTCCGTTTTGCTGCTCGGCTTGGAGGACGTAGGTGTCCGTGAACCTGTCGTAGAAAAATCCGAAGCCCGCCCGCAGCACGGTTTTCGCTGCCTTGCTTTTTCCGCCGCCGAGACCCCACGCGAATCCAAGACGCGGCGCCAGATCGCCATGCGGGCGGATGTTGTCCTGAGTCTCCATGCGGAGCCCCGCGCTCAGCGTGATATTAGGGCGAAAGCGCCAGTCGTCCTGAACGTACAGACCGAGATCGAACTGATTCACGGTAATGAAGGGATTGCCGGTGCTGATGATGAATTGGCTCGGGCCGCCGCCTTGGGCCTGGATTTGTTCAGGCGTCAACCCGGCCGCGATGCCCGCCTCCGTGATTTGATATGCCTGGAGGCCCGTGAGTGTTTGACCTTGGAATTCGCGCGATCCGAATGTGAAGTTGCCGTTGAAAAAGGCGTTGGTGTTGTTGTTCAACTGGTAGGAGCGCAGCCGTCCGCCAAATTTGAGGTAATGCTTGCCGAAGGAAATTGAGGTGTAGTTCTGAATTTCAGTCGTATTGTCGTTTCCGACGATCGCGCCCTGGCTGTTACCCCCGCCAGTGAAACCCCCAAGCACGGAGATGGTAGGCGTGAAATTCTGGGCAAGCTGGCTATCCTGATCGAGCGTGAACTGAAATCGCGTTTCGTTCACGATCTTCGGGCTGATCACTTGCGTGTCCACCGCTTGTATGACCTGCTCTTTATTGGCGACGTTGTATCCCTGCGAAGCGAGACTGAATTGGCCAATTCCTCCGTTGGTTTGGTCGCTATCCACGTAGCGGTAGCGCAACGTGAGCGTATTGCTCGGCGTGATTTGCCAATCGAGACGCGGGCTTATTGTCGTGCGCGTGTTCGGGTTGGGGACCGCCGCGCTGAACGGAACTGGAGTGAAGTTGGGTACGCCAGTTGGGCAGTCTGGCCCAAAATCCGTGGCGCAGGGGACTTCAGCGCTGACGACTTCCACGTTGTTGATGTTGCGCCGCTCGACGTCAAGGAAAAATGAGGCCTTTTTGTTTATGGGCCCGCTGAGGTTGCCGCTGAAAAATGTCGTGTAATACGCTGGCTCCGCAGGCGAGAACGGGTTGCGCGAGTTGAACGCTGAATCGTTGCCGTCTATCAACAACTGCCCGTGAAACTTGTCGGTCCCGGGCTTGGTGAAAATCTCGATGCGGCCGTATCCCAGCTTGTCGTACTCCGCTGAGAAAGGATTCTGGTTAATGCGAATTTCGCGGATCGACGATTTGGGGGGAAGTTGGCCGCCGGTGAAGCCGTCAATGTAAATCTGGCCGCCGTTCGGACCGGCTGCGGGACCGGCCAACGCTTCCAATTCAGATTGCAGCTCGTCGGGGTCGTCGGACAGCGCGTCGAGATCCTTGCCCTTCAGAATGAGCGCGCTTGCATTGTTGGCGGGATTGACGTCAACCGTCGTCGTTGTGTCCGTTACCGTGACTTGCTCGCTTTGAGCTTCAATCGCGAGTTGCGCGTCAAGGGTTTGGGTTTGGCCGGCAGCAACGGTCACGCCATCCTTCTCGAAGAGCGCGAAACCGGATGAACCGATGGTGAGCGAGTATGTGTCCGGCGACAGATTCTTTAGAACGTAGACTCCGTCTTTGCCCGATTGCGCGGTGAAAGTTTGATCGGAGGATCCCGTGGCGAGTACCGTTGCGCCCACGATGGCGGCGCCGGATGGATCGGTGACCGTTCCGCGAAGCGTACCGGTGGCCGCGGCGGCAGGTGTCTGGGCGTCGATCGCGCTTGAAAACCCGAACGAGCACAAGAGCGCGAGCACGGCAACCGCGATCAAATTCGTCCTTCCGAAGGGCCGAAACTTCATTTCATCTCCCGAATTATCTTTTCCGGACTGCCATTTCACGCGCCGCCTCAAATTGGTTCTTATGGACTCATGCCCTCGGCGCTGGGGGCGGAGAGATTCCACGGCGTCATGAGCATCACCTGGCTAGCTGCCGGCGATGCGGCAAGGATTGCGTCGACGCCGCTCAGCATCGTGATCGCGGTTACCGCGCCGCTTGAATCTTTTTGAGTGCTCACGGCCATCACGACATCGCCTTTCTTCAAGTCCGAGAGAGTCGCTGCCGGCAAGCGGCTCAACATTTGCTGAAAATCTCCGCGGGGCTGCCGGGCGCCGCCACCGGGTTGGGATGCGCCATCACCTGAGGGACGCTGCCCGCCATCAGACATTCCACCATTCGCTTGGCCACCACTCGGCTGGCCAGAAGGCGGCGCTCCTTGCGCGTTGCCGGCACCGGCTTGACCGCCTGCGGCTCCGCCCTTGAATCGCATCGCGATCATCTGCGCCATCTGTGGCGGAATCTGCCGTATCTGCGAGTCCAACGAAATCTTCACGAGAACCGGCCTTTTCGAAATCAAATCGGTGATCGTCAGCGTTTTTGCCGCCGGATCAACCACCAGGATGGGGCCCGCGAGATTCAAGAATGTGCCCGACACGATTTCTTCGGCGGCGAGATCTTTGCCGTCGTCGCTCAGCTTGCCTCGCGCGCGCAATTGATCGCCGGGCTTGATTTGGTCGAGCGTGCTGATTTTTGCATCGTCGAAATTCACGGAATAGGGCGAGTAGCGGCGGACGATCGTGTCTTTCGTTGTGTGGATAGTTACCGTTTTCGTTCCCGCGAATGACGAGACTGAAATTGTCAGCGTGCCGTTCGCCGCATCCGCGGCGCTCACCAATCCACCGGTGCCGCGCTTGGTCCAATCATCGCGTTCTTGCTGCTTCAGTGCATCGACATCGGACTTCTTCATGACGATGATCGAGATGGCATTCACGGACTTTCCGTCGGCAGCCGGCTGCCCGCGAGCCAGCACGCGATCGCCCACTTCCACTCCCTGAATCTGAAGCGCCGTTGCCTTGGAAAGATCTTTTTGGCCGGGTATGGTGCGCACCATGCGCGTCGAGTCCTGGACGGTCACATTCACTTCGGCGCCGCCGTCTGTCGTCAGCGTAATCGTGTTTCCGGTGATGGCTTTTACGGTTCCGACAGGCTTGGCGAGCTGGCTTGGCGCCGTCGGCTGGTCCTGCGGCGGCGCGTTCAGGGCGCTCGCGCGACCGCTCGACGAACTCATTAGCGCGGCTGCGGCCATCAGCGCGAGGGCGATTTTCCGTGTGTTGCTCGCAAGCATCGCTTTCTCCTCAATTTGCCGGCCCCGCCCAATTCGCGGGCGGACTAACGAAAAACAGCGCCGCGTGAGGCTACCGATGCGGCGCTTCGTACAAGCATTTAGCCTACACCGTGAGACGCGGCAGTTTTTAAAATGTTTCAGGCTGTTATTGAACCTGCAATCGAATCGAG
>Ga0302324_100001359_pt1 | contig 59943 bp, 56 predicted proteins | sample Palsa_T0_1_FD_201949 | JGI IMG/M metagenome (GOLD analysis project Ga0302324, IMG submission 201949) | Peat permafrost microbial communities from Stordalen Mire near Abisko, Sweden - Palsa_T0_1 | ecosystem: Environmental > Terrestrial > Soil > Palsa > Peat permafrost | place: Sweden: Abisko...
AAAAAAAAGACGCTGCAGGGGGCGAGGGACGAGGACGGGCCAGTCAAGGCCGTCCTCGTTTCCGTGCGTCCTCCGCGACGTCCACGAACGCCGCCGCGCTGAAGGGAGCTACTACGAGAGGGCCTTGATGACGCGGGTGGAGTCCGACACCCAGCCGAAGATTCCGCCTTGCGCCTTGATCATGCGCAGCCCCATCTCGTGGAACTCGGGAAAGTACGAGCCACAGCAATCACCTGGCACGATGCAGCGGTAGCCGCGGTCGTTCGCCTCGCGCACCGTGGTGTGGACGCACACCTCGGTCGTCACCCCGCAAACGATGAGGGTGTCCACGGCACGGTTCTGGAGTACGAGCTGCAGGTCCGTCGCGTAGAACGCGCCTTTCCCCGGCTTGTCGACGACCGTCTCGCCGGCCCTGGGGTAGAGCCCGGGGATGATGTCGTGTCCCGGCTCGCCGCGCACCAGGATGCGCCCCATGGGGCCCATGGCGCCGATGCGAAGATTCGGAGCGCCGCGCTCCACCTTTGCCCGGGGGGCGTCGGAGAGATCCGGGCGGTGGCCTTCGCGCGTGTGCACGATGAGCATGTGTCGGGCCCGGGCCATCTCCAGCAGTGCCGCGCAAGGCTGGATCGCCGCCGCGAGCAGCGAGACGTCGTTGCCCAGCGTTTCGCCGAAGCCACCCGGTTCGAGGAAGTCGCGCTGCATGTCGATCATCACCACGGCGGTGCGATCCACGTCGATCGCGAGGGCTTCGGGCTCTGCTTCCACCACTGTTTCGCGCATGAAATACCTCTCCGCGGGGGGCCTATGTCGAGTGTGGTAGCCCCGAACGTGTTTCGACGGGATGTCGGCCTCATATGCTTGCGGTTACGTTGCCTTTCGCTTTGCCCTCGACGAGCCCCCGCACGTCGTGCGAGGAGGAATCGGCACACCGATGGTCAAGAGCGGTAGGAACCTCACGTTCGAGTCTTTGGGCAAGGAATACGAGCACGGGTCGCTCCGACCCGAGGACGTGGTGCGGGAGGTCCACGCCCGCATCGACGAGGCGCGGGCAAAGTCGCAGAACGCCTGGCTCTGGGTGCGCGAAGTCGAAGCGCTCGTCGACGACGCACGAGCGCTCACAGCCCGACGCGAGGCAGGGGAGGTCTTGCCGCTCTTTGGAGTCCCTTTTGCCGTCAAGGACAACATCGACGTGGCGGGCCTACCCACGACCGTGGCCTGCCCGGCGCTCGAGCACGTCCCGAGCGAGAGCAATCCGGTGGTCGAACGCCTGATCGGGGCGGGCGCTATCGTGATCGGCAAGTCGAACATGGATCAACTGGCGATGGGGCTCGTCGGCGTTCGCTCGCCGTATGGGGTACCGGTCAATCCATTCGACGCTAGAATGATCCCGGGGGGCTCGAGCTCGGGATCGGCGGTCGCGGTGGCGACGGGGCAGGTGAGCTTCGCTCTGGCCACGGACACCGCGGGATCGGGTCGCGTACCGGCGGGATTCAATAATGTGGTGGGGCTAAAACCAACGCGAGGGGCCTTGAGCACGCGCGGTGTGGCGCCGGCTTGCCGCTCGATCGACTGCGTCACGGTGCTGGCCATGACCGTCGCCGACGCCTGTGCGGTGGCCGACATCGGGAAGGGCTGGGACGAGCGCGATCCCTTCTCTCGTCCCGACGCGGGCGATATCGTCTTCGCGCCGGGCGCCAGGGTCTGGAGCCGGCGCCTCGCGGTGCCGCGCGTGCTCGAGTTCTTCGGCGACAGGCAGGCGGAAGCCACATTCCGCGCCGCTCTCGATCGGCTCGAGGGGATGGGTTGCTCCATCGTCGAGATCGACTTCACGCCGTTCCTCGAGGCGGGCGAGCTTCTCTACGGCGGACCCTGGGTGGCCGAGCGCCTCGTGGCCGGGGGCGAACTGCTGGCCGCGCGGCCCGAAGAACTCCTCCCGGTCACCCGGGCGATCCTCTCCGAAGCGGGCGGCTACGACGCGATGGCGACGTTCGCCGGCATGTACCGCCTGGGCGCCCTGAAACAAGCCGTGCGACGGGTGTGGAGCGCGGCCGACGCCCTCGTCGTTCCCACGTCGCCCACAATTTACCGCATCGATCAGGTGCTCGCCGACCCGCGATCGCTGAACGCCAATCTAGGGATCTACACGACCTTCGGCAATCTCCTCGACCTCGCGGGGGTGGCGGTGCCCGCCGGGTTTCGCGAGGACGGGCTTCCTTCTGGAATCACGTTCCTCGCCCCCGCCGGAAGGGACGCGGACCTCGCCGCGCTGGCCGCCGAGCATCACCGCCGGCTGGGAGGGCGCCTCGGCGCCACGGTCTACGAGGTACCGCTGGAATACGAGCGACCGCCTGACCCCCAGCCCTCGGCGACGGCGCGCGCCGAGCGAATGAAGATCGCGGTGGTCGGCGCCCATTTGAGCGGGCAACCCCTCAATCCTCAATTGACCGATGCCGGGGGGACGCTCGCCCGTGCTGCGAAGACGGCGTCGCGCTACCGGCTTTTCGCACTTCCCGGCACGACGCCTCCCAAGCCGGGGCTCCTGCGGAAGCCGCACGAGGGACACGCCATCGACCTCGAAGTATGGGAGCTCGATCCCGCCGAATTCGGCCGTTTCGTTGGGCGAGTGCAGGCCCCACTATGTATTGGGTCGATCGAGTTGGAAGACGGCAGTTGGGTCCAGGGGTTTCTCTGCGAGGCGCACGCGGTAGCCGGCGCGGAAGATATTTCGGAATGGGGAGGCTGGCGCGCGTATTGCTTGTATCGGGAGGGGCTCGAAGGCGGAAAGGCAAGATGACGGCGCCGGGATCCCTTGCATACGAATGTCCCGAAGATTTATGTGCGCGAAACAGAGGCGACACTTTCCGCCGGCTATTGCGTCACTTGCGTGGGTGAACTGAACGGCGCGCCACGACTGTGCAACCAGCTCCGTTCGTTACGACGGTCACCATTGCCCCGCGCGACGCGGGGAGCATGCGACCCCTGTCCGAGGAGAGCTCCCGATGAGAGGCGCCCGATCACGATTGTCCGTCGCTTTGGTATCTGCGTTTTTCATGTCCGGGACCACCATGGGGGTGGCCTGGGCGCAGAAGCCTCCGCCTCCTCCCCCCCCTGCGGCGACCGCGCCGGCGCCGGCGCCCACCGCTGCGGAGCCTCCTCCCAGCGTACCGCCGCCGGCGCCTCCCACACCTCCTCCGGCACCTCCTCCTCCGCCCGGCCTGCCTCCACCGCCACCGCCGCCACCACCGCCACCCCCTCCGCCTCCTCCGCCCGCGCCGGTGGCGATTCCTGCGCTGACGCCGCTCAACATCGGTTTCGGCATTCGCACCGGGATGCGCCTTCAGGACCCCGCCAAGCCGAAGAACATGACCGAGCTGCATTTCGACGGCGTGTTGGGCGGCGGTTACTCGAACGTCGTGGAGGCGCGCTTCGGCGGTGACGTGACGAAGGAGTTTGCCTGGACCACGAACTTCAACGCGAACCTCATGGGCAACAACCTCGCCCTGTCTCCGAATCTCGGACTCATGGATCTCATCGCTCAGTACAATCCGCTCAAGGAGTTCCACATCTGGGGCGGTCGCCTGCTGGTTCCTTCCGATCGCTCCAATTTCACGGGTCCGTTCTTCATGAGCCCGTGGAACTACCCGGGGTTCTATCTCAGAGGCGCAGGCCCCCTGGGACCCAGGGACGGTCCGAACGGTCGCGACCAGGGAGTGACCTTCTGGGGGAACGCGCTCGACGACAAGTTCAAGTATTACGCCGGCGCCTTTGGCTTGGATCAGGGAGGGCCGAACAGCACGGCCCAGTCGGCGACGGCGAATGCATACTACTCGGCACGAGTCTCCTATTCGCTGCAAGGCGCCGAGCCTGGTTACTTCGGATCGAGCACCTATTACGGCGCCAAGAACGTCGTGACCATCGGCCTGAGCGGCCAATATCAGAAGGACGGTGCGTCGCCGTCCAGCGACTACGGTCTCTTCATGGCCGACGTCCTCGCCGAGGAGAACGTCACCGGGGTGGGCACCTTCGACTTCGAAGGCCAGTTCTACAAATACAGCAACGACGTGCCCTTCTACGGTCTCACCGGCCCGACCGGCGCCCCCGTGTTCTTTCCGAAAGAAGCGTTCTATCTCCTCGCCAGCTATCTGACCCCCGAGGACATCGGAATGGGCAAGATCCAGCCGCTGGTCCGCATCCAGCAGACCGGCGATCCGGGGTGGACGAACTTCGACTTCGCGGTGGCCTACGTGATCAAGTCCTACGCCGCGCGCCTCGTCACCACCTACGAGCACATCGATACCAAGGGCTTGCAGCCTACTGCGAATTCCCTTCAATTCGGATTCCAGCTTCAGAAGTAAGAGCGAAGCCGGATAGCGACCGAGGCGTAGGCGGGCCCGGTGGTGGACGCCTACGGGGGGGGGCTCACGTCGGCGTCGCGGCTGGGCGACCAGCGGAGGAGCGTGTCGTCGACTCGATGGAACGGTCGAATGGCCTTACCAGTCGGCAACGTCCGCGCAGGCCGGGGGGGGGGGAGGTGGTCCAGCGGACTGCCGGCGGATTGGTAAGACCACTTGACACCCCGACCGGCGCCCCGTAGCCTTCCGAGCACGAAACATGGGTGCGGGCGCTCGTCTGACGCGCGTGGCGGCGACGGAGGCGCTACGTCGCGGGAGGATGAACGAAGTGAGCGGCCATCGCCGTCTACGGATCGGGGTCGTGGGTCTCGCTTCGACGCTGGGAGTCATCGCCTGCAACGCCAGTCCCGTGCCCGCCCCGGTCAGCTTGACGTGCGGGGTGACGGCCGCCGCGGACAGCACCACCACTGCGGCCTGCGGGGCGGGGGACGCGAATCTCCCCCCAGAGCCCTCCTTGCCGACGAACGTCTGTCAGACGCTGACGGCCAACAAGTCGACGCCCGACGAGAGCCAGAGCGACACCGCGAGCATCCAGGCGGCGCTCAATGCGTGTAGCGGGATGGGCGCGGTCAAGCTCGTCGGCACCGGCGGGTACAACGTCTTTCTCGCCGGCCACCTGACCGTCACCAGCACGGTCTTGTGGGTCGACACGGGTGTCACGCTCTATGCCTCCCGGAATGCCAGCTTCTACGAGAGCAGCGACGGCAACTGCGGGTTGACCGGGGTGAGCGACAGCAGCGCCTGTCTGCCCTTGCTCTCGGTGAGCGGGACCAACCCGGGCGTCGTGGGGGCTGGCGTCATCGACGGCCAGGGGGGCGAGCCCCTCGTCGGTCAGGCTTACTCGTGGTGGGATCTCTCCAACGCCCTCCGCTCCAGCAACGGAAGCGCCCCGAATCCCGCCCTCATCGAGGTCAAGAAGGCAACCGGCTTTGTGCTCTACCAGATCACGCTGCACAACGCCGCGAAGGCTCACGTCAAGCTCTCGGCGAACCCGGCCAGCGGCAGTTGCACGGTGCCGGGAAGCGGGTTCACCGTGTGGGGTGTCACCATCGAGACGCCATCGCGGTGGACGAACAGCCTGGGCATGCTGGTGTCGCCCTACTACGCGCGAAACACCGACGGGTACGATCCCGGGGAGTTCGCGGCGACGAGCTGTGGCGTCATGGCCTGCAATACCGTGACGACGGGGGACGACCAGATCTCCCTCAAGGGCGCGTACGGGATTCAAGACATCACCATCGCCCACAACCACTTCGGCAGCGGGCACGGCATGTCCATCGGCAGCGAGACCAACGGCGGGGTCTCCAACATCAACGTCTACGATTTGACCGTCGACGCCGACTCCCGGTGGAGTGGGGCCCCGGACTCGGACACGTCGGACTTCAACGGCGTCCGGGTGAAGTCCGACGAGAGCCGCGGCGGCCTGGTGAGCAACGTCACCTTCTCGGACGTGTGTACGCGAGACATCGACGATCCCCTGGTCATCGATTCGAGCTACAATCCACTCTTCGGGGGGACGTTATTTCCACAGTTCGGCTCGATCACCGTCCAGAACTTCCACGCGGTCACCTGCTCGAGCCTCATCCCGCCGGTGGTGGACATCCAGGGCTTCAACGCGCAGTACCCGGCGGGTCCCATCACCCTCGACAACGTCGTGGTGGACGGAATCACCCCGCTTGAGGTGGCCGCACAGTTCGCCAGCGTGACGCTCGGCCCTGGGAACGTGAACTTCGTGCCCTCGGGGAACCAGGCCGTGGTGACCAACGTCATCTCGGGCGCGACCCCGCCGCTCGCGTGCAGTTTCCCACCACTCCCCGCCCCCGAGCCCCCCGATGGCTGGCTCTGGTGACCGAGTCGGGGCGACTGCCCCGGCCGCGCGACGGTCGAGCATTTCCCGGGCCGTCGGGCTGGGAGCCGCGCTCGCTCTCGCCGCCGCGAGCGGTTGCGGTGCGGGCACCACCGTGAAAAGCGCGGACGGTTGCTTGCTGGATCCCGCCCAGGACTGCGCGCTCGACCTCCTCAGCTATTCCTGCAGCGGTTCCGCGCGACCGGACCAGAATCCGAACTTCAGCCAGGGCGTCCAGGGCATCGTGTGCACCGATGAGGGATCGCTCGCTCCGGGCCAGGAGGGCTTCTGCTGCACGCCGGGAACGACCACGTGTGCCTACGACCCGAACGCCGTCTGCCCGTCGCCCACGTACGGGTATTCGTGCCTGGGAACGAATCGACCCGATGCATTCGACCCGACGCTCTCGTGCGGCCAGGGTATCGCGTCCGCGGGCCTCATCGTCTATTGCTGCGGCGCCGAGTCGGCGGCCGTCTGCACCAAGGACACCAATCTCGGTTGCGCCTTGGGAACCACCGGCTTTCGTTGCACCGGTCCCGGCCTGCCCACCGAGGGCGAGCTGGGAGTCGACGAGAGCAGGAGCGATGCGCCTCTCCTTTGCGACGTCCCGGCGGTTGCGGCAAACGGGGTGAGCGACTTTTGCTGCTACACCCCCACCGCCGAGCCGACCGGAGCGACCTGTTTGCAAGACCAGTCCGTCCCGGGCTGCGCGGCTCCCTCGTACGGTTTCGCTTGCGGCGCCTCCGATACGCCGGACCAGGACTATCCGCGGATTGCCTGCAGTCAGGCGGGCGTCCGCGGAGTCGATGCACAAGGCGCCTCGGCGCTGCTCTACTGCTGCGACTTCCAGCAATAGCGGCAGACCCCCCCGGCCGCTCCTCGCCCGGGGCCCCGCCGGGTCGGCTCGCGATTGTGGGCCGCCTGGAGGGAGCCCTCTCCGTCAGGGCGCTGCGCTCCCCGGGCCCGTGTTCTGGTACTCGTAGAGCCGGTTGCCGGGGCAGGCGCTCGCGTCTTCGCCCTCGCACGCCCAGGCGGTATCGCAGAAGCCGCGCTTCGTGGTCGCTGCGGCCTGCCACGGGTCGGTGCCGATCTGGGCCCCGAGCGTCGACTGCCGGACCACGGCCTGGCCGTTGGGATAGTTCCCGGAGGCGACGCAGGTCGACACGTACGTGGGGACGTCGACGCAGCTCCTGTCCCAGGCGCGACCGAGGCCGACGGCGCCGGGCGTGGTGTTGGCGTCGGCGGTGAAGTTGCCGTTGATCACCAGGAACCCGTTCGCGTTGAGGTTGCCGGTATCCGGAGAGAGGATGTCGCCCGTGTCGCGGCGATCGTTCACGAACTGAATCTGACAGGTGTCGAGGACGAGTGTGGCGCCACCGAAGATGAAGTCGACGTCGCCTTCGATATACGACCCCTTGACGTAGGCGCGGACCACCGTGCCCAGGCTCGTCGTCTCCGTGTAGAGGGTGTCCTGATGGCCGAGGACGCGCACGTTGTCGAGAATCACCTGGTCGGCCTCCGTCATCAGGGCGACGGCTTGCGTTCCAGTCGTGGCGGCCAGGACGGTGGTTGTCACGTCGTTCGAGAAGGTGATGTTCTTGGCCTGGAAGCCGTTCGACAATGCCGTGAAAGTCGCGCTGCCCGCAGTCCCGAACGTGGTCGCGCTGGCGTTTGGCGTGCAGGCGTTGGCGGAAGCGCCGGCGGCCTTCACCTCCCCGTTGTAATTGTCGAAGACGATGACGGTCTGCGTCGGGTCTGCGCTGGTGCTGTAGAGCGTGATGGGGGGGGCGTTGCCGGGCACGCACACGACCTCCCGGTAGGTGCCGGGCGAGACCAGGATGTAGATTCGATCCGTTCCGCCCTGGGCCACGGCGGCGTCGATGGCTGCCTGGACCGTCGTCTGCGTCCCTCCGCCGGAGGCGACGGTGAACGCCGGAACGAACGTCGTCACGTCACCCACGCCGGCGGTCGGGTCCCAGTTGTCCGTTTGCAGACCGCTGGTCACGATTCCGAACTGGGCGAGGTACTGGAGTGTCGTTTCCGGAGCCGCTTGAGCGTCGCTGAGCTGCGGGCGGAGGTTGGCGCATGCCAGCGGGATGGCCGCGTCTCCGGTCGGCGCGCTCGACTCGGCGCCGCCGCCGCCGGCCTCGGCGAGCGCGGTCTCTTCCGGCGCGTCCACCGTGCCGTCGAGGACACTGCTTCCGGCGTCGTTTCCCTGGCCGGCCATCGTCCCCGCGCTGCTTCCGCTGCAAGCGCCCAGGACCCCGAAGCCAGACACGAACATCGAACACGACGCGCAGACGCCCCGCCGCATCACGATCGCACCTCCCGAGCCTGTCTGACTGCGTCCAGATATCGCCGCGCATTTTCCGTGACCAGGTGAGCATGGCCTTCGACGATCTGCCCGATGTCCACCAGGTCGGCGCCGACCCCCACCGCGCTCGCTCCCGCGCGGATGAAGTCACCGACCGTCTGCATCGAGACGCCACCTGTGGGAACCAACCGCACGTCGGGAAATGGCCCTCGGAGCGATCGGATGTAGCTGGCGCCGCCGAGAGCTCCGCAGGGGAAGACCTTGACGATGTCGGCCCCCGCGCGCGTGGCCTCCACGATCTCCGTGGGGGTGAGGGCGCCCGGTATGACGGGCACGCCGCGCGCCCGGCAAAAAGTCACCGTGGCGCGATCGACGATGGGACAGACCACGAACTCCGCGCCCGCCCCGATGCAGGCCCGCGCCGTGTCGGCGTCGAGGACGGTCCCTGCGCCGACCATCACATCGTCGCCGAAGCGGCTCTTCAGCTCCTCGATCAACGACACCGCCCCGGGCACCGTCATGGTCAGCTCGACGACGTCGATGCCCCCGGCGCATATGGCGTCCACCGCCTTCAGCGCCAGCTCGGCCGACGGCGCGCGGATGACGGGAATGACCCCTCCCGCAAGGACCCTGGAGAGCGTTCGATCCACCATGACTCACCTCTCGACGCGAGCGCCCGCGCCTTGCATCACCTTCTCGACCTCGGACAGCTTGGCCATGGACGTGTCTCCGGGCGTCGTCATGGCCAGGGCGCCGTGCGCCGCGCCACACTCGATGGCCCACTCCAGCGGGCGGCCGGTCAAGAGCCCGTAGATGAGCCCCGACGCGAAGGAATCGCCTCCCCCGACGCGATCGAGGATCTCCACGTCGTGCCGCGGCGTGGCCTGGACCAGCTTGCCCCCCGCGTAGCAGACCGCGCCCCAGTCGTTGCGGCTCGCCGTCGGAGCGCGTCTCAGGGTGGTGGCGATGACCTCGATGTTCGGATACTCCGCTGCGACCGTCTTGACCATGCGCTCGTAGGAAGCGACATCCAGCTTCGAATACGTCGGCGCGACGTTCTCCACCTCGAAACCCAGGGCCGCGGTGAAGTCCTCCTCGTTGCCGATCATCACGTCGACGTGCCTGGCCAGCATCCGGTTGATGCTCTGTGCGCGACCCCGTCCGCCTATGCCTTTCCAGATCGATTCGCGATAGTTGAGGTCGTACGAGACGACGACACCATGGCGCCGGGCCGCGGCCATCGCTTCCTCGGCGACCTCCGCCGTCGACGTGGAGAGACCGGCGAAGATGCCGCCGGTATGAAACCACCGGGTGCCGTCGCGTCCGAAGACGCGCTCCCAGTCCACGTCGCCGGGCTGGAGCTGACTCACCGCGGTGTGGCCTCGGTCCGAGCAGCCCACGCCGCCGCGCAGCCCGAACCCCCGCTCGGTGAAGTTCAGGCCATTGCGCACGGCGCGGCCGACGCCGTCGTAGGGAACCCAGCGCACGTAGGACTGGTCGACGCCGCCCTGGTACATCAAGTCCTCCACCAGGGAGCCCACGGCGTTCTCGGCCAGAGCGGTGACGATGGCGGTGTCGAGGCCGAAGCACCGCTTGAGCCCGCGAGCGACGTTGTACTCACCGCCCCCCTCCCATGCGCGGAAGGTCCGCGTGGTGGAGATGCGCTCCTCGCCAGGATCGAGGCGCAGCATGACCTCCCCCAACGCCACCAGGTCGAAGCGGCAACCTTCCTTGCTCTTGACGGCCAGATTCATGACGTAATTCTCCGAGGCTCAAAAGAAGTAGAGAGCGCTCGCCATCCAGCGGAGATTCCGCGGGGTCTCCCCGTCCACGTATTCCGTCGACGTGTACTGAAAAGACCCTCCCACCCGGACCGCCGGCGTCACGTCGAAGAAGACGTTGGCGTCGGCGTAGCGCGAGAGCTGCGCCACGTGCGTGAGGAGGTTGATCTCCGCTCCCCCTAGTGGGTAGAGGCTGGCCATGTTCTTGGAGTACGCCTCGGTGACGTTTGCGGCGAAGATGACGCGGCCGTTCGGCGGCAGGTAATACTGGAGGCCCACCATGAAGGTCTGCCAGTCGATGGTGTGCAGCACCCCGGCGTTGTCGAAGGTGACCAGGCCGTTGTCGATGTCGGGCGAGTAGGCCGGCGCCGGGCTGATCTGCGCAGGGTTGGGCAGCGTGGGAAAGCTGGCCCCGCCGCCGGCGTTGACGAGATCGGCGATGCCGGTGCCGACCACGAAGGAGCCGGTGAGCGTCAGCTTGTTTCCGCGGTCCTCACCGCTCTTGGCCGGGATCACCGGGACGAGCGCGTCGACCGACAGCCCCCATCCCGTTGCGCTGTTGGAGCTCTGCGGGATCTGCGTGAAGGCGTCCACCTTGAACTGGCGCACGGCGCCGGAGACGCCGATGGAGAGCGGGAAGTCCGCGGTGCCGCCGTTGCCCGGGGTGCTCATCCCCTTCCAGTGGTTGACGCTCAGACGGAGCCCCGCGTTGCCGTCGGGAATCTCGGAGTCGCGCTGCGCCGGACGAAGCGCGGCGACGGCGATGTCGAGGTTGACGGCGTCGGTGTGGAACGTGTGCGCCAGACGAACCTGCGCCGTTCGGCCGAAGAGCTCGTTGGGGAGGCCCAGGTACTGGACCGAGCAGGGGAAGAAATAGCTCTGCCAGCCAAAGAGGTAGTACGTCTGCCCGGCCCACACGTCCACGTAGTCGTCCTCGAGCTTGAGGTAGGCGTGGCGGATGCGGAAGGTCGGATTGTTGAAGTAGGTCGCCTCCGAGGTCTGAGGAGGGCTGCCGGGCTGATTGCCGAAGAAGTCGCCCTCCAGCACCGCCGACGGCTTCACCCCGCCGATCCTCGGCGACTCCATGGCGAAGCCGAAGCGTGTGTTCCGGACGGAGAACTGCGTGCGCCCGACCTGTCCCTGGTAGGTGTCGTTGCGCGCCACGATCGAGCTGCCGATCGAATCCTCGTAGCTCCGGGTGGAGTCGTTCATGGCGTCGGCCTCCACGAAGCCGTAGATGGTGGCGCGCCATCGGCTCCGGCCCTCGCCGACGGTCAGCGTCAGCGGGGGACGCGCAAACCACGAAGGCGGCTCCGCTTCGGCGGGCTCCCCGAGCGGCCTGGGCGCACCTGGTTGCGTCCTCGGCGGCTGCTCCGGCGGCGGCAGAGCCTCGGGCGAGCCGGGCACCGATTCGCTCGCCCGGCCGCCGGAGGGAGGGGGCGCCGGGGAGTCCGGTGTGCTCGAAGGCTGGTCCGCGCCGGCGGGAGCGGCAAGGGTGGAGGCTGCGAGCAAGGAGACGAGGATCAGCGACCTACGGATGGTCTGTTTGGGCATTTTCGACACGCCTCTCGGGCGGAGGGTGAGGCTCTGCGATGTCCAATTGGCACGAGGACCGACGGGAAGGAGACTCACTCGTTGACGCCGCTCGCCAGGAAGCCGCCGTCGACGACCAGCACCTCCCCGTTGACGAAGCTCGCCGCTTCGGACGCGAGGAAGACGGCCGCTCCGGCCAGCTCGGCCACCTGACCGAAGCGCTTCATGGGGGTGCGCTGGAGAAACTCGCGACCACGCCCCGTTCCGTCGAGCAGTTTCTCGTTGAGCTGGGTGCGGAACACGCCGGGGGCGATGGCGTTGACGCAGACGCCCTTGGACCCCCATTCCACGGCGAGCGACTTGGTGAGCGAGGCGACCGCGGCCTTGCTCGCGCAATAAGCCGCAACCTCGTACAGGGCGACGAAGGAAGAGAGGGAAGCGATGTTGATGATGCGTCCGTAGCCGTTGGCCAGCATATGGCGTCCGAAGACCTGACAGGCGCGCAACGTGCCCGTGAGGTTCGTCTCCATGATGTCCGCCCAGTCCCCGTCGCTGAAGTCCAGCGTCGCCCCCCGTTTGGTCTTCCCCGCACAGTTCACGAGAATGTCGACCTTCCCGAGCGTCGCGGCGACCGCCTGAAGGAGCCGCTCGAGGGAGGCTCGATCCTTCACGTCGGACGTCATGCGCAGCGATCGGCGGCCGAGTGCCTCCACCTCGTCCGCGGTCTGCTCGACCTGTTCCGGACGCCGGCTGGAGGCGACGACGTCGGCCCCCGCTTCCGCCAACCCGGCGCTCAGACAGCGTCCGATGCCGGTCGTCCCTCCGAGGACCACGGCCACGCGGCCATCGAGCCGCAAGGTGGGCAGCGTCACGACGGGTTCTCCTGCCCGGGACCGGCGTCGTTCTTTCTCATCCGGCGCGGCGTGGCGTGCACGCCCTCCGGCCTCTTCGACACGAGATTCATAGCTTCTCCGTCTCCGTGCGGGTCGCCTCGGCCGTTGCTAGCGCGTTCCCGCGCCGGCCGGCGCCCTCAGGTGGAATTGGTCATACCACTTGACACCCAGACCAACAACTGGTACCCCTCTACACCTAAGTCGACGAACGTGTCCAACGGAGAATGGCCAGGACGAGAAAGAGACATCGACGCAACGAGGTGGCGACCTGCGCGGCTGGATCGACGATCATGGCGGCCCCTGGGGAGTGCTCTAATGCCGATACAAACCGTTGAGACGAACCGACTCTATCGCCAGATCGCGGAGCAGCTGTCCGGGCTGATTGCATCGGGCGAGTTTGCCGAAGGTGCCCGCTTGCCGTCGGAGCGCGAACTCGCAGCCCAGCTCGGCGTGTCGCGGCCGTCCGTTCGTGAAGCGCTGATCGCGCTGGAGGTAGCCGGAAAAGTGGACGTGCGCGTGGGGGCCGGCATTTTCGTGTCTGCGCGGCGTCCGCTGGTGGCAGCGGACCCGACGAGCGAGGGGCAGGGCCCCTTCGAGCTGCTCCGTGCGCGCTGGCTGGTGGAGGGGGAGATTGCCATGGAAGCGGCACAGAACGCCACGCCGGAAGATCTGGAGGTCGTGCGCGCCGCCGTCGCCGAGATGCAGCAGCGCCAGCGCCAGAAGCGGGACGCCGACGTGGCCGACCGCGACTTTCACATCGGCATCGCCAAGGCCACCCACAACAGTGCGCTGGTCTCGGTGGCGCGCAACCTGTGGGATCAGGGCCGGGGGGCCATCTGGAAGCGCATGGAGCATCACTTTCAGACACCCGAGCTACGCGCAGCCGCGCTGCGCGACCATCGGGCCATCCTCGCCGCGCTCGAGGGACGCGACGGGCGCGGGGCCCGGGCCGCCATGCGCGGGCACCTGGAGCGAGTGGATCGCGAGTTCGACCGCGGCTGGGAGCTCCTCAAGGAGCGCGAGCTGGCCAACCCGCCTGCAGAGGTCGCCTCCGCTCGCCCGGCCGCCAAGCGGGCCGCGCGTTCCGAGGGATGAAGATGAGCAGCGCACGGCCCCTTTCCGAGGATCGCCTGTTTCCGCCGGAGCCATCCGTACGCGGAATCGCACGACGTCTCTATGGAGAGGTCCGCTCGCTTCCCATCGTGAGCCCACACGGGCACACCGACCCGGCATGGTTCGGCGAGAACCGGCCCTTCTCGGATCCGGCGTCCTTGCTGGTCATTCCCGACCACTACATCTATCGGATGCTCTACAGCCAGGGGCTCTCTCTGGAGTCGCTGGGTGTGCCGCGGGTCGACGGCGAGCTGGTCGAGCAGGACGCTCGCACGATATGGAGGCTGCTGGCTCAGCACTGGCACCTCTTCCGCGGCACCCCGACGCGGATGTGGCTCACTCACGCGCTGAGCGACGTCTTCGGCGTGGACGAGAGGCTGACCCCCGACTCGGCGGACCGGGTGTACGACCGCATCGCGGACTGCCTGCGACGTCCGGAGTTTCTTCCTCGCGCCCTCTTCGAGCAGTTCAACATCGAGGTGCTGGCGACGACCGAGTCACCGCTCGACGGCCTTCCGCACCACCGAGCGCTCCGCCAGTCGGGCTGGCGCGGGCGGGTGATCACCGCCTTTCGTCCCGATCCCGTGGTCGACCCGCAGTACGAAGGATTCGCCGCCAACGTCGCCAGGCTCGGGGAGATCACCGGCGAGGACACGCAGACCTGGAACGGCTACCTCCAGGCACTCGCCAACCGCCGGAAGTTCTTCGCCTCGCTGGGCGCCACTTCGACCGATCACGGCCATCCCTCCGCGGCGACGTTCGACTTGCCCCGGCTGGAATGCGAGGCGCTCTTCCGCAGGGCCCTCGCCGCGGACGCCTCACCCGCTCAAGCGGAGCGGTTCCGCGGTCAGATGCTGACCGAGATGGCGAGGATGAGCACCGAGGACGGGCTCGTCATGCAGATTCACCCGGGGGCCTGCCGCAATCACAACCCCACAGTGTTCTCCCGGTTCGGTCGCGACAAGGGCGCCGACGTTCCCACGCCGACCGAGTACGTTCGAGCGCTCAAGCCCCTCCTCGATCGATTCGGGAACGATCCTCGTCTGTCGGTGATCGTCTTCACTCTCGACGAGAGCACCTATTCGCGGGAGCTCGCGCCGCTCGCGGGACATTACCCCGCGCTGAAGCTCGGCCCGGCGTGGTGGTTCTTCGACAGCCCCGAGGGGATGCGGCGGTACCGCGAGCAGGTCACCGAGACCGCTGGATTCTACAACACGGTGGGATTCAACGACGACACGCGGGCCTTTCTCTCCATCCCCGCGCGTCACGACGTGGCCCGCCGGGTGGACTGCGCCTTCCTCGCCCGATGGGTAGCCGAGCACAGGCTGGACGAAGACGAGGCCGCCGAGCTGGCCACGGACCTCGCCTACAACCTGGCCAGGCGCGCCTACAAGCTCGAGCCCGACCGATGAGCGCTTCGTATCGTCAAACGCTGCGGCTGCACGGCCGGGACAACGTCGTCATCGCCACCTCGGCTCTCGCCCAAGGCGCGGTGATCGAGACCGAAGGCGCGCCAATCGTCCTTTTGCAGGCCATCGCGCCCGGCCACAAGATCGCCATCCGCGCCGTGGGTGTCGGGGACCCGGTGCGTCGTTACGGCCAGGTCATCGGGGTGGCGTCGGCGCCGATTCAGGCCGGCGAGCACGTGCACGTCCACAATCTTCGACTGCCCGATCCGACGAGGGACCGCGAAGCTCTCGACGAGCCCGTTCCCCCGGCCGCGCATTCCATCGAGCCGCGCGAGTTCGACGGCTTCGTGCGGGCGGACGGTCGCGTGGGGACGCGCAACTACATCGCCATCCTTTCGACCGTGAACTGCTCGGCCACGGTGAGCCATCTGGTGCGCGATCGCTTCCGCGACGTGACGCGGGAGTACCCGAACGTCGACGGCGTCATCGCGCTCACGCACAAGGCCGGCTGCGGACACGTCTCGGGAGGCGACGACCACCGGCTGCTCGAGCGTGTCCTCGCCGGGTACGCGCGTCACCCCAACGTCGCGGCCTACATCGTCATCGGGCTGGGCTGCGAGGTCGCCGCGGCCGCGCCCCTGGTGCAGCGGCACCGGCTCTCCCTGCTGTCCGACGAATTCGGGGAGCGGGCGCCGGTCCTGACCATCCAGGGCGAAGGCGGTGTGCGGAAGACGGTCGAGGCCTCGGTCGCGGCCATCTCCAAGCTACTGCCCACGGCGGACAGCGCGCGGCGCACCCGACGGCCGGCGGCGGACCTCATCCTGGGCACCAACTGTGGGGGCTCGGACGGCTACTCGGGCATCACCGCGAACCCCGCCCTGGGCTGGGCATTCGACGCGCTGGTCCAGCTGGGCGGCACCGGCGTGCTCGCCGAGACGACCGAGCTCTCCGGGGTGGAGCACATCCTGGCTCGCCGCGCGAAGGATCCGGCGGTGGCCAAGAAGCTCATGGATCGAGTGGCCTGGTGGCAGAAGCACCTGCAGATGCACGGCGTCGATGTCAGCAGCAATCCGTCGCCGGGAAATATCTCGGGCGGAATCACCACCATCGTCGAAAAGTCGCTGGGCGCGGTGGCGAAGAGCGGCACTTCGCCGCTGATGGACGTGGTCGATTACGGGGAACGCATCCGGGAGAAGGGGTTCGTCTACATGGACACCCCCGGATACGACCCGGTCTCGGTCACCGGGTTGGTGGCCGGCGGTATCAACGTGCTGTGTTTCACGACCGGTCGAGGGTCGGCTTTCGGGTGCAAGCCCGTGCCGTCGATCAAGCTGGCCACGAATTCCGACCTCTATCGGCGGATGGAGGACGACATGGACATCGACTGCGGCGCGATCCTCGAAGGTCGATCGATGGAGCAGGTCGGGCAGCAGGTATTCGACGAGATCCTGGCGGTGGCGTCGGGCAAGCGGACGAAGAGCGAGCTGGCGGGTATGGGCGAGGCGGAATTTGCGCCCTGGATGAGAGGTCCTGTCCTCTAGCCTGTCGTTCATCGCAAATCCGAATTTCGTGAGTCGAGAAGATTACTGGTGGGCGTAAACGGGATTCTCCCGCGCGCGGCGCGGCACCATTGGAGACCAAGATGAAAGCTCATAAAGTGGCATCGGTTTGTGCGGGAGCGTTGATGGTGGCAGGCGCCGTCGCCGCGGGTTGCGGCACCAATAGCGGGAGCGGACCCGCCGGCGGCTCCTCCAGCAGCGGGTCGAGCAGCGGCGCGGCCTCGAGCAGCGGATCGAGCAGCGGCACGGCCTCGAGCAGCGGATCGAGCAGCGGCACGGGCTCGAGCAGCGGCTCGAGCAGCGGGTCGAGCAGCGGATCGAGCAGCGGATCGAGCAGCGGATCGAGCAGCGGCACGGCCTCGAGCAGCGGGAGCTCGAGCGGCGGCACGGCCGGCGATGGCGGCGCGCTGGCGCTTTGCCCATCCGGCCTCACCGACAAGGTGACCACCTGCACGTCGGGGACCTCGCCCTCGTGCGACAAAGGCTGCGGCCCGGATTTGCCGCCCGGTAGTACCCAGACCAATCTGGGGAACAAGGAATGCGACTGCTCGACGAGCGGCGTGTACCTCTGTCAGGCCTGCGTCTACGAAAACCCTTTGCCGGGATGTTACCAGCCCGGGGCTTCACCGGCGGCCTGCGCTGCCGGGGTCGCCGACAAGGGCTCCTGCGCCACGCCGTGCAGCGGCGCCGGCACCGGAAACGACGTGTGCACGCTGACGACGGATGCCGGGAAGATCGACGGATGTGTGTGCATCGAAGGAGCCAGCGCCCCGGTCTGGACCTGTCAGACGATGTGGTGGTGAGCGGCCCATGGTCTCGACAGGTGTGCTTCTACGGACTCGCGCGGCGCATGCGGCCGTCGCCCTGCTGACGTTCTCGCTGGCTTTTGCCTGCGCGTCGAGTCGCTCCTCGTTCGCGCCCGGCGCGGGGGTGGGTGGGGACGGGGGCGGATTCGGCTCCGACGACGGGGGGATCAGCGGATTCGGAGGCGACGGCGCCGTCGCCTCGGGGCCATGCACCGGCAATGGATGGAACTGCAAGATCGTCCAGTGCGATGGCGGCGTGAAGACCACCGTCACCGCCAAGGTCTACGATCCTGCGGGGAAGGTCCCTCTCTACGACGTGGCGGTCTACGTCCCCAACACGGCCGTCGATCCCATCTCCACCGGCCCGACCTGCGACAACTGTGCGACCCCGGCGTCGGGGCAGCCGGTGGCTTCGGCCTTGACCGACGCGACCGGCCAGTTCGTGATGGACGACGTACCGGTGGGCACCAACGTTCCGCTGGTGATCCAGATCGGCAAGTGGCGTCGTCAGGTGACTCTTCCGCAGGTCAAGGCCTGTCAGGACAATCCCTTCGACGATCCGACCACCTTTCGGCTCCCGGCCAACCAGAGCGAGGGGGACCTGCCGAGGATCGCCCTGGCGGTCGGCGGAGCCGACAGCCTCGAGTGCCTGCTGAGAAGAATCGGCATCTCCGATTCGGAGTTCACCAACCCCACCGGCACGGGGCGGGTCAACTTGTATGAAAACGACATCTACGGGACGGCCGGCGTCGACACGGCGCCTACCGCCTACGCCAGCGGCGGAACCTTTCCGCCCTTCTCGGAGCTCTTCACCAGCGTGAACGCGGTCGCCGACGGCGGGTTGGAAGACGCCGGGATCGATCCCCTGGGGGCCTACGACATCGTCATCGTCTCCTGCCAGGGAAGCCAGGAGGCGGGACGTGCCGTCACCAGCGCCGACAAGCAGGGGCTCAAGGCGTTCGTCGACTCCGGCGGCCGCGCCTTCCTGTCGCACTACAACTACAGCTGGCTGAGAGGTGGGCTCATCGTCGACGACAAGGACGTCGTGCCCTCCGCCGAAGGCTCGGCCATCGACCTCCAGACCAAGTACACGCAGACGCCCTTTCCTCCGGTCGCAGTGTGGGAGGATCCCACCGCGCTCACCTACGCGCAGGGGGGCGACGGGACGTACTTGGTGGATACGACCTTTCCGAAGGGGAGCGCGATGGCCAGCTGGCTGTTCAACATCGGGGCCTCCACGACCCAGGGTTCGATCGACCTGGTGAACGTGAAGAATCCTGCCACCTCCGTCGTTGCCAATGTGGGGGAGCGATGGATCTACCAGGACACCATGGGCACGCCCTACATTTCGGCCAATACACCGATTGAAGAGGCGGCCGATCCGTCCATGCAATGCGGACGCGTGGTAGAGACGGGCATTCACGTGGCCACCGCCGCCGGGGACACCATCGGCCCGCCGTTCCCCAGCGGATGCGTGTCCGCCGCACTGACCAAGCAAGAGGAGGCGATGGAGTTCCTCTTTTTCGACCTGTCGTCGTGCGTGACCAATCAGAACGGGGCACCCACGCCGCCTCCCCTCCAGTGACTCGCTTCCTTCGACTCGTGCCCGCGCTCGCGGCGGCCGCCGTGCTCTTCGGTCCACCCGCGTGCGGTGGGAGCGCTGGCGACCGCGGAAGCGACCCAGGCGATGGGGGGACCGGGCAGTCGCCCCCCGACGGGAGCCCATCGGCCGACGGCGGGACGTCCTCCGGGTCTTCGGGCGGGGGAAGTGGAGGAGGTGAGGCCGGGGGGAGCTCCGGCGGCGGCGCCGTCGCCGATGGCGGTAGCGGTAGCGGAAGCGGGGGTGGTGGCGACGGGGGCGCACTCTGCGCCGGGGATACGGCCCTCCCGGCCGAGCCCACCATTCCCACCGCGTGCACCACGCTTCAGGCGACGCAGGCCGCCACCAGCGGCACGACCGTCCCCAGCGAGACCTCCCTCGACACCACGCGGATCCAGACCGCGCTGAACGGCTGCGGTAGTGGGCGCTCGGTACGACTCACTGTCAACGGCGCCGACAACGCCTTCGTCAGCGGACCGCTGAGCCTCCCTTCGGGCGTCACGCTATGGGTCGACACCGGTGCGACGCTCTATGCCTCCCGCAACCCGAGCCTCTATGGATCCGGTTGCGGGACCAGCGACGGCGCCTGCGCCGCGCTGATCACCTCGAAGAGCGCCAACGCCGGCATCATGGGGCTCGGCGTCATCGACGGTCAGGGGGGCGAGCTGATGATCGGCCAGACCGAGTCGTGGTGGGACCTCTCGAACTCCCTGGCCAGCAGCGACGGCAGCGCCGCCAACCCCGCCCTGGTGCAGACCACAGGCGCGACCAACTTCACGATGTACGAGATCACCCTGCACAACTCGCCCAAGTTCCACGTCAAGATCGACGCGACCGGCTTCATGGTGTGGGGCATCACCATCAAGACCCCCTCGATCACGAGCAACAGCCTGGGCACCGCCCTCTCGGCGGCCAAGGCGCGAAACACCGACGGTGTCGATCCCGGCGAGACGGCCATCAACGGCTACATCGTCTGCAGTGACATCAGCGATGGCGACGATCAGATCGCCATCAAGGGCGGGACGACGGTCAACCACCTGACCATCGCGCACAATCACTTCGGCGCCGGCCACGGGATGTCCATCGGCAGCGAGACCAACGGCGGCGTCTCCAACGTGAACGTCTACGACCTCTCCATCGACGGCACCAACAGCGGGATGAGCGGCGGGAGCTCCAACGGCATCCGCATCAAGTCCGACTCGAGCTTGGGGGGCCTGGTCACCAACGTCACCTACAGCGACGTGTGCGTGCGCGATCTGTCGAACCCCATCATCGTGACGCCGCGCTACACCAGCGCCACCGGGACGCTCATCCCCGAGTACACCGGCATCACCATCAGGGACTTTCACTCCCTCAGCAGCTCCGTCACACCGAGCGTCACCCTGGATGGCTACGACTCCGCGCACCTCCTGGGCATCACCCTCGACAACGTGGCCGTCGACGGCATCTCGTCGTCCAGCGTGGCGTCGGAGTACGCCAACGTGACGCTCGGACCGGGGAGCGTGACCTTCAACCCGACCGGGACCGACGTCACCGTGACCAGCGACCTGTCCGGGACGACCACGGTGAACCCCTGCACGAACAAGTGGGTCACCTTCTGACGAACTACTTTTCTCCCGCCGGCGCTCCGCTGGCGGTAGGCGGGGGCGGGACGGCGCTCGCGGTGCTCCGCAGGGCGGCCATCACCCGGGCGACGATGCGCTTGATCGATTCGTCGAATGCCTGAGCCATGGCCGTGGCCACTCCCCTGGGGCCGCTCGGCTCGCTGGACCCGATGGGTCGCTCGATGGCGAACGTCTCTTCGTATTGCACGCGCGCGTCGTCGCTCAGCATCCAGGTCACCTGCATCCGCGCGGCGTGCCGGGGAGAGCGCAGCTCCTCGAAGGCATCGAGGTCGACGTCCAGCGTCGGTCCGGGTCCGGAGATGATCTGGCGCACCCCCTGCGCTTCGAACAGCGCGCGGCCGAGAGCCCGCCGAAGATACGCTTCCGGCTTCTCCGTCCAGCGGAGTTCGTCGTAATACCCAATCTCGAAATTCTTGTCCCGGAAGGCGATGCGGTCTTTCAAGTAGGATGCGGCGTTCACCCGTCCCATCCGCAGATCCAGCCCTCGCGCGCCTGGCTCTGACGCGGGCATCGCCAGCGCTTCGCCCAGGGGGTCCGGCGCAGCGGCGACGGTCTCGGGGGTGAAGTACCGGATCACCACCGGATCGCTCTTGCCGAAGAACGCGCACCCGAGCGGTGTGGCGGAGAGCGCCGTCAGCAGGGCGACCCGGCAAAGTCCTGTCGAGCTCATTGGCTCCTCGCTCGTCCCTTGAGCAGCATGTCGGGATCGCGCTCCAGCGCATCGGCGACGCGCTGGATGGCGGCCGTGAACTCCTGGACGTCACGCAGCGTCTCCTCCAGCTCCGGACCCAGGCTCCGGGCGCCCACGGCCACGTCGCCCACCGCGTTGGAGGCGCGCTGGGCGCTGGCCAGGAGGCCCCTGTCCCCGCCCAGCCGCGCCAGCAGAGCGTTGGACCGGCTGATCGTCTCGTTGAGGAGCGTGAGCAACTCGTCGGCTCGACTGGAGAGTTTGCCAATGTGGCTCTGGTCGATCTCGCGCTGGAGCGACGCCAGGACCTGGTTGGCTCGAGCCAGCGTCGCCACGCCGTTCTCCGTCAATTTACCGGCCTCCACCTCGTCGAGCAGGTGATTGACCTTACCCATGACCAGCACGATCCCTTCGGCGATCTCCGGGATGCGGCTCACCGCGCGCACCACCGAGTCCTCGAGGTTCTTCATCATCGACTCGGCCGCAGGGATGTAGTTCTCCGGGACGGGAAAAGGGAGGTCGGGAGGGGGGTTATCCTTGACGTCGAAGAAATCGATCAAGAGAAACTTCACCCCGGTGATCCCCTGCGAGACCACCTGCATTCGCAGGTCCGGCGGCACGCGGATCTTGGATTTGTCGCCCTTGCCCACGGCCAGGCCGAGGTCGCTCAGGTCGGCGATGGCGAGCTCGCTGGTGACCACCACGTGACGGCGGTCGGGCGCGATGCCGATGGCCGACACGGCGCCGACGGTGACACCCCGGAACTTCACCGGCGAGCCTACCTCCAGGCCCTGCACGGACTCGTCGAAGTCCGACTGGTAGCTCACCACCTGCTTTTTCAGGCTCTCGGCCCCGAGAAAGGTGAGGGTCACGAGCGCGAGCACGACCCCCACTACCACGAAGAGTCCGAGCTTCCAGTGGTTGGTCGGAGCAGGCATCAGCTGATCCTCGGCAGGCGGTTGAAGAACTGGTGCACTCTCCGGTCGGAGGTGTCGCCGAGGAGCTCGCGCGGGTCACCGGAGGCGATGATGCTCTTCGTTTCCTTGTCGAGCATGATGCACGTCTTGGCAATCTTGAGGATGCTGGGAAGCTCGTGGGTCACCAGCACCAGGGTGAGGCCCAGCACGCGGTTGAGAGTGAGGATGAGGTCGTCGAGCTCCACGGCGCTCACCGGATCGAGGCCCGCCGAAGGCTCGTCGAGAAAGAGGAGATCCGGCTCGAGGGCCATCGCGCGGGCGATGGCGGCGCGCTTCTTCATTCCGCCGGATATCTCGGAGGGGAGCTTGTTCTCCGCCCCCTCCAGGCCCACCAGCCGGAGCTTGGCGCGCACGATGGCGCCGATGGCCTCGTGCGGCAGGTCGGTCCACTCCTCGAGCTGGAGGCCGACGTTCTCTCCCACCGTGAGTGACCCGAAGAGCGCGCCCCCCTGGAACATCACCCCGAAGGGCGGCCTGCCCGCGTCCAGACTCGGATGGCCCACGCCGGCGATGGTGATCTCGCCCGCCATGGGGGTCTCCAGACCCACCAGGTTCCGCAGCAGCGTCGACTTGCCGCATCCACTGCCCCCCAGGATGGCGAACACCTCGCCGCGATCGACGTGAAAGGTCGCGTCCTTCTGGAGGACCACGTCGTCCCAGCCCATGGTCAGGCCGGTGACCTGGATGAGAGGCTCGCTCATAGGTTGAAGGCGTGGAAGAACATGGTGAAGCCGGCATCGAGGAGGATGAGCGTAAAGAGAATCGCCACCACCGACGCCGTGGTGCGCCGTCCGACGCCCTCCGCCCCCCCGGTCGTTGCAAACCCTTGCTGGCAGGAGATGAGCGCGATGGCGAGGCCGAAGACCACGCTCTTGATGACCCCGGAGAAGACGTCCCACGAGTGAAGCGCCTTGTGGGTCTCGGATAGATAGCCGCCGAAGGTCAGGCTGAGCGTGGTCATTCCCACCAGGACGCCCCCGAGCATCCCCACCAGGTCGCCTACCAGCGTGAGCACGGGGAGCACCAGCATCAGCGCGAGGGTGCGCGGTAGGACGAGGTAGCGGATGGGACCGAAGCCCATGGTGCGGAGGGCGTCGATCTCCTCGGAGACCTTCATCGATCCCAGCTCGGCGGCGAACGACGCCCCCGAGCGACCGCACAAGATGATGGCGGTCATGAGAGGCCCGAGCTCGCGCGTCACCGAGAGGCCGACCAGATCGGCGACGTAGATGTTGGCGCCGAACTGCTTGAGCTGCCGCGCGCCCTGGTAGGCCATCACGAAGCCGACCAGGAAGTTGATGAGGATCACGATGGGGACGGCGTCGGCGCCGGTGCGCTCCATCGTCGGCAAGAGGTCTTTCCAGTTGCCCGTCTTGGGCTCCTTGAGGAGGCCGAGGGCTGCCAGAACCACGGCCCCGAAGAAGGCCAGCACGCCCTTCACTTCCAGGAAAAACTCCGAGGTGGCGCGCCCGATCTGGGTGAGAATCCTCTCGTGTTTCTGTTTCCGGCGACGCGCGGGCTGGACGTCCCCCCGATAGAGGTGGATGAGCGCCTGCACGTTCTCGTGGGCGCCGACGAACTCCGCCACCACCCCGCGCGCAGCCAGCTCGCCGCGCAGGTGAACGAGGAGCGCCATGGTGCCGCCGTCGACGGCCTCGACAAGTGACATGTCGAAGTCCAGGCGCTCGCCGCGCTGCACGCTGTCGACGCTCTGGCGCACCTCCGCCCAGATGGCGCCCGCTTCCGCGAAGGTCAGCCGGCCGCTCAGGGAGAGTGTCGCGTCATCGCTACCGCCGAGACGCTGGATGGCAGAATGCCTCACCGGTTTTCCGCGTTTGTCCCTGCCGTGGCCGTGGAACTGGCACTTCCCATGCGCAGGGGCGGGGCGGACGCAACAGTCATGCCCGCCCTGCCCGTGCAATGGCCGCGTGGCAATCTTGAGGCGGAGGGTCTATCTGCCACACTCACAGGCCGCAAAAACCTGGATTCGTCGTGGTATCTCTATGGAACCACACCTGCAAGGAACCCAGCGTGATGACCCGTCGCGCGAGGGCTGCGACACCCCGGGGGCCCTTTGCGCATGACCCAGATTGATGGTTCGAGAGAGCGCCGGCCCCATCCTTCCGGCTTCCTCGTGGCGCCGGTCGAAGGAGTGGCGGTTTCCACGCCGGGGATGTCGAGGGTGCCCGCGACGATAGCGCCGACCGCCGACGGCGCCCTTCCTGCCGGTCTCGACGGGATCCGGGTCCTCGTGGTGGACGACGAGCCAGACGCCCGGGAGCTCGTGGCGTACGTCCTCGAGACCTGCGGGATGCAAGTCCGGATCGCGGGAGCCGCGTCCGAGGCGCTGACGGCTCTGGAGAGGTTCACGCCCCACGTCATCGTCTCGGATATCGGCATGCCCAATCAGGACGGCTACATGCTCATTCGAGCCATTCGCACCCTCGCCGATCCGACGCAGAAGGACATCCCGGCCATCGCCTTGACGGCGTTCGCGCTGGACGAGGACCGAAGGCGCGCGCTGGCGGCGGGTTTCAACCAGCACATGTCCAAGCCGATCGAGCCCTCGGTGCTGGTGAGCGCCGTGGTCGCGCTGGCCGGGCACGAGCCCGGATGAGCGTCAGCGCGCCGCGCGGCGATCACGTCTCCAGCCATCCGCCCCTGAACCCAGCGCGCCGGAGGCCCGCCACGATGTAAGGATTCCGCCGGAGGACGTTCCACACCCGCCCGGAAAGGGCGTTCTCGATCATCAGCACGATGGGACCTTCGTTGAGGCCGAACCGCCGCGGGGAGACCCAGCCGTTGGGACTGGCTCGGCTCTTCGGAAACGTGGGATTGAAGCTCGCGTCGAAGCCGGTCCCTCGTCTCTTCTTGACGGCCAGCCGCTCGATGGCGTGATGAAGCGTCTCGCACACCTCGGCGGGTGCGAACGGCAGGGAAGCGACGACCGCCCAGGGTGAGATCGTCCCGTCATCCGGCCCGAACGGCGCGCCGCGCGCCAGGTAGCCGTAGAACTCCCGCCGGACGCCGTCCACCGTGCGGACGGCCGGCCCCGGACCGTCGCTCGCCGTGAGCCCCCAGCCGTTCCTCGAGTATTGTGCGAAGCCGTTGGGGTTCTCGATGGCGTACTGCCTTTGCACCAGCGTCGCGCGCCGGCTGTTCTCGAAGTAGTCGAAGCCGAGCTCCCGATTGCGGTCGTCTTCGATTCCGCGGAAGTCGATCCAGATGTGGGAGAGCTGGTGGATAAAGAGCGGGCCGGCGTAGAGGTAGTCGACGTCGTAGACGGTCTTCCGTTCGAAGGTGGACGTCCATGCGCGATACCCCGGCTCGGCGATCGAGAAGGTCGGCGATCCCAGCGCCAGCACGTAGAGGAGCAGGGCCTCGCTGTACCCCTGGTTCCACGAGGAAGTCAGAAACCCTCCCTCCGGGGTCCATCCGTGTCCGACGGTGGCTGCCCCGTTCGAGGCCCAGGCCCAGTCGACCCGGCGATAGAGCGCGTCGGCCCGTGCGCGGATCTCGGGCTCCTCCCCGGTCGCGCGGTCGAAGTACGAGCCCACGGTGAGGGCGCCCGCGACGAGGAAGGTGGTGTCGATGGTGGAGAGCTCGCACTGCCAGGCGCGACGTCCCGTGCTCATGTCGAGAAAGTGGTAGTAAAACCCGTGGTGGCCGGTGGAGTCCGGCTCGGGGCCCTGGGCGCTGCCGTGAAAGAATCGCAGCGTGACGAGGGCCCGGGCGACCGCTGCATCCCGCGACATCCAGCCGCGCTCGACGGCGACGGGGAGCGCGGAGAGACCCAGTCCCACCGCCGCGATGCTCGACGGAGAGCCCGGCTCGCTGTTGTCCGCCACGAGGCCGTTGCGCGGATTGACCTCGTGAAGGAAGTACTCGAAGGTCCCCCGCTGAAGCGTCTCCAGCATCGGCCGATCGCGAGCGCCGATGTCCGGGACGGTCACCATGGCGTCCATCCGCAAAGGGAGGGGTAACCCGGATCGACGCGCCCATCCAGCGGCGAGGGGAGGACCCGCCTGCCGTCGATCGATGGGCCCGACGTGCTCTACTGTCGCCGGACGGATGAAGCGTCGCGCGGTCAAGCCGATGTACAGCCTGTCGCCGGTGCTCTTTCGCGACAGCCCCATCGGGGGTCGGGGGGTCTTCGCCCGGCGTCGCTTCGAGGCGGGCGACGTCGTCGTCGCCTACGCGCCGAAGCAGAGGAAGGTGGACGCGGAGAGTCCCGAGGCGGTGGTTGCCTCGTCGACCCGGCTCACGCTTCTCTCGGGCGACCGCGTCATCATTCCGGACACCCGCGTGCCCGGTGGGTGGCTCTGCAACCACAGCTGCCAGCCCAACGCCACCCTCTACGCGAGCGGCGAAGGACGCATCCAGTGCCTTCGCCCCATCGCCCCCGGCGAGGAGGTGACCATCTTCTACGGGTGGGTGAGCCAGAACGAGCCGCAGCGTGACCCCTGCCGCTGCGGGGCGCCGCGCTGCCGGGGCTTCATCAACTTCGATCTCAGTGACGAGGACGCCGAGAACGTGGAGATCCTCGAGGGCCCTCGCGTGGTGATGGGCGAGGCCATCCGGACGAGGTTCACCGAGTACGGGGACTTCCTGCGATCCATCGGCCAGGAGCAGGTCAAGGAGGCCATCGCCAACGCCTTCGTGAGAATGAAACGTGGCCGTGGCGTCGGGGGGGCCTGAAGCGACTCCCGGCGCCTGACGTCCGCCGCATCAGCCGAACGCTTTGCCGACCGCCTCGCCGAGCTTCTCGCAGCACGAGTCGTACTTGAGGTCGGCGTCGCCGCGCGCGCCGAAGTGGACGCGCACATTGCTCGCGTTCTTGTGATGGACCGGGCAGCGGATGGAGTCGAGGCGCCGCCCCACGTCCTGACCTGCCGCACGCAACGCGGTCGAGATGCGCGCGTCGGTCACGTGCTCGAGCGCGACGGTCTTGGACCCCAGGCTGACGGTCACGCGGACGGGGAGCATCAGTTCGCGAACCGCGTCATGAGCTCGATCACGCGCGGGTCCCCGGGTGCCAGCTCGTGCGCCCGTGCCGCGGCGGCGCGCGCTTCGAGGTGGCGATCCAGAGCCAGGAGCGCTCGCGCTCGCCCGCGTGGATAGTCGGGATCGCGCGGTTGGACGCCCTCCCCCGCCTCGAAGCAGGCCAGCGCGCGCCCGGGGTCTCTCGCCAGCAGCATGAGCCCCAGCGTATAGCTCCCCTCGGGGTGGCCCGGGTGCACGGACAGCAGCCGCTCCAGCGTGGCGATGGCACCGGCGTCGTCGCCCTTCAGCCGGGCGATGTTGGCCACGGCGACGAGGGCCTGGGCGTGTCCGGGCGCGATGGCCAGCGCACGGCGAAGGTGTTGCTCGACTTGCGGCAGGAGGTCCGGGCCCTGCCCACCGGCGGCGACCAGCTCGACCCCGATCTGAGCCAGCCAGTACCAGCCCTCCGGATCGTGCGGCAGCGCGCGCGCATGGGCGTCGGCGATGGCCCCGGCGAGGTGGGTCTTCTGACGGCTGCAAAGCCATGGCAGAAAAGCGAGGAGCTCGGGATCGCCCGGAATGGCCACCCGTGCAGCCTGGAGCGCCTCGTCCGCCCGCTGCGCGTCCCCGGTCTCGCGGGCGGCCCTGGCTGCGCGCAGGAGCGCGTCGCGGGTGAAAGCGTGGCGCGTCTCGCCGTCGAGGGTCGCCGGGCGGTAGCCGCCATCCGAGCTCCACCAGAGCAGGTCGATGGGGCGCGACGCGCGGAAGCGCGCCACCAGGTCTGCGCGCATCGACGAGCAGAAGGCGTGATAGTCGAGGTGGTCGATGGCCGCTCGGTCGCCACACGTCTCGCACGACGGCGCGCCCTCGGCGTCCTCCACCGCGAGAGTCGCCGCCGACTCGACGCTGGCGACGAACGAACCGACGTCGGCGTAGGTCACCAGGGCGATCACCGCTGCGGGTGGCCCCGACGCCAGGTGGGCCCGGCAGCGGTGGCACCACCAGGCGCTGCGAAAGAAGTCGAACGCGTAGGTCCCATATTCGCGCGTCATCGCGGCGCGGTGCACCAGCGGTGGGATACCGGGCGGCGCTCGCAGCAGCTCCTTCACTTCGTTCACTTCAGGCCGGTGATCTTGCAGCGCATGTCGGGGAGAGATCATAGGAGCAGGTGGCCCCACCCTCCATCGCCAAAAGAGACGACAGGCGCTATCACCGTGTTCTCCAGGAGCCGTGCATGACCGTTCGCCTCACGAGCCTCGCGAAACGGGCCGGCTGCGCGGCCAAGCACCCGCCGGGGTTCCTCTTTCCGCTGCTCGGGCTCTTGCCCAAGACGACCGATCCCAACGTGCTGGTGGGCAGCGCGACGGCCGACGACGCGGCGGTCTACAAGCTCAGCGACGAGGTCGCGCTGGTGCTGACCACCGACTTCTTCACGCCCATCGTGGACAGCCCGTACGACTTCGGGCGCATCGCCGCGGCGAACGCGCTCAGCGACGTTTACGCGATGGGCGGTCGCCCCGTCGCCGCGTTGAACCTGGTGGGATTTCCCGACGGCACCCTGGACGCCGGCGTGCTGGGCGACATCCTGCGCGGCGGCGCGGACAAGGCCAAGGAAGCCGGCATCGACATCGTCGGCGGGCACACCATCAAGACGGACGAGCCCATCTACGGCCTGGCGGTGACCGGCGTCGTGCACCCGGGGCGCATTATCACCAACGCGGGCGCGCGCCCGGGTGACGCCCTGGTGCTGACCAAGCCGCTGGGGCTGGGCATCGTCACCACCGCCGCCAAGCAGGACGCCGATCCCCGTGGCGCCATCGTCCGGGCCATCGAGCTGATGGCGACGCTCAACCGCGGCGCGTGCGAGGCCATGCTGAACGTGGGCGTGCACGCGGCGACCGACGTGACGGGCTTCGGTCTGCTCGGGCACCTGCGCAACGTCACCAGGGCCAGCGGCTGCTCGGCGACGGTCTGGGTCGCGCGGGTGCCGGTTCTGGATGCGGCGTGGACCTACGTTCGCGCGGGCATCGCCCCCGGCGGAACGCACGCGAACCGGCGCTACCTGGCCGACAGCGTCGACTATGCAGCCGGCGTCGACGAGGCCGCGCAGCTGGTGCTGTGCGACGCGCAGACCAGCGGGGGGCTGCTCATCGCCGTGGCGCCGGAGCGCGCCGATCGCCTGGTGGACGTCCTGGGGAGGGCCGGGGTGCCCTGCGCCGCGGTGATCGGGCGCATCGAAGCAGGACCGCCGGGCACGACGCGCGTCACTTCCAAGGTGTGACGGTCTTCGGCGACGCGGATCTCTAGCCGACCTCGGGAGGCCCTATGCGCGCCGGAAGGAGCCTGGCAAGGGCGGCGGCTTCACGGCGATGGGCTCGGCGGCCTCGTCCTCCCCGTCCGGCGCCGCCTCTCCGCAGGAGAGAGGCTCGCGAAAGACCATGAACGCCTCGATGCTCTTTTTCGCGCTCGGTCGCAGATCGAGGAAGCGCAGACCGACGCCCACCGTCTTGTCGCCCTCGGTGAGGGCCCACATCACCTCACAATCCACGCGCATGTGCTGCTTCAGGAATCTCAGGTCGATGGAGAGCCGCGTGCCGATGGGCAGCGCCGCGTCCGTCTCGACGAAGAGCCCGCCCATGGAGATGTCGCGCGTGCAGACCGAGTAGAAGTTGTGGCCGGAGGTGAAGTCGACCGCCACGGCGATGGAGAGCCTGGCGTACTCACGACGGTCGTTGCCTTCCATGGACTTCTACCTCGAACGGGAGGAACGGCTGGGCCGGCCGCAATCATTAGTATCACGATCGCGGCTCCGGCGTCGCTCACCCCTTCGCGGCTACCGCCAGGGCGAACTGACCCTGCTCGTCGGTCAACCAGTCCTCCAGCCGCAGCCCCCCTCGAAGGAGCGTCCTCTCCACGCTGCCCCGGGTGAACTTGCGGCTGATCTCGGTGAGGATGCGCTCGCCTGCCTGGAGCTCGAAGGCGAAGTCGATGGCGCGAAGGCTGACCGATTGTTCTCGTCGCGAGACGAGGTGCATCTCGATGCGCTCACGCCCGGCGTCGTAGCGGGCCAGGTGCTGGAAGGCCGTCGCGTCGAAGTCGCCGTCGAGCTCGCGTGAGAGGACGCGCAGCACGTTCTTGTTGAACGCCGCGGTGACGCCCTGCGCGTCGTCGTACGCCGCAACCAGTCGCCCTTCGTCCTTGACCAGATCGACCCCCAGGAGGAAGCGGTCGCGACCCGTCATCAGGCGCGCGACGTCGCGCAGGAGAGCGGGCGCTTCCTTCTCGTCGAGGTTCCCGATGGTGCTCCCCAGGAAAGCGAAGAGCCGGGGCCCGGCGGAGGGCGGCGCCACTCGCGCGATGCGCCCCAGGTCGAGCGCGAAGTCGCCCACCACGCCGCGTATGGAAAGGTTCGGATACTCTCGCAAGAGCAGGCTGGCGGAGGCAGCGAGGGCGGCCGGGGCGATGTCGAAAGGGACGTAGCGAGGCGATCCCCCGCGCGCGTAGAGAGCCCGGATGAGAAGGCCGGTCTTGCGCGCCATGCCGCTGCCGAGCTCGACCAGCGCGGGGGCCTCGTGAGGCGCCAGCCTTCCGACGATGGCGGTCGCGTGACGGTCGAGCAGCGCGTGCTCGGCCCGCGTCAGATAATACTCCGGGAGGTCGCAGATCGCGTCGAACAGGCGCGATCCCTCGTCGTCGTAGAAGTACTTGGGGGGAAGGGAGCGGGGCGCGTTCCCGAGCCCGCTTCGCACGTCGACCGCCATGGCCGCGAGACGGTCATGCTCCCGCTCGTTCTCCAAGATCTCCAGGCGGACGATTCCCACGGCTCAGCCTCGTAGCCCAAGGCGCCGCGGGCGCCCAGAAAGAACGGACTCAGCTCTGCCGTCAAGCAGGCGTGACGGGACGTGGCGTCGGCTCTTTGGGAACGTTGGGGTTGGCGTGCATGCGCCAGGTGCTCTGCTCGTCCATCTCGAAGTCGACCACGTCGCCTCGCTCGCTGCGCAGGGTCACGCGCAGAGGAGGACCGAGAGCCCACGACCAGGCGACGACGTCCCAGGTGCGTGCGTCGTCGGTGAGCTCCCTGGCAGCCGCGGTCGCCTGAAAGATTTCGAGGTTGCGTCGGGCGGCGGGCGTGACGTGTAGGGTCGGCAGTCGGAGCATGGAGGAGTAGCCTCCGGCGCGACGGCGCGCATGGCAACCGCTATTGCGACGGCGCGGAATAATCCGTCGTGACGATTCAGGACGCGGACGGCATTCGCCGCCGCTAGCGTTTCCGCCATGCAACCAAGCTTTCCCCCGCTGGCCAGGCGGGTGCTCGCGGCGATCAGCCTGGCGGGCGCGGGATGCCGTCACGACCGCGTTCCACCGAACCCATCGGGCGCGCCGGACACCACCGCCCAGGCCGACGCCTCGGAGACCCTGGATGCAGCCGACGCGGGGGAGACGGTGGTGCGCGCGGAGGACGACGGAAGGACGTTCGATCTGCCGCCGGGCGGAATCCTCACCTTCCGCCTCCCGAGCCACTCGGGCACGGGGTTCGTCTGGAGGCCCGCGGCGCTCGACGGCGGCGTCCTGTCGCAAGTCGGTGAGCGCAGCACCGAGGTGTCCTCGGGCGTCCCCGGGGCCCCCAAGACGGACGTGACCAGGTTCGTTGCACGCTCGGCTGGGACGGTGGGCATCGAGATGGACTACCAGCGCCCGTGGGGGAATCAGCCGCCGGTGAAGACGGTTCGCGTCACCGTTCACGTGCGCTGATGGTCGAGGCGCGCAGGCCCACCGCCGCCGGTGTGTTCTACCCCAACGAACGCGAGACCCTCGCGCGCACGGTGCGCGAGCTCCTGGAAGCGACGCCGCCGCCCCCCGTCACCCGCCGCGTCGCGCGCCCGCGCGCCATCGTCGCTCCCCACGGAATTCGCGGCCCGGCGGGCGTCGTGGCGGCGGCAGCGTGGGCACGCGTCGCGCCGCATGCCGCCCTCGTTCGACGCGTGGTTCTGCTCGGCCTCTCGTGCAAACGCTGCTCCCCGAGGCCACCATCGTGCCCCTCCTGGTAGGCGAAATCGAGGACCAGGAGGCCGCTCAGGTGGTCGATTCCCTCTGGGACGAGCAGACGCTGGTCGTCGTGTCGACGGACCTCAGCCGCTACCACGACGCCGCCTCCGCGCTGCGACTGGACGAGGCCACCGCGCGCGCCATCGAGACCCTGGAGGCCCAGGCCATCGGCGAAGAGCAGGCGTGCGGACATGCCGCCCTCCGCGCGCTCATCACCGCCGCCTGGGCGAAGCGCTTCTTCGCGGCGCGAGTCGACCTGCGCCACTCCGGCCAGGCGACCGGGGACCTGAGCGAGGTGGTCGGTTTTGGAGGGTTCGTGGTGGGTTGACCCTCCCGGCTTGCGCCACCACGCGCCGGCGAGCAGCATCCAAGGTGAGGCTGCGCTCCGCATGTCCTCGCCCCCCAGACCGCCATGAAGAACCTCGAAATCGACGTGGTCTCCGACGTCATCTGCCCCTGGTGCTACATCGGCTCGCGGCGCCTCGAGCAAGCGCTCACGCCGCCGCCGGAGGGGGTCACCGTGGAGGTCACTTTCCGGCCCTTCTTGCTCGATCCGTCGACCCCCAAGGAGGGGGCGGACCTGCGCGAGCGGCTGCGTGCGAAGTACGGAGGCGATCCCGAGAAGATGTTCGCCAGCGTCGAGGCGGCGGCCCATTCCAGCGGCATCCCGCTCGATTTCTCGAAGGTGAGGCGCACGCCCTCGACCGTCGCAGCGCACACCTTGCTCCGCCACGCTATCGCCAAGGGCACGCAACCGGCCCTGGCGCCGGCGCTCTTCGAGGCGTACTTCCTGGAGGGGCGCGACATCGGCGACGTCGACGTACTCGCGGCCGTCGCCGGAGGGCACGGGTTCGACGCGGACGAGGTCGCGCGGATCGTGCGCGACGAGGACGAGCTGAGCATCACCCGCCGCGAGGCCGAGCAGGCCGCCACGAGTGGCGTCCGCGGTGTGCCCTTCTTCGTGCTGGGACAGCGTATGGCGGTCAACGGCGCGCAGCCCATCGAGGTTCTTCGAGGCGCCATCGCGCGAGCCATCGCCGATCGGTGAGCCGGCGTTCCGTCACAAGAGACCTTCCGCCTTCAGCCACTCGTACGACTCCCTCAACATGTCCTCCAGCGATACGGCCTCGTAGTCGAGCTCCTTCATCGCCTTGTCGCTCTTGAAGGAATGCGGCGGCCGGGTCATGCCCGCGGCGATCTCCGGGGTCATGGTGGGAGCGCGCCGCGTCAGGTAAGAACCCCACTGCGACACACGCGCGAGGGCGCGGATGACCCAACCCGGCGTGGCCTTGGCGGGCACCTTCTTGCCGGTGAGCCGCCCGGCCAGGGTCATCATCTCGAGGTAGGTGGCGGGCGTGCCGCCAAGGAGATAGCGCTCGCCGCTGCGTCCCCGGTCGACCGCGGTGATGTGCGCCTTCGCCACCTGGCCCGCATAGGCGAACGTTCCCTGACCGGGAGGGATGCCCGGGAGCTTGCCCTTCGCGACCAGGGTGATGACCCGCGCCCACTGCGTGACGTCGTACTTTCCGACCACGTGCCCCGGGCACAGGATGCACGCCTCCAGGCCCTGCGCGACGCCCTTGTCCACCTCGAGCTCTCCCAGGTACTTGGTGCGCTCGTAGTTCACCGTGGACTCCATGGCGTGTGACTTTGCCGTCTCGTCGAAGACGCCGTGCTGCTCACCCCACGCGCCCTCCGTCGAGGTGTGGATCAACCGTCGCGCCTTGCGAGCGATCGCCGCCTGTACGACGAAGCGCGTGCCGTCGACGTTCTCGTGCGTCTGCTGCGCGTCGCCGCCGGACCAAAGGCTGGTGTTGCCGGCCACGTGGAAGACGGCGTCGCACCCCTCGGGCATGGCGCGGAGGAGGGACTCGGGGTCGGTGATGGAGCCCTCGGCCAGCTCGACGCCGTAGTCCTTCAGGTGCTTCACGTCCGACGTCGGCCGGTGCAACGCGACGACGCGCCAGCGCTGGGCGGTCAGCTGCTCGACCACGTGCCGGCCGAGGAAGCCGGTTCCCCCGGTGACGAAAGCGGTTCGCGCCATGACCTGGATCCTACGTTAGAAGCCTGCTCCGCTCTCGAGACAAGACCGCGGGTCACACCGGGTCGCGGCGCTTCAGCGCGATGATCAGCACGATGAGCAGCAGGCCAGTCATCGCGAAGAGCGCGGCCGACGGCATCCACAGCTGATCCCACTCCGTGAACCCCCACGCGCCGGTCAGCGTGTCGCTGGCCACCTGCGCGATGGCGCACTGGAACTTCCCGTTCTGGATGAAGTCCGGAAAGCTCGTGAGGTCCGGCTTGTGGATGTCCACGTTCCACGCCGGGTCTGCCGCGATGGCCATGCGCTCGTTGGCGATGGCGCCCTCGAAGCCCCAGCGAGACGGCATCACGTACATCATCAGCCGGAGGTTCGGGTTGGTGGTCATGGGGACCATGAGGCCGCCGAGGACCACCTGCGGGATGAGCGCGATGGGCGTCAGCGCCATGGCGGCTTCCGCCGAGGCGACCATGGTCGACACGCACAGGCCCAGCGCCGTCGCGTTCATGGCCAGGGCGATGAGGTTGCCGAGCTCGAGGACGAACGCCGTGGGGCCGCCGTTGAACCCGAGCGCGTAAAAGACGATGCCGAGCAGCATCGCGCACTGGAGCACGCAGAAGAAGCTGAGCAGGAGATATTTGGAGAGGACGTAGTTGAGAAGGCGCAGATTGACCATGCGCTCGCGCAGATAGATGGAGCGCTCGGTCACGATCTCGCGCGCGGCGTTGCTGGTTCCGAACCACACGCAGCTCACCACCACGAAGAACATCGCCGCTGTGTGGTCGGTGGTGGGCTGCATCCCGCCGAGCACGTTGCTGGTCGAGGTCTGCCCGTTCTTCTTCGACAGCTCCTGCAGGGCGCCCAGGCACCAGTAGGGCACCCCCGCGGTCTGGCCGCCGAAGACCAGCCAGAGGAGCACGCCGATGATGGGCGCCTGGAGGAACATGATGGCCGCGCCCATGCGGTCACGGAGCTTCACCTTCCAGTAGCGCGAGAGGAGCAGCCCGAGCTGGCGCACCACGGCCACATCGGCGCGGTGCGGCATGCCGCGCGCTGCGGGGACCGTGCCGATCGCCCGCCGTCCCGAGTACATCGGTTGATAGACGGGATTGTCGGGGCGGAAGAACTCCGCGCGCCAGCCCTTGGACGCCTCCGTGCGCGCGAGCCCCCGCACCGCCTGAGGGTTCGAGCGCTTCATCTCCTCCAGCACCAGACGCTCGCGCACCTGCAGCATGTCGAACATGTCGCGCGGGTTGTCGATGCGTCGGTCGCTGCGGTGGCTGGGCTGGCCGCCCCCGGATCGCGCGAGGATGGACCCGAAGAACGCGTACGCGGGCTCCCCGGTGGGGCCGAAGTACGTGGGAATGCCGCCGTAGCCCATGATAAAGCACAGGTTGAACTTCTCGAACTCGTCCTTCGCCGGCTGGTGGATGGTCATCACGATGGTCTTGCCGGTCCTCTTGGTGAGCTCGGCCAGAAGGCTGATGAGGGTGGTGGTGTCGTCGGCGGCGAGGCCGCTGGTGGGCTCGTCGAGAAAGAGGATGACCGGGTCGGTGACCAGCTCGAGGGCGATGTTGACGCGCTTGCGCTGACCCCCGGAGAGGACCTTCTTCTCCGGTTTTCCTATCTGCAGGTTTCTCACCCCCTCCAGGCCGAGGTCACGCAGCGTGTCGTCGACGCGCCGGTCGATCTCGTCCTCGGCGTAGTCCGGCGGCAGGCGGAAACGCGCGGAGTATTTCACCGCCTCGAACACCGTGAGCTCGGGGTGGACGATGTCGTCCTGAGGCACGTAGCCGATGCTCCCGCGGAGCGCGTCGTAGATGGTGTAAAGGTCCTCGCCGTTGATGCGCACCTGGCCGCTGGTGGGCGGGAGATAGCCGTTGAGCGCCAGGAGCAGCGTGGTCTTGCCGGCGCCCGACGGTCCCATCAGCGCGATCATGTCGCCGGGGAGCGCCTTGAAGGATACGTGATCGAGCAGCACCTTGGCCTGCGATCGATCGTCGCGATCTGGCACCGCCAGATAGAGGTCCCAGGCCTCGATCTCGTAGAGAGGCTTGCCCGCCCAGTTGGCCTGGTCCTCGACGATGACGTCGATGCGGCTGTCCGCGACGTGAATCAGCAGCGGCATCGGCCCGACGAAGACCTTCTCGCCGTTGGCCACCGCCACGCGCTGTCCGGGCGGAAGGCGCTGGCCGCGCACGTAGGTCCCGTTCGCGCTGCCGCGGTCCTCCAGGAACAGCTGGCCGCTCGCCATGACGATCTGCGCGTGTTTCGACGAGACCTGTGGGTGATTGACCACGATCTGGTTGTCGGGTGTGCGACCGATGGAGATGACGTTCGACTGGAGTTGATCGAGCTGCAGCTCGCCGATGACGGTGCGGTGCTTGCGCGCGGGGGACCCCCCGGCTGGCCGACCTTCGGGAGGCCGTGGCGTGTGGTCCACACGCCCCGGGTCGCCGGGCTGCACGGCTGCAGGCGCCGGTTGCGCCGAGGTAGGCCCCATCAGGGCGGCGGTCCCCGCGAAACCTCCCGGCCCAAACGAGTTCGCCATCCGACTCAGCAGGCTCACCGGCACGGGGACGGGGCCGAACGCGATGACGCCTTGAGGGTCGATGGGCGTCGGCTGATGGGGAGGGAGCTGCTGCCCGGCCAGCCAGGTGCCGCTGGTGGAGCCATGATCGACCGCCATCATCCGATCCAGCATCACCGTCGCGTGCTGCCCGCTGACCGCGCCGTGTGCGATGACCAGCGATGCGCGCGCCGCGTCGCGCCCGACGACGACCTGCCCGCGCGGAGCCTGCAGGTTGCCGGGCGACATGAGCATGGTCGAGATGGCCGGATGGGCCAGCGGCACGGGCACGCCGGCCACTGCGAAGGCGGTGCGAAAGTCGAAGGGAACGGGCTGCTGCGCCGCGATCGGCGCACCGTTGGCAGTGGTCGGCCCGGCGGCAAGGTCGACCAGAAAGAGCTGGCCGTTCTGACGGACGATCCGCGCATGATGCGGCGCCACGGGTGCCGTCAGCACCACGTCGTTGTCGGGCGCGCTACCGATCGCGACCTGGTCCTTGCCGAACGCCGGGGTCATCGCGGCGGCATCTTAGGCGCATCGCCGTAAGCATTCGAGAGCCGAAGGATTCCCGCCAGCGAGCCATCGAGTTAAACGACCCCGCGAACGAGAAGCGACGACTTCATCGCGGCGCTCTTAAGGTGAAGAAATCGCCCGCGCTCCTCGTCGGACGCGAAGCGCGCGAAGGCCTCGTCGTCCGGGAAACGCACCAGATGGATCTCGTAGGGGAGGTCCATCGAGCCCGCGACGACGTTCCCTTGCGTCGGGCGCAGCCGGAGAAGGAGCTCGCCCCCGTGCTTGTCGATGAGCGGGATGGCGACCGCCTCGAAGGCGTCGAAGACGGCTTCCTGGCCGGCGTGGATGTAGACGAGCTGGGTGATGAACACCATGGAGCGCGGCAGGTCAGACGGCTACTCAGCGATCGGTAGAACGCCACTTCTCCGCGGGCGTCTGCAACACTCACCGATCACCACGCCGCGCAGGCGTCCAGCCGCGCCCTGGCGAGCGCGCGATCGGACACGCGCGTCCGCGAGGCGATGTTCGCGACCACGCTCGGAAAGAGTCCCGCCGTGGCGCTGAGGGCTACCTGTGTGGACCGGCGCACCATACCGTGCGAGAGACCCGTGGCCAGCAGCACTTGACCGCCCACGTCGCGCGCCAGGCGCTTCTGGAAGACGTCGGGATCATGGCCCGCCAGGTAGGCGTGCGCCGCCAGCTCGGCGCTGTGGAGCGCGACGGACACGCCGTCGCCCGAGAACGACGGGATGACCGCCGCCTGATCGCCCAGTCGGAACGGACCCTCGCCCTCGCGACGCACGTGCCCGTAAGGAATCGAGCCCAGCGCCAGCGGCCGGGCCCAGCAGGGCTCGGCGCCGCGCAGGCGCGCCTCGAGATGCGGTGACTGCACACGGATCTCCGAGATGAGATTGTCCCAGCGGTGCCCCAGCGCGGCGAACCGCCGGCGGCGCACCAGCAAACAGAGATTGGCGCGGTCTCCTTCCACCGGCTGGAGGCCGGCGTAACCTCCTTCGAAGAGCACCAGCTCGACGTGCCCGGCCAGCTTGCGCGCCTGGAATGCCGCAAGTCGATAGTAAAGCTTGAAGGCCAGGAGGTCGTTTTGCAGCCCGGCAGGCCGTTTCCATCCTCGGAGGTCGTGCTTGCCGGTCGCAAGGAAGGTCTCTCGCGCTTCGACCACCGTCCCGTCGTCGAGCCTCGCGCGATATGCATTGGCGTTCCGCGCCAGGTCGACGACGCGGGCTCCCAATCGGACGGTCGCGCCCGCTGCCGCGGCCCGCGTCAGCAAGGCGGTGTCGAGCACACGCCGGGAAAGGCCGAAGGCCGGGAAAGGGAGCGTCACCGTGGAGAGGCTGTTGCGATCCGCCATCCGGACCGCCTGGATCGACACCGCGCCGAGCGCACGAAGATTAATCCCCAGCGAGGAGAGATACGAGCTTGCATCCTGGGACAGGAACTCACCACAGACCTTGTCGTGGGGGCCCTTTTCGCGCTCCAGCAGCGTCACCTCACGCCCGGCACGGGCCAGTCGCGTGGCGATGGTGGCACCGGCGGGACCCCCTCCGACGACGAGTGCATCGATCATCGCGCCTCCTTCATCCGGCTTACGCAAAGACGAAAAGGCAACCACCATGCCACGGTGGCATTTGCGGATTCGATTCCCGCCTCTTCAATGAGGCGTTGCCAGTCCCATCGGTCGAAGGCGCGGGCAATGGATACCGGCCCGTCGTGCTGGACGAAGCGGTGATACCGGGCGACGCGCGCGAAGCGGCGGAAGAAGTGATAGGGCACCGGGTGACGGTGCAGATCGTTGACGAACCAACCCAGGCGCGCGGTCGCCTCCATCCACCGCAGAAAACGCACCACCAGCGCGTCCGGCAGGTGGTGCGCAAAGAGCGAGCTCACCACCACGTCGATGCCCTCGCGCGGCTCGTAGGCGAACGCATCGGCCGTGATCCAGCGGATGGGGCGGCCCTCCGCCGTGGCCTCGGAGGCCGCTTTTTGCGACCACGGATTGAGATCGACGCCGGCGAGCGACACGGCCACCCCGCGTTGCACGGCCCAGGCGTCGATCTTCCGGAGCATGTCCCCGTACCCGCAGCCGACGTCGACCACCTCGAGAGGGCGCCCTCTCGGCAAGCCGCGTGCGGCAAGCCCATCGAAGAACGCCAGCGTCGGGCGATAGGCCAGAGTCCAGCGGTTGACGCGGGAGAGATCCACCAGGCAGGCGCGAAACTCATCGAAGCTCACGGGCTCCGTGTCCATCAGCTCGTCGACCTGCGAGCGCGACGCAAGGTCCACGGCTTCCACGCTCACACCTTGTTGAAGAGCAGGGTCTCGGCGGTCAATCCTGGTCCGAACGACATCGCGCAGCCGCGCTCACCGGGTCTTGCAGCATCGAGAATCGCTTGCAGCACGAACATGACCGTCGCCGACGACATGTTGCCGAAGCGATCCAGGATGTCGCGTGAGGCAGCGAGCGCGTCGCGCTCCAGGCCGAGGCCCTTCTCCACGGCGTCGAGCACCGAACGTCCCCCCGGGTGAACGGCCCACCGATCGATCGCGCCCGGCGAGGCACCGTCGAGGATCGCCGAGGCGTGGGCCTGGAGGCCCTCGCGGATGGCCGGCGGGACGCGGCCCGAGAGGAACATGTCGAACCCGAGGTCGCGGATCTTCCAGGTGATGAGGTTGGCGGTGTCCGGGAGCACCGCCGCGTGAAAGCGATCGAGCTCGAGGCCCACCGGGTCAGCGCTGACGATGCTGGCGGCGGAGCCGTCGGCGAAGACCAGGAAGGACAGCATCTGCTCGAGGCTCGTGGCCTCCTGGAGGTGGATGGTGCACACCTCGAGGTTGAGCACGAGGACGCGGGAGGCGGGCTCCGAGCGGACGATGTGGCGCGCGAGCTTGAGCGCGTTCATGGCCGCATAGCAGCCCATGAAGCCGACCATGGTGCGCTCCACCGAGGGATCGAGGTTGCACCGCTGCACGAGATCGAGGTCCAACCCAGGTGCGTACAGGCCCGTGCACGAGGTGACGACGACGTGGGTGATACGCCGCGCCTCCGTCCCGAGATCCAGGCCCGCGACGGCGCGTTCGGCCAGGTCGGGGGCATATTTCTCGTAGAGGCGCATCCGTTCGGCGGTGCCCGGAAAGTGTCCGCGCCGATAGATGCCGGCGGCGTCGACCGACGGTCCCTCGGGATCGTCGGCGGTGGGACAGATCGCGTAGCGGTGCGAGATCTGCGCCTTGTCGACGAGGCGGTCGAACACCGCCAGCGCGCGCGGATCCTTCAGCAGGGTCCTGGCAAAACGCACGAACGCCTGATGGCAGTCGTAGGAGGGAACCGCCGTAGCGATGCGGTTGATGTGCGCAACCGTCGGGTGCTTCCCCGAGGTCGATGGGACCGCCGGCGTGCCTGACACGGATTGCAGGAACGCCGCGGTCAAGTGCCGGTCACCCCTTGCGTGCGCGCTTGGGCTGGCCTGTCTTTCCGACGCGCTCGGCTTCGCGCAGCGCGGCTCCCTCCGGCCCGTCCAGCGCCTTGGCGGCCTTCTCCCCCAGCTCGCTCGACTTCCCCGCCTGCACCGACTTGGCGAGGCCCTCGTTGTAGGCGCGAGTGCCAGTGCGGCTGCCTTCGCCCTCCATCGCGTTCGCGCTGCTCTTGCTCGGTTTCTTCATGGCCGTTCCTCCGGTGATTTCCGCTGCGTGTGTGCGAGAAGCGTTTGTACGAGATGGGTTTGTGCCAGAAGCGTGCCCACCGTGCGCCTTCCAGGACGAGTCGCATTGCCATCATCCAACCCATTCTCTCACACTCGCGTATCGAGCGGGAGACGGGTCAATGCGCATCCGGGGCGCGGACCTCATCGACCCTCGGGGGGCCACGGCCGGGATCGCTTGTGCCGTTGCCGCGATCGGGGTTGGTCGATGCGTCCGTGCGAGGGCTGGTCTGCACCGGCGGACTGCCGGGATGGGCCGGCGCGTCCTTTCGGTCGGGTCCGATGGCTGCGTCGACGCGCTCGTGGTTGGTGCGTGCCTCGGTGCGCTCGTGATGGGTCCGTGCGGCCGCCCGCTCGACGACGTCGTGCACGAAGCGAAGCTTGGTGATCGCCCGGCTGGAGAGAACGAAGGGATAAAGGTCGGAGAGCCCCATGCCGCGATTGAGGCTGTTGAGCGCGAAGGTGAGCGGGAACCAGGCCTCGATGAGGTCCTCGAAATCGTCGAAGTCGAGCCGCCGCGTGGCCATGCTCAAATGGGCCGCGGGTCGGGAGAGGCCGGTTGGCTCCGGGCGGAGGGCCATCCCGTAGCTCCGCGCCGTACCCAGCGTGTCCACGATGTGAAGATAGTGCGCCCAGGTCTCCGCCCAGTCCTCCCAGGGATGCATCGTCGCATACGTGGTGACGTACGAGGTCTGCCAGTTGGGTGGCGGACCGTCTCGGTAATGCCGTTCGAGCTCCGCCTCGTAATCCTTGTTGGGGTCGCCGAAGAGGTCGCGAAAGGGCTCCAGTCGATCGGTATCGCGGATGAGTACATCCCAGTAGTAGTGCCCAATTTCGTGACGGAAATGCCCGAGCAGCGTGCGGTAGCTCTCGCCCAGCTGCTCGCGCAGCTTCTCGCGAAAAGGCGTGCTGGCCTCGGCGATGTTCAGGGTGATGTGTCCCTCGTCGTGACCGGTCAAGACCACCGACTCCGTCTTGGCGTCGCTGGCCTTGAAGGAGAAGACCAGGCCGCCTTTCCGTTCACTCGGCGACTCGACCGGAAGGCCCAGCTCGTAGAGAGTGTAGAGGAGGCGTTTCTTCGCGTGCTCGATGCTCCGCCAGGCCTGGAGCGCGCCCGGTCTCGAGAGATCCGGGATCACCCGGTTCAGCCGGCAACCGCGGCAATAGATGTCGTCGTCCTTCTGCGACACGGCCCAGTTGCAGACCCCATGTTCCGGAGAGTTTCTGCAAAGGATGTAGCGCTCGCCCTGGGCGATGGGCGCCTTGGCCACCAGGGTACCGTCGCCCGGCTCCATCGCGCTCATGATGGCGTGATCCGGAAGGTAGGCGAGCATGTCCCCGCAGCGCGTGCAGCGGACGTTTTCGAAGAAGACGGTCTGATTGCAGGTGGAGCACGAGAACAGCTTCATCGCAAAATCTCCGGAAACCCCCGCGGGGATGGGCTCAGCGGTGAGCGAGCCGCTGGGTGTGTCGCAAGCGACTCCAGAGCAGGTGCGCAAGCACGAGCAAGGTCAGCGCGCCGAGCGCGGCGACGGGGAGAGCCAGGGGGTCTCGCCGAGAGGCGTAGATCCCGAGCGGCACGCCCAGGAGCGCCGCCCCCACGGCCCCGGAGACGCCGACGATCGCGTTGACGCTAAAGCCCAGCACGCCTCGCCGGAACGGCCAGATGGCGGCCACGAGGGCCGCAGCCAGACCAATGCACACCCATCCGATGAAGTGGCTCATGCCGACGCGGGTTCGCAAGGACCTTGCCAGGCACGTTTGCATGCACCCAAAGTGCGGAAACGGGGGCCCCTTGCCGATGGATGGCAAAAAGAGAACCCTCCGCAGCGAAGGCCCTTCGGGGCTGCTCCCTTGCGCCCTGCGTGGCAGAAATGCGACGTGTGGCAATGTGCCTCTGCCGATGTTTTGTGCGAAGCGCGGTTGAGTGCGCCTTACCGCCGCATAGAATACCGGCCTGGTGAGAGGATGGTCACCGTGAGCGTGGGTGGCGGTCGTCGGGTGCGCGTGCTCCTGGTCGAGGGCCCTGGGAGGGCCGCGGAGGGGTCCCTGGCCAGGCTGCGAGCGGTGATGGCATCGGAGATCGAGATGGTGCGCGCCTCCGACATGACCGAGGCCCTTGTCCGGCTCGAAGCGCTGCCCGCCATCGACGTGATCCTGCTCGATCCCGAGGCCCCCGGCCTGACCGTGCTGGAGGCCTTCGGGTTGCTCCACCAGCGCACGCCGCAGGTCCCGGTGGTGGTGCTGCCCGGCGTCGCCTGCGATCACCTGGCCGTCGCCGTCCAGGCGGTCACGCGCAGCGCGGGGGGCGCCGCCGCGGCCGCACGTGGGGTGGCCGCGCTTCTTCCCAAGTACCTCCTGAATCGCGAGCACGACGTCGCCACCCTGCGCGAGGCGCTGGAGCGACAGGACTTCGAGCCCATCGCGCGCATCGGGCACAACCTCCGGGGCAACGGGGTCAGCTTCGGCATCCCGGAGTTCAGCGCCATGGGCGAGCGGATCGAGGCAGCGGCCCAGGCCCGGCGCCGGTCCGATCTGGAGGAAGCGATCGCCCTCCTCGAAGCGCGTCTCCGTCGCATCCTCGGCCGCTGAGGGCTCTACTCCAGCGACCGCCGCACCTTCCCCAGCATGGCCACGTCCGCCGGCGGGAAGTCCTCGTCGCGCAGCTCTTCGCGCGCCGCCCACCGGGTCGCAGCGACATCGACGGCGCGCGGCTCGGGGGAGCGCGTCTCGCGGGTCGCGGCAAAGAAGAGGAGGAGAACGGCCTTGTCGGCGTCGTCGTAGCGATGGAAAGTCACGTCGACGATCTCCCCCACTCGCGCATCGATACCGACCTCCTCGCGGAGCTCGCGGCGAAGCGCCTCGCGAGGGTCCTCCCCGTCCTCGACCTTGCCCCCGGGAAATTCCCACGCCCCCGCCAGGTGCGTCCCGGTCTTACGCTGGGTCAGGAGCACTCGCCCGTGCTCGATGAGGACGGCCGCTGCGACCATCACCGTAGGGCCGGCCCATGACGCTCCGCGCCGCGAGTCTTTCATCAGAATATTCTAGCGGCGGCGAATGCCGTCCGCGTCCTGGATCGTCACGACGGAGTCCGTCGGGCTTTTGCCCGACGGGCTCCTAGAGCACCGAACGTGTTGGCGGTCGCCCTTCGGCCCACCGGCTCCCCGCGTCGCGCGGTCCAGCCGTCTTTTCGGCGCTTGCGTCCCCGAGCCTTGCGGTATCGTCCAACCGCCTTCAAGGGAGAACCGAGCGCCCATCCATGAACAACGCCTTCCCCGTCGACGACGGCAATTTCAAGCGCGGAGCCTTCAAGCCCATTGCGGTCGTCGTCGTGCTGCTCATCCTCGCCGGCGCCGCCGTGTTCTTCTTCCTCAGCGCGCACGGCGAAGCGCAGTCCATGACCAAGGAGGCGGTCACCAAGGAGATTCTCGACATCCAGCTCCTGCCCGGCGCCGAGCAGATCCCGCGGTGGCGCAAGTGGGCCGAGACGGAGAGCGAGCCGAGGCTCCAGCAAGAAGCGTTCGTCCACCTTTCCTGGGCCAAGGACAAGCCGAGCATCCCGGCCATGATCACCGGCCTGTCGTCGGTGGATCACACCGTGCGCGGGACGGCGGCCATGGCCCTCGCCGCGTTCGGCTCGCCGGACGCCGATTCTGCCCGGGCGCCTCTCCTGAAGGCCGCGGGGGAAGCCACCAGCGCGGACAAGCCGCAGATCTGCTGGGCGCTGGTCTCGCTGCACGAGGCCAGCGCCTTCGACACGGTGATGGAGGAGTACCGCCTGGGGCACCTGGCCACGGTCCAGCGCCTCGACGGCTATCCGGCCTTCGACGCGGAGATGCTGGCGGGGCTGGTCCCCATCGACAAGATCGCGGCGCTGGCAGGCGACGACAGCGACAGCGTGCGGCAGCTGGTGGCGACGACGCTCTCCAAGAACGCCGATCCCAAGTGGACCGACACGCTCATCAAGCTGGTGCAGGACAAGCAGGTCGAGGTCGCGCGTGAAGCCGCGGTGGGGCTCGGCAAGATCGGCAACGAGCGGGCGACGCAGCCGCTGGTCGACGCGCTCTCCAAGGCCGACAAGGCGTCGCGCGAGAAATTCTTGCAGGCGCTGCGCGACGGCATGGGGACGAACGGCCTGGTTCTGGCGCTGAAGACGGTGCAGCACACCACGGCGGAGAGCGAGAAATTCCAGACCAAGCAGCTCTTCGACATGATGCGCGACCTCCAGGATCCGCGGGGCGCCGACGCGCTCTACGCCTACATCCAGAGCAACCCCAAGCCGCACTGGAGGCTCGAGGCGGCCATGCGCCTGGCGGAGATCGGCGACGTGCGCGCCGCCGAGGTGATCGGCTGGCGCATGCAGCAGGACCCGCTCAAGCTCTACAACGACATCGACTGGCCGGAGCTGCGGCGTGACGACAACGAGCGCGTCTACGGGGCGCGCCACCTGGCCGACCTGGCGGTGATCCACCCGGAGAAGCGCGACTACCTCCTCAGGACGGCGGAGCCGGGCGTCCTCTACTGGGTCGATCCGGAGAACAAGCCGCAGCCGCACGCCAACGGCATGCGCTTTCTCGCGGCGGTGGGGTCGCGGAAGGCCATCCCGCTGCTGGAGCGCTGGGCGGACCCCAAGGAGAAGCTGCCGAACGAGGGCGCCCAGCCGCCGTTCCCGGAGACGTGGGCCACCACGCAGAGCGCGCTGCGCTACCTCGGGCAGACCAGGGAGCCGCGCGGCTGGGCCATTCTGGAGAAGCAGCTCCACCGGAGAAACCGCAAGCTCGACGTATCCTGGGATTCGTTGATGCAAGGCGGCCTCACCATTCTCGGGATGACGCTGCGCGCTCTCGGCGTGGGCGCCGCCGACGGGATGGCCATGTGGGGCGACCCGAGAGCGTACGAGGACCTGGTGAAGTACGCCGAGGACCCCATGGAGAACGAGCAGGGCCGCATGGAGGCCTGCTTCGCGCTGTCCTGGGTGGCGACCGACGATCAGATGAAGGACGTCGTGAAGAAGATTCACGACAACACCAAGACCGACGCCAAAGGTAACTTCCTCCGTCAGTGCTACCTGGAGACGGTCATCCACCGCCCGGTGCCGGATGCCACGGCGGGCCTGGTCGACCTGCTCACGCCGAGCGTGCCGGACATGGAGGTGCGCCACCAGATCGCGCGCGCCATCGGCATGGGCGGCATCACCCACAACATGGTGCAGCCCATCTTCGAGAAGCTGAGCGACACGTCCCTCAAGGCCGACGCCGCGATCGCCCTGATACTCGGCGCCGACGCCGACACCGCGGCGCGGGCCATCGCCACCTACAACGATCCCAACCAGGCGGCCGAGGCCATCGAGGAGCTGAAGGACGTCTACAACAAGACCTTCGGGTACTGGAGCGACAGGAACTACGAGACGGGGGACATCGCGCGCTGGGTGGACAACGCCGAGGCCATCGCCCACGTGAAGGTGCGCGACCAGCTGCAAGACTGGCCCCGTCTCATCCTCGGGCGGAACCTGGTCGAGTCCATCGAGATCGACAACGGCCCGCACTCGATGACCCGCTTGCAGCTCCGCGCCCGGTTGATGGCGGACGCCAAGGGATCGAACGCGGTGAAGCGCGACGAGGCCATCCACATCCTCAAGTTCATCAAGGAGAAGGGGGTGCTGATGGCGCTGCGCAGCGAGCCGGGCCCCGTCGCGGAGCTGGCCCGCCAGGCCTTCTTCGAGGTGATGAACCCCAAGGCCAGCGCCGAGTCCGTGCCCGAGTCGCCCAAGGACCAGAAAGCCAACGCAGGCTCGCCGCCGTCCGGATTCGGTGGTTCGAACGTGACTCCCGTCCCGAAGTGACCGCCTCCGGGCTGGCTCTCGCACGAGGGACGGCGCCTGGCGGTCGCGGCGTGATGCTCTCTGCGGTCGCGGTTCTTCTCTCGTGCGGACCGTCCGCGCCGGCGAGGGCGCCCGCCGGCGGCGTACGAGCGACGAACCTCGCCCCACCCCCGGGGACGTCCCTGATACAGGCGTGCACGCCGACGGCCCCGGAGCTGTGCTTCAACGCCATCGACGACAACTGCAACGGGGTCATCGACGAGGGGTGCGGGGTGCAGACCGGGCTCCTGCAGTTTGCCATCGCCTGGAGCGCGGCGACGGCGGATGTGAACATCGTCGTGGTGACGCCGGCGCACGAGCGGGTCCCCAACGATCGCACGCGCTCGACGGCGAGCGGCTTTCACCTCGATCGGGACTGTCCCGCCGACGAGGGATGCAACGGGCAGAACCTGGAGAACGTCTTCTTCGACGGGACCGACCCGCCGCGTGGACACTACGTGGTGGAGATCGTGCTGGTCGATCTGCACGGGGCCGACCCTCCGGTGAAGGTTCGCTTCGGGGGCCGGCTCGGCACGCGGATCGTGGGGTTCGACGTCGACGTCGCCCCGGGGGACGACGCCCGGAAGACGTTCAGCTTCGATCTTCCCTGACCCCAAAGGAACCGATCAGAAAAAGGTGTCCTGGAGCTTCTTGTCGAGCTGGTCGAAGGCTCCGTCGAACATGATGTCGTAAACCTTCTGCTCGAAGTCCTCGCGGGACATGTTCTCGTCCTTTATCTTCCAGATCTCCGCGCCTCGCCAGGATTTCATCTTCACGTCGAGCGGGGGGCCCTCGGGCAAGAGGAAGCTCGAGTCGAACGCGAAGTTATATCCGGCGAAGACGGTGTTGGGTTTCAAGCTGGTCGTGTTCACGTGCGACCACTCCGGCGAGTAGTCGACGACCAGCGTGGGGACGGCCGTGGGATTGGGTGCATCGCCGGCCAGCGGCTCGCCGGCGCGCATGACCAGCACGTCCGGGGCGATCTCGCTGGCAAAGCGCTGCACGACGTCGGCCGTCACGCGCTGCTCGCGCTGGCGCATGGCCGCCATGGTGACGTATTTCGACGGGAGGGCGTCCGGTCCCGGGTAGTGGTTACTCTTCATGACTTGCTTGTCGGCGTCCTCCAGCGATCGGGAGGGCCGCGAGCGGAAGCGCACCTCGCACAGGGGACTCTGCCGCTTCTCGCCCCAGGCGAAGAGACGCTCCATGAAGGCGCTGGTCGCCGCATCGGGTCGAGCCTTGGCCTTCCATCCCGCCAGGGCCTGCGCGTAGAGCACGTGACGCGCGGCTTGCAGCTCGGGGCCGAGGTTGCTGTCCGGGAACGTCCTGGCGAAGTCGTCGAGTGCCGCCACCGTCCCGAGCTTCTTGGCCTTGTCGAGCTCGCCGCCGATCATCCGCCGCAGCGCCGCGTGGATCTCCGGGTCGATCTTCGACGAAGGGTGCTGCCTGGCGAACGCCTCGACCGCATCGACGGAGCCCTGGGCCGCCACCGTCACGAGCTCGGCGCGCGGGAGCAGCACGTCGCGGACCTCCTCGCTGTGCCGGCCGCCGTGCGACAGGTACTGCTGGTAGGCGGTCGCAGTGGCCTCGGCCGCCGCCGCGCGATACATCGCGTCGTCGCTCATTCCGTTGCGCACCCACTCCAGTCCGAGACCGAGCACGAGACCGAGGCCGGCCGCCACCGCCCAGTCGAAGCGCGTCCAGGCTGGAACGGCGGGCCTCATCGCCTCGGTTGGACCGATCGGGCTGGAGAGGGCGCCGGTATGGAGCGGGTCGAGCTCCGCCAGAAGGTGAGTGTCGTCGTCGGCAGTGGCGCGCGCCAGCTCGGCCCGGGTCTGCGTGACCTGACCTTCCGCTCGCTCCGCGTCTTCCGTGTCGCGCGCGCGCACGGCTGCTCGCGAGCCGTCGCGCATGCGCAGCTCGAGGCCCGCGGCCGGGCTCGCCAGCCGTGCGACCGCCTCCGCGTCGCCCACCGCCCAGACGCGCAGCACGGGTCCCCGCGCTTCGACCAGACAAGCCGGGAAGAGATACACGCCGGCCTGGTACGGAAGCGAGTCCAGCTTGCGCAGCGACGCCATCGCGTGGACGACGCCGTAGGCAGCCGCCATCCAGAGCAGGACCTCGACGAGGGCCAGCTTGGCTCCATGCAGCGCCATCGGGCTTCGGACGTCGCCCCAGCCGGCACGAAGGAAGAGGAGGGCGAGGAGCGCCACGAGGACGCTCGCGCCGAGGAACACCCAGACCATCGCGCGCGGCGCCCGTTCGAACAGGATGGCGGCGGGCGGGGCGGTGCCGCGCGTCGCCGCGACGAAGCGCTCCTGCACGGGTCGCGGCAGCAGGTAAAAGTCGACTCTCTTCGCGATCCCCACAGGTGTCTGGCCCATCGTACCGGAGAATGCCCGCCCTTCGCGCGCCTGGAGTGGATCCAGACTCCTGGGGCCCGAGGGAAGGACCGGAAGAGAAGAAAAGTTCACCGGCGAGCCCCCTTGGAAGCGGAGCGTCGGCAGGCGCGCGCAAAACGAGCCAGCTCGTCCCGCGACGCGGCCAGGACGAGCTTGTCTTCGCGCGGCAGACGCTTCAGCGCCATTTCCAGGCGCAGCGCATTGCCTTGCGTGGAACATCGACGCTTCACCAGCAAGCGCAGCGGACCCCGTCCTCGCGTGTAGCGCGCGCCGCGTCCGGCGTCGTGCGCGGCGATGCGCGCCGCGACGTCCCGCGCGATTCCGACGTAAAGCGACCCGTCCACGCACTCGGCGATGTAGACGAACCACGCCTCCACGGACCGCAGCGTACTCACTTGCCGCGTGCCGGGCTCGTGGGTGGCAAGCCGTCGCACGCCGATGATACGAACCGGGGATGCTTTTCAATACCGGGACGGGACTGAAGTACCGGTGACATGGGCGGCCTGCTGCGGTCTCTCGGTCGCGTCGACGCGCTGGCCATCGGTGTCGGCGGGGTCATCGGCGCCGGCATTTTCCGCACCACTGGCCTGGTGGTCGCCTCCAGCGGCGGGCTCGCCGGCGCGACCGCCCTGTGGGTGCTCGGCGGCCTGGTGTCGATGCTGGGCGCGCTGGTCTACGGCGACCTCGCGACGCGCGTGCCGGAGGCGGGAGGCCCCTACGCCTATGTGCGCGAGGCCTTCGGGCGCGCGGCGGGCTTCGTCGACGGCTGGCTTCAAGCCGGCGTCTCGGTCCCCGCGCGCCAGGCGGCGAGCTTCGCGGCGCTCGGCGAGGTGCTCGGCGAACTCACCGGTGTGCCGCGCCCCCGTGCGCTCGGCGCGGCGGTCCTGGTCGCGCTTCTCGCCGTCAATCTGGCGGGCGTTCGAGCGGGCGCGAACCTGCAGCGCGCGCTCACTGCGGCGAAGCTCGTGGCCCTCGGCGCGGTCATCGGGCTGGCCTTTCTTCCGGTACGCCACGCGCCCCTCGGCGACACCACGGCAGCGGCGTCGGCCACCTTCGTCACCGCTCTGGCGGGCATATGGTTTGCGTTCCTGGGATGGTCGGACGTCGCGCTGCTGGCCGAGGATTTGCGGGCGCCGCGTCGCGATCTGCCCTTCGTCCTGATCGCCACGGTGCTCGCCGTGACCGTGGTCTACGTGGCCTTCCAGGCAGCCGTCGCGCTGGCTCTCGGCCAGAGCGCCGCCGCCGCGTCGTCGTTTCCCGCCCTGCGTATGGCCGAGACGCGCCTGGGCGCGGCAGGCGAGCGCTTCCTCGCCGTCGTCGCGCTGGTCTCCATGGTGGGCGGCGTCTCCGAAGGGCTGCTGGTGCGTCCGCGGATCGCCTTCGCCCTCGCGCGAGACGGCCTCGCGCCGAAGGGGCTCGCGCGCGTGGACGCGCGGGGGACACCCTTTACGGCCATGATGGCCCACGCGGCGGCGGTGCTCGGTCTCCTGGCGACGGGCACCTTTGCCAGCCTGCTGCTGCTCCTCACCCTGGCTCAGGCCCTGGCCGGCCTGCTCGAGGCCGCGAGCTGGTTCCGCATCGCCCGCCTCCGGGAGGTGGTGGTGCGTTGTCCCGGCGCGCCCTGGGTGCCCGCCGCGTTCACGGCGGCGAACGCGGCGCTGTGCGTGGCGGTCGCCGTGGCGTCACCGGCGTCGCTCCTGGTCACCTCCCTGGCGATGGCCGGCCTGGCGCTGGCGGGCGTGGTGCTCACGCGCAGGGCGAGGGCCCACTGAATCGGCGACCGCGGACCGACGCGCTATCCAAGGGGGGGAACGCCGCGGTAAGAAAATGGGCTTGCCCGACATCTCCTCGAGTCACCAGCAGCGCTCGCTCCTGGCCCGCCGGCTCATCGTTGCCATGGCCCTCCCCATCGTTCTGCTGATCGCCCTCGGGGCGGTCCTGGGCCGTCAGATCCTGCGAATGTCCGAGGACGCGCGGTGGGTCGACCACTCCGATCAAGTCATCGGTACCGCGAGCCAGACGCTCAAGCAGATCATCGACCAGGAGACGGGGCTACGAGGCTATCTGGTCACCGAGCAACTGGTGTTCCTCGAACCCGTGGAGCGCGCGCATCCGCTGGAGGGGTTCACGCGCTTGCACGAGCTGGTCTCCGACAATCCGCCGCAGCAGCTCAAGTTCGAGGAGGCCCGCCGCCGCTACGTGCACTGGCTCGACTTCGTTCTGCCGGCCATGCAAGGGCACGATCTTGCCGCGGCGAAGAGCCTGGACGCCATGCTGGAGCACAAGAGGCGCATGGATAGCGTGCGCGAGGCCATGACGGAGGCGGTCGGCGTGGAGGACGATCTGCGACGCGAGCGCATCGCGGCGTCCACCGCCTCGAAGGAGACCACGCAGCTCCTCTTCGTGCTGCTGCTCAGCGCGTCCGGCGCCATCCTGGCGTTCGTTTCCCGTCGGCAAATGAGCTCCATCGCCAGCGTCTTCGGCACGGCGCTGGAGACGGAGACCCGGGCGCGCCTGGCCATCGAGACGGAGGCGTGGGTCCGCAACGGTCAATCGCAGCTGGTCGATGCGCTGCAAGGGGAGCGCAGCCTCCAGCAACTGGCGGACGACTCGCTGGCCATCCTTGCGGCGTACGCGCACGCGAGCGTCGGAGCGTTCTTCACCTGGGAGGGCGGCCTGTGGCAGAGGCGGGGTGGCTATGCGCTGGACCCCAGGGCCGCCGGGCCGGAGACCTTCGCGCAAGGGGAAGGTATCGTCGGACAGGTCGCCCTGGAGGGCGCGCTGCTCCATCTCCAGGAGGTGCCGCCGCACTTCCTCAAGCTCCGCGCCGGTACGGGGGAGGGATCGCCCGCCGAGCTGGTGGTGATCCCGGCGCGCGTCGAGGGCGCCACCAACGCCGTCCTCGAACTCGGCTTCCTGCGCAGCCCCGACGCCCGCACCCTGGAGCTTCTCGGCCGTGTGGGCGGGAGCATCGCCCTGGCCGTGCGCTCCTCGGAGTACAAGAACCAGCTCCGCGAGATGCTGGAGGAGACGCAGCGTCAAGCCGAGGAGCTGCAAACCCAGCAGGAAGAGCTCCGGGTCGCCAACGAGGAGCTGGAGACGCAGACCACGGCCCTGCGCAAGACGCAGCAGGAGCTGGAGACGCAGCAGGCGGAGCTCGAGCAGACCAACGACAGCCTCGTACAGCAGTCGCAGCTTCTCGAGCGCCAGAACCAGCAGCTCGCCGAGCGGCAGGCCGAGATCGCCACCAAGGCACGTGAGGTCGAGAGGGCCAGCCGGTTCAAGTCCGAGTTTCTGTCGAACATGTCCCACGAGCTGCGAACTCCGCTCAACAGCTCCCTCATCATGGCCAAGCTTCTGGCCGACAACGCAGACGGCAATCTTTCCATCGAGCAGGTGCAGTTCGCCGAGACCATCTATTCGTCCGGCAACGACCTCCTGGTCCTCATCAACGACATCCTCGACCTCTCCAAGATCGAGTCGGGAAAGATGGATGTCCATCCGGGCACGGTGCGCCTCGAGCAGATCCGCGTCTCTCTCTCGCGCACCTTCGAGCCGATCGCCAAGGAGAGGAACCTGCGCTTCGCCGTGAGGCTGGCGCCCTCGACCCCGGTGGCGATCGAGAGCGACGCCCAGCGAGTCGAGCAGATCCTGAAGAATCTCATCTCCAATGCCATCAAGTTCACGGACACCGGCGAGGTCGTGGTGGACGTCGACGCCCGCGACGAGCGCATCACCTTCGCCGTGCGCGACACCGGCATCGGGATTCCCAAGGCGCAGCAGGCCATCATCTTCGAGGCGTTCCGGCAAGCCGACGGGACCACCAACCGGAAATACGGCGGAACGGGCCTCGGGCTGTCCATCTCGCGCGAGCTGGCGCGTCTCCTGGGGGGCGACATCGGGGTCGCCAGCGAAGTCGGCAAGGGCAGCACGTTCACTCTCTTCCTGCCCCGGGTGTACGTCGCCGTCGCTGTGCCCGCCGCACCGTTCGAGCCGGCTCCGGCTCCGCCCGCCCCGACGCCGCCCCCTCCCTCGGCCAACGGCGACGCCGGTGAACCGTCCGACCCGGCGGACGCACCGGTCGAGCCGGGGCAGCGCGTCGTCCTCGCCATCGAAGACGACCAGGCCTTCGCGCGCATCCTGGTCGATGTCGCCCGCGAAGCCGGATTTCATTGCCTGGTCGCGACGACGGCGCAGCGCGGCTTCGCGATCGCGAAGAAGAGCCGCCCCACCGGGATCATCCTGGACATGAAGCTTCCCGATCACACCGGCCTGTCGGTGCTGGATCGGCTGAAGCGCGATCCGGCCACGCGTCACATCCCGGTGCACGTCGTCTCGGCCAGCGACTACGCGACGACGGCGCTGGCCATGGGGGCCGTCGCCTACCTCATCAAGCCGGTGGAGCGCGAGCAGCTGGTGCAGGCTTTCCGTACCCTCGAGGCGAGGTCCGCCCACCGCGTGCGCCGTGTGCTGGTGGTGGAGGACGACGCGGCCCTGCGCGACAGTGTGGCCAAGCTGCTCGGCCGCGGCGACGTGGAGATCGCCACCGCCGCCTCGGTCGCCGACGCGCTCGCTCTTCTGCGCGAGAAGACCTTCGATTGCATCGTCACCGACCTGGGCCTCCCCGACCAGAGCGGCTACGAGCTGCTGGAGACCATGGCGACGCAGGAGCCCAACTCGGTGCCGCCGGTGATCGTCTACACCGGTCGCGCGCTCACCGCAGAGGAGGAGCAGCGCCTGCGAAAGTACTCCCGGTCCATCATCGTCAAGGGCGCGCGTTCGCCCGAGCGGCTCCTCGACGAGGTGACGCTCTTTCTCCACCAGGTGGAATCGGAACTGCCGCCGGACCAGCGGCGACTTCTCGCGCAAGCACGCCACCGCGAAGCGCTCTTCGAGGGGCGCACCATTCTCGTCGCGGAGGACGACGTGCGCAACGTCTTCGCGCTCACCAGCCTGCTCGAACCCAAGGGCGCGCACGTGGCCATCGCGCGCAACGGAAAGGAGGCCCTCGCTGCGCTGGCCAGGGAGCCGCGCGTCGATCTGGTTCTGATGGACCTCATGATGCCGGAGATGGATGGCCTCGAAGCGACGCGCGAGATCCGCAAGGACCCGCGGTGGTCCAGGCTCCCCATCATCGCCTTGACGGCCAAGGCCATGCGCGACGATCAGGAAAGGTGCCTGGCCGCCGGCGCCAACGACTACCTGGCCAAGCCTCTCGACATCGAGATGCTCCTGTCGCTGCTCCGCGTGTGGATGCCCAAGGTGTGATGGACGCGGCGGACGAGATGGAGCTACGGCTGCTGCTCGAGGCCATCTACCATCGCTTTCAGTACGATTTCCGTCAGTACAGTCCGGCCTCGGTGCGGAGGCGCATGGTGCTCGCGCTGCGCGTTCTCGGTTGCCAGACCTTCTCCGCCCTCCAGGATCGCGTGCTGCACGACCCCTCGGCCTTTCCTGTCTTGCTCCAGTATCTCACCGTGCAGGTGAGCGATCTCTTTCGCGATCCCAAGTACTTCCGCGTGCTCCGCGAGCGCGTGGTCCCCGTCCTTCGCACGTATCCTTCCGTCAAGATATGGATCGCCGGGTGCAGCACCGGGGAAGAGGTCTATTCCTTCGCCATTCTCCTTCGCGAGGAGGGGCTACTCGACAAGGCCATCCTTTACGCGACCGACATCAACGCCGAGGCCCTGCGGGTGGCGGAAGCGGGGATCTATCCGCTGGGGAGGATGAAGCTCTTCACCGCCAACCATCACGCCTCCGGAGCGCCATGCTCGCTGGCCACCTACTACACGGCCCGCTACGGCTCGGCGATGTTCGACCGCACGCTGCGCAAGAACGTGGTCTTTTCCGACCATAGCCTGGCCACCGACACGGTCTTCGGGGAGATGCAGCTGGTCTCCTGCCGGAACGTGCTCATCTACTTCGAGCGCGCCCTGCAAGATCGGGCGGTGGGGCTATTTCGCGATTCGCTTTGTCTGCGTGGCTTTCTCGGGCTGGGCGCCAAGGAGACGCTGCGGTTCTCCAGCCGCGAGGCCGACTTCGAAGTCCTCGCGCCAGAGGAGCGATGGTACCGGCGGCGCTGAGCCCACGGCGGCCCATCGAAGCCGTGGTCATCGGCGGGTCGGCGGGGTCCGTGGCCGCGCTGGGCCGGCTCCTTCCGGGATTGCCGGTGAGCTTTCCTCCGGTGCTCGTGGTCGTCCATGTCCCGCCGTCGTCGGCGAGCTTGTGGGTCGACCTCTTCGCCACGCGTTGTGCCATGCGGGTGTGCGAGGCCGAGGCGTTCGAACCGATCGAGCGCGGGTCGATCTACTTTGCCCCGGCGGACTATCACTTGCTCGTCGAGCCGGATCACCGCTGCGCGCTCTCCGTCGAGCCACCGCTGCACTTCTCCCGTCCCGCCATCGACGTGCTCTTCGAGTCTGCGGCCGACGTCTACGGTGCCTGCCTCGCCGGGGTGGTCCTCACGGGAGCGAGCCGCGACGGCGCTGAGGGGCTGCGCGCGGTGCATGCCGCCGGGGGCGTGGCCCTCGTCCAAGACCCGGCCACGGCAGAGGTCCGGACCATGCCGCGCGCCGCATTGGATGTGGTTCCGAGCGCACGTGTGCTATCGCTTGCGGCTGTCCTAGCAGAACTGATTTTGCTTGCTTCGGGGTCATGATCGCTCCAGCCGCCGTCAAGCTTCTCCTCGTGGACGACCTCGAGGAGAATTTGCACGCCCTCGGCGCGTTGCTGCGCGGTGAAGGCGTCGAAGTATTGAGGGCCCGGTCCGGGCGCGAGGCGCTGGAGCTCCTCCTGGTGCACGACGTCGCGCTCGCCCTTCTGGACGTGCAGATGCCGGAGATGGACGGGTTCGAGCTGGCGGAGCTGATGCGCGGCACGGCGCGGACGCGTCACGTGCCCATCATCTTCCTCACCGCCGGGGCCCACGACACGCAGCGCATGTTCCGCGGCTACGAGGTCGGCGCGGTCGACTTTCTCTTCAAGCCCCTCGATGCCGTCCTCCTCGGTCACAAGGTGAGGACCTTCGTCGACCTTCACGTCCAGCGACTGGAGCGGGAACGCCTCGCCGGCGAGCTTGGCGAGATGCTGCGCCTCACCGAGATGTTCGTGGCCGTGGTCAGCCACGATCTGCGAGCGCCGCTCTCCACGGTGATCATGGGCGCCGCGGTCCTCGACGCTTCTCTCTCCGACCCCGCAGCCAAGATCACCCTGGGACGCGTGCGCTCCAGCGCGGAGCGCATGCTCGGCATGCTGGAGCAGCTCTACGACCTCTCGCGTGTGCGCCTGGGTGGCGGCATTTCCGTCGAACGGCGCGAGACGGACTTCCTGGCGCTGGCCGAGCGCGTCTTCGAAGAGCTTCGCCTGGCTTATCGCGAGCGCACCTTGACGCTGGACTGCGACGAGGGCTCGGCGGTGGGTCTCTGGGACGAGGCCCGCCTGGCACAGGTCCTCACCAACCTGGTGGGGAACGCGCTGCGCTACGGCACGCGCGACGAAGGCGTCGCGGTGAAGCTGCGCGCCGGCTCGCCCATGCTGGTCGTGGAGGTGCACAACGGTGGCGAGATCCCCGCCGACGTCCGCGCGCAGCTCTTCGATCCTTTCCGCCGCGGGCCCCAGGCGCGGGGGCAAGACGGCCTGGGCCTGGGTCTCTACATCGCCCGGCAGATCGTCATGGCGCACGGGGGTACCATCGACGTCACCTCGTCGCGCGAAGCCGGCACGACCTTTCGCGTACACTTGCCCAAACGCCCCCCCGGGGCAGACTCCGGATCGTAGGCACGAGCCCTTGCGCGCCTCGAGGCGAGGCGAGTCAAAACGCCACATGGATGCACGTCTGCCTCAGCCCATGGACTTCAACTCCCCCGACGAGCTCGAAGCGCTTCGCATGGAGATGCGTTCCCTGCAAGCCGTGCACGACGAGGCGCAGCGGGAGATGGCCGAGCTGCGCGAGGCGGTTGCCGCGCGGGACTCCTTCATCGCGACGGCGGGACACGAGCTCCGCAACCCCATGTCGGCCATCCTCCTGAACGTCACGCACACCCTCTTTCGAGCGCGGCAAGAGCCGGAGACGGCGAGCTGGCTGCTCGATCGTCTCGCCTCGCTCGACCGGCAAACGAAGAACTTCGTCCGCCGCGCGACCACCTTGCTCGACGTCTCCCGGCTCACCGCGGGCCGCATGCCACTCGACCGCGACCAGCTGGTCAGCCTGGACGGCGTTCTTCGCGAGGTGGCCCGAGATCTGGCGCCCGAGGCCGAGCGCGCCGGCTGCCAGCTAGAGCTCTCGCTCGATCCCGAGGTGCTCGGCTACTGGGATCGAACCGCCCTCGAGCAGATCGCCGGCAACCTCCTCTCCAACGCCATCAAGTACGGCGCCGGGCGGCCGGTGGAGGTCGCCGTCCAGGCGGGGCCCGAAGTCGCCAGCCTGATCGTCCGCGACTACGGCACGGGGATCGCCGAGGCGGACTGCGAGCGTATCTTCCAGCGCTTCGAGCGCGCGGTGTCGTCGGCGGAGCGTTCGGGGTTCGGCGTGGGCCTGTGGATTGCCCGCCAGCTCGCCGTGGCCCACGGCGGGGACATCGCCGTGGAAAGCCTTCCCGGCATAGGTTCCATCTTCACAGCCAGGCTGCCCCGGGGGATACACCAGCCTTAGTCATGAGCGCCATCCCCCCTTATGCCCCCAAGCTCGAACGGTTCTCCAGCGGCATGCCCGGCCTCGATCGAGTGCTGGGCGGCGGTTTCTTCGCCGGAGGCGTCTACATCATCGAAGGACGACCCGGCGCGGGCAAAACCATCTTCGCCAACCAGCTGGCCTTTCATGCGGTGGCCTCCGGGCGGCGCGCCCTCTACGTGACCTTGCTCGCCGAGTCTCACGCACGCTTGCTGCAACACATGCAAGACATGACCTTCTTCGACGGGTCCGCCATCCCCGAACGGCTGACCTACGTGAGCGGCTTTCGCGCTCTGGAAGAGGGAGGGACCAAGGCCCTGCTCGACCTCGTGCGTCAGGAGCTTCGTGCCAACCACGCGAGTCTCATCGTTCTGGACGGGTTCGCCGCCGTGGGCGAGACGGCGGAGACCGATCGGGACTTCAAGAAGTTCGTGCACGAGCTTCAGGTGAACGCGGCGCTGGCGTCGTGCACCGTCTTCCTCCTCTCCAGCGGGGTCACCGATCGGGACGCCGTGCAGCCGGTGCACACCATGGTAGACGGTCTGGTCCAGCTGACCGATCACGCCTTCGGGGTGCGCATGCAGCGCGAGCTGGTGGTCCAGAAATTCCGCGGGAGCGCATACCTGCGCGGCGTCCACTCGTTCGACATCAGCGACGAGGGCATTCACGTCCATCCGCGCCTCGAGTCGTTCTCGGCCGATCTGGCCGACGCCGGGACGTCCGAGCGCCTCGGCATCGGCATCTCCGGGCTGGACGCCATGCTGGGGGGCGGTCTGCGTTGCGGCACCACGGCGATGATCCTCGGCCCCACCGGGGTGGGAAAGACCATCCTCGGTTACAGCTTTCTCGCGCAGTCGACCCCGACCAGCCGCGGTCTGCTCTTCTCGTTCTACGAGACGCCGAAGCGCGCGCTGGCCAAGGCGCAGGGCGTCGGTCTGGACCTGGAGGCGCGATGCAAAGTGGAGGACCTCGAGCTGATGTGGCAATCGCCCGTCGAGACCTCGCTCGACGTGATCGGCGGCCGCATCCTCGAGGCCGTTCACCGCAAGTCCGTCAAGCGCTTGTTCATCGATGGGTTCAACGCCCTGCAAAGCTCGGCGACCTACGTGGAGCGCGTGCCCCAGTTCTTCGGCTCCCTGGCGCGGGAGCTGCGCGCTCACGGGGTCACCACGGTTTATTCGGCGGAGCTTCATGCCATCTTCGCGCCGCAGATCGAGCCGCCGGTGCGCGGCATCTCGCCGCTGCTCGAGGACCTCATCATCATGCGCTACACCGAGCTCGACGCGAAGCTCCGTCGTATCGTTTCGGTGCTCAAGCTGCGCGAGTCGGAGTTCGATCCGACGATTCGTGAATTCGTGATCACCGGACGCGGGCTTCGCGTCGGCGGCGACCTCGACGGCGTCGAGGCCATCATGACGGGCGTGGCGCACGACGTGTCGAAAGGCGTCGAAGCCGCCGCTCTCACACCCTCCAAGAAGCGCAAGAGGAGGAGTGCACGGAGTCGGGGATGAAGACCATCGTCATCATCGACGACGAGTTCGGGTTGGCAGACGTGCTGTCGGCCACCCTGACGGACTCCGGGTTTCGCG
>Ga0302324_100001360_pt1 | contig 59932 bp, 52 predicted proteins | sample Palsa_T0_1_FD_201949 | JGI IMG/M metagenome (GOLD analysis project Ga0302324, IMG submission 201949) | Peat permafrost microbial communities from Stordalen Mire near Abisko, Sweden - Palsa_T0_1 | ecosystem: Environmental > Terrestrial > Soil > Palsa > Peat permafrost | place: Sweden: Abisko...
GCCGATCGTGCAGTTTGCACTGGCGACTGGCTGTCGTGCGGGCGAGATTCACGGGCTCGAATGGAGCCGGGTGGATCTCGCTCGGAAGGTGGCATGGCTCGATCATGGCACCACGAAGTCGGGCGAGGGCCGGGGTATTCCGCTCAATGCGGACGCCGTGGCGGCGCTCGAGGCGACGCGGGGTCAGCACCGGCGCTGGTGTTTCACCTTCGCCGGGCAACGCATCCACCAGAGCTCGACAGCCTGGGACAAGGCGAAGCAGCGTGCCGGCATCGAGGACTTCCGTTTCCACGACCTGAGGCACACCTGGGCCTCCTGGCACGTGCAGAGCGGCACCTCGCTGCAGGAGCTGATGGAGCTGGGAGGCTGGCGGTCGTACGAGATGGTGCTGCGCTATGCGCACCTGGCGCCGGAGAAACTGAGTTCCGTGGCCAGTCGCATCGAGCGGCAACCGGAAGTTCCAAATCTGAAGGTCGCGCCGCGTGGTAAAAACGTAGCAGACAACGCTACGTTTTCGCTACGTTTGGTCAATTGAGCATTGCCGATCAGCGGCAAGTAATTGATCTAAACGCGCGCCCGGAGAGATTCGAACTCCCGACCCTCAGGTTCGAAGCCTGATGCTCTATCCAACTGAGCTACGGGCGCATGCCTTGGCCATGGTGGCATGATCGGCCCGGGAGAACCACACGCACGCGCGGTAAGATGCGGCCATGCTCGACCCGCTTGCCGCAGAAAAACTGATCAACGCCCACCTGGCCTGCCTGCCGATCGAATCGTTGCCGGTCGGCCAGTGCGCCGGTGCCGTGCTGCGCGAGAATATCTACGCCGAGCGCGATCAGCCACCCTTCGACCGCGTGGCGATGGACGGCGTCGCGCTCGCCTCGAGCGCGCTCGCCGGCGGACGGCGACGCTTCCGCGTGCAGGGTACGCAGGCTGCCGGGGATGCACCCGAAACGCTGGCCTCGGCTGAATACTGCGTCGAGGTCATGACCGGCACGGTATTGCCTAGCGGCTGCGATACCGTGGTGCCGGTGGAAATGCTGCACAACCACGATGGCTACGTCGAACTCGAGGACGGTCTGACTTTGGCGCCCTGGAGCAATGTGCACCGGCGGGCCAGTGATCGCAGCCAGGGGGCGCTGCTGCTCGAGGTGGGCATCGTGTTGAAGGCACCGGAAATCGCCGTCGCGGCCTCGGCCGGCATGGCGCGAGTGCGTGTGAGCAGCCAACCGGCGATCGTCGTGATCTCCACCGGCAATGAATTGATCGAACCTGGCGATCCCATCGAGCCGCACCAGATCCGGCGCTCCAATGCCTACGCGGTCGCGGCAGCCTTGCGGCAGCGGGGCTTTCACCGCGTGGCCGACGACCACGTACGCGATGACATCGGCCAGTTGCGCGATCGGCTGCGGCTGCACCTCGATACCCACGAAGTGCTGATCCTGTCCGGGGGGGTATCGATGGGCCGCTTCGATCTGGTGCCGAAGGCACTCGAGGAAGTCGGAGTACACTGCGTGCTGCACGGGATTGCGCAACGTCCCGGCCGGCCGATGTGGTACGGCGCCTCCAGCGAAGGTCATTCGGTGTTTGCCCTGCCCGGCAACCCGGTTTCGACCCTGATATGTCTAGTTCGTTATGTCGTGCCGGCGCTGTATCGGGCCATGGGCGTGCCGGTGGTGCCGAGCGAGCGCGTGGCCCTGGCTGCCGCCGTACAGTGGCCCAAGGCGTTGACCGGCTTCATGCCCGTGCGCGTCGCCTACGACGACTGGGGGCGTCCCTGGGCAACCCCTTGTCCTACCAACGGTTCCGGTGATTTCGCGACCCTGGCGATGACCGACGGCTTCGTCGAGCTGCCCCCGGGACCGGCTGATTTTGCCAAGGGCCACGTCTGCCGCCTGTTTCGGTGGTGATCGAGCGCGATCTGCTAGCCTTGGAGCCATGAAGAGCGCCGCCGTCCACCCCCTGCTACCCCGACACCGCCGTGTGCAGGACACGTTCAGCCGACCGCTGCGGGATCTGCGGCTTTCGGTGACTGACCGGTGCAACTTCCGCTGCCCCTACTGCATGCCGCGCGAGCGCTTCCACGAGCAGTACCGATTCCTCAAATCCGCCGAACGCCTGAATTTCGAGGAAATAGTGAGGCTCACGCGCCTGTTCCTGGAACTCGGCGTGGTCAAACTGCGCATCACCGGCGGGGAGCCGCTGCTGCGGCCCGGGCTCGCGGACCTGATCGGCGACCTGACCTGCCTGCCGGGCGTTGAGGACGTGGCGCTGACGACCAACGGGGTGTTGCTGGCACAGCAAGCCGCCGCGCTGCGCGCCGCGGGCCTCAAGCGCGTCACCATCAGCCTGGACAGTCTCGACCCGGCCGTGTTCGCGGCCATGTCCGGCGGTTATGGCACGGTTCAGGACGTGCTGGAAGGCATCACGGCGGCCCAACGCTACGGCCTGTCGCCGATCAAGCTCAACGCGGTGATCGAACGCGGACTCAACGATCACACGGCCATCGAGCTGGTCGAGCGCTTTCGCGGCACCGGCATCATCGTGCGTTTCATCGAGTACATGGACGTCGGCAACCGCAACGAGTGGGATCGCTCACGCGTCGTGCCCTCCCAGGAACTGCTCGAGCTCATCGCTGCGCGCTGGCCCCTGAGCCCGCTGGTTCCGGCCTACGCGGGCGAGGTCGCGCGCCGTTATGCCTTCAACGACGGCGCCGGGGAGATTGGCTTCATCGCCTCCGTGACGCAGCCCTTCTGCGGCGACTGCACGCGTGCGCGCCTGTCCTCGGACGGCAAGTTCTATACCTGCCTGTTCGCCGCCGACGGCGCGGACCTGCGCGGACCGCTGCGCGCCGGCGCCACCGATGCTGAGCTGGGCGCTCTGATCCGCGCCATATGGGAGCGGCGCGCCGACCGCTATAGCGAGCTGCGCGACGAACTGCGCGCCAGCCACGTGCAGCATGTCGAAATGAATCACGTCGGAGGCTGATGAAACCCTCATGGCTCGCCTAACGCATCTCGATGCGCGCTCTCGTCCAACCATGGTCGGCATCGGCGGCAAACCCGTCACGCATCGCGTGGCCGAAGCCGAGGCGCGCGTACGGCTGCCGGCGCTCGTGGCCCGAGCGCTACAGCGCACCGGCCATCGCACCAAGAAGGGACCGGTTTTCGATACCGCGATCCTCGCCGGCGTGATGGCGGCCAAGCGAACTTCGGAGCTGATCCCGTTCTGTCACCCGCTCGCGCTCGAGCAATGCCAGATCGACATCGAGCTCGAGCGCGGCAAATCCGGGGCAGCGATGGTCATCGTGCGTTGCCGCGTCGAGGTGCATCACAAGACCGGCGTCGAAATGGAAGCTCTGACCGGAGTCACGGTCGCGGCCTTGACCATCTACGACATGTGCAAAGCGCTCTCGCACGATATCCGCATCGAGCGCGTGCGGCTGCTGTCCAAGAGTGGCGGCGTACGCTCCAAGGCTGCCGCATGAACCCGGCACCGCTCTACGGCCTGGTGCTCGCCGGGGGCCGCAGTACGCGCATGCAGCGCGACAAGGCGAACCTGGAGTACGCCGGCAAGCCGCAGCTGGCGCGCGCCATGGAGCTGATCGCGCCGCTGGTGGTGCGCGCCTTCGTCTCGGTGCGGCCGGACCAACAGCACGATCCGCAGCGCGCGGCCTACGACACAATCACCGACCTGCAGCCGGATCTCGGCCCGCTGGCCGGCATTCAAGCCGCACTGCGAGCCCATCCCGCGCAGGCCTGGCTGGTGCTGGCGTGCGATCTGCCGTTCCTGAGCGTGCAGACACTGCAGCATCTGATCGCGCGGCGCGCCGCCGCGCGCCTGGCGAGCGCCTACCGCAGCCGATTCAATGGCCTGCCGGAACCGCTATGCGCGATCTACGAGCCCGCCAGTCGCGGCCCGCTCGAGGCCTGGATCGCGCAGGGACAGCGCTGCCCGCGCGCCTGGCTGTCGCAGGCCGATGTCGAACTGCTCGACCTGCCCGAAGCGCGGGCGCTCGACAACGTCAATACGGCGGATGAGTACGCGGCCGCCTGCAGCCTCGTTGGCAGCGCGAGCGTGCAGCGGCACCTGAATGTGCGCTACTTCGCGCTGCTGCGCGAACAGGCCGGCCGGGGCGCGGAAGCGCTGCGGACCGATGCACGCACGCCGCAGGAACTCTACCAGCAGCTGCAGCGCGAGCGCGGCCTCAAACTGGCGCCGCAATTCCTGCGGGTTGCGGTCAACGATGAGTTCGGCGACTGGCAGCAGCCCCTGGCCGACGGCGACACCGTGGCGTTCCTGCCGCCGGTGGCCGGCGGATGAATCGCTTCAGCCTGCACGAGTTCGCGCTCGAACCGCAGCGGCTAATGGAGGCGCTGCGACACCCCAGCTGCGGCGGCTACGTCACTTTTGAGGGCGCCGTGCGCGATCACAACGAAGGTCGAACGGTTCGGCGCCTGGAGTACGAGGCGTTCGCACCGCTCGCGACCCGCGAGGGTGAGCGCATCCTGGCGGAAGCCTGTGCACGCTTTGGCCTCGAGCGCGCCTGCTGCGCGCACCGCATCGGCGCACTGCAGATCGGCGAGCTTGCGGTTTGGGTCGGGGTCGGCGCCGTGCACCGCGGCGAGGCCTTCGACGCCTGCCGCTTCATCATCGACCACGTCAAGCATCGCGTCCCGATCTGGAAGAAGGAGTACTACGCCGACGGGGATTCCGGCTGGGTCAATTGCGAAGCCTGCGCCGCCGCGCCCGAGCCGCAACGCCACGCGCACGCCCACGAACACGAGTGACGGCCGCCGCGCGGCCGCCGCGCGTCAGGGCCGTACCTGCCCGGTTCCCTGCACACGGTATTTGTAGCTCGTGAGCTGCTCGACGCCCACCGGCCCGCGGGCGTGAAACCGGTCGGTCGAAATACCGATCTCCGCGCCCATGCCGAACTCCCCGCCGTCCGCGAACTGGGTCGAGGCGTTATGCAGCACGATTGCGCTGTCGACACGCGCAAGAAAGCGTTCGGCGGTCGCCTCGTTCGCGGTCACGATTGCCTCGGTGTGCGACGAACCGTAGCGCGCGATATGCGCGATGGCCTCGTCGACGCCCTCGACCACGCGCACCGCAATGATGGCATCGAGGTATTCTGTCGACCAGTCCGCCTCGCTCGCCGGCTTGACGCGCGCATCGGCGGCCTGGACGCTGGCATCACCGCGCACCTCGCAGCCGGCCGCCAACAGCTCGGCAATCAGCGGCGCCAAGTGCGTGCCGGCACAGGCGCGATCGACCAGCAGCGTTTCGGCCGCACCGCAGATGCCGGTGCGCCGCATCTTGGCGTTGAGCGTGATCTGGCGCGCCATGGTCAGGTCCGCATCGCGATCGACATAGACGTGGCAGTTGCCCTCGAGATGCCCGATCACCGGTACGCGGGCTTCCGCCTGCACGCGTGCCACCAGGCTCTTGCCGCCGCGCGGTACCAGCACGTCGATGAAAGCTTGCATGCCGCCGAGCATCTCGCCAACCGCCGCACGGTCGCTGACCGGCACGAGCTGTATGGCCGCGGCGGGAAGACCGGCGGCCTGCAGGCCCTGCAGCAGGCAGGCATGAATCGCCGCGCTCGAGCGCCGGCTTTCCGAGCCGCCGCGTAGAATCGCGGCATTGCCGGATTTCAGGCACAGCGCGCCCGCGTCGGCCGTTACGTTCGGTCTGCTTTCGTAGATGATGCCGATCACGCCCAGCGGCACGCGCACTCGCGATATACGCAGCCCATTGGGTCGCGTCCACTCGGCGATCACCGCGCCGACCGGGTCGGGCAGCTTGACGATGTCCTCGAGCCCGCGTGCCATCGCCTCGACCCTGCGTGGATCGAGCTGCAGCCGATCGAGCATGGCGGCACCCAGGCCCGCGGCCTGCGCCTCGCGCAGATCCTCGGCGTTGGCAGCCAGAATGGCGCCCGACTGGGCGCGCACCGCGGCCGCGGCCGCGCTCAGTGCACGATCCTTGGCGGCGCTGGACGCCAGGGCCAACTGCTCGGCGGCGATCACGGCCGCGCGGCCGATGCCCTGCATGAGCTCGCGCACATCGCCTTCGGCCGGGCGAGTCGGGATCGATGTGACGGCGCTGCTCATGGCTTTTCCTCGATCAGCTGCACGGCCGCCTGCGCGCGCGCCGCTGCCCCATCATGCTGCAAAATGACCAGATCGTCACGATGGATCAGCTCCTCGCGGCCGCGAAATCCCAGCAGCGCGGCGATTTCGCCGCTCTTTCGGCCCATGATGCGCGCGGCATCGCTGTCGGAGTAGGCGGCAATGCCGCGCGCGACTTCGCTGCCGTCGGGCGAGAGCACGCTGACCGTGTCGCCCGAGTCGAAACGACCCAGCGTTCCGGTCACTCCGGCCGGCAGCAGGCTCTTGCCGCTGTGCAGTGCGCGCAACGCTCCGGCGTCGATGTGCAGCGCCCCGGCCGGCCGCAGCGTGCCGGCGATCCATTGCTTGCGCGCCGCCAGCGGCGTGGAGGTCGGCACAAACCAGCTGCAGCGCGCGCCGCTCTCGATGCGCCGGATCGGGTGACGATGATGTCCCGCGGCAATGCACATGTGGCACCCGGCATTGACCGCAATGCGCGCGGCCATGATTTTGGTCGCCATGCCGCCGGAGCCGAAATCCGACCAGGCCTTTCCGGCCATCGCTTCAATCTCGGGCGTGACCCGCAGCACGCGCTCGATGAATCGGGCGTTCGGATCGCGATTCGGGTCGGCCGAATACAGGCCGTCGACATCCGAAAGCAGCACCAGACAATCCGCACTTGCCATCTGCGCCACGCGCGCGGCCAGGCGATCGTTGTCGCCATAACGAATCTCCGCGGTCGCGACCGTATCGTTCTCGTTGATGACCGGAATGGCGTTCAGGGACAGCAGGGCTTCGAGCGTGGCTCGGGCATTGAGGTAGCGCGTGCGCTGTTCGCTGTCCTCGAGGGTCAGCAGCACCTGCGCCACGTTGACGCCACCTTCTTCCAGCAGTTCCTTGTAGGCATGGGCCAGCCTGATCTGTCCCACGGCGGCCGCGGCCTGGCTCTCCTCCAGGCGCAGCGTCCCGGCCGGCAGCTGCAGTTGGCGCCGGCCCAGCGCGATCGCCCCCGAGGACACCAGGATCACCTGCTGACCGCGCCGATGCAGTCGCAGCAGATCCGCAATCAGGGTCTTGAGCCAGGCGCGGTTGAGGCGACCGGTCCGGCCGTCCACCAGCAGTGTCGAGCCGACCTTGACCACGAGGCGACGCGCCTGCGTCAGCGGCGTCGATGCGGCTGTTGTTTTACCTGCGCTCATGAGCACCTTTGCTATTGTAGGGCAAGCGCGCGCAGGCGATTGCCTGACCGCCGCTGCCGCCCTAATATCACTTCGGCGCGCACACGTTCGCCCACAAACAGCCTTGAGGATTGCACCCGGTGGCCAGAGAATACGAGCCCGTCGCGGGCCAGTGGTATGAAAACATCGATGAAAATGAAAGCTTCCGCGTGCTGCGGGTCGATGAAGACTCTGAACTGATCGAGATCGAGTATCTCGACGGCGATATCGAGGAGCTCGATCTCGACACCTGGCAGGAACTCGACCTGGATAAGATCGACCAGCCCGAGGGCTGGTCGGCGGCCGACGACCAGGAGGAGGAAGAGGAGGAAAAAGAAGAAAAAGACGAGATCGAGGAGACCTGGGACGAGGATGAAGACGAGGACGATGAGGACTGGGACGAGGACGAGGAAGAGAACTAGCGCTGCGCAGCAGCCGTGATCGCTCAGTTTGGCCTTGAATTCCAAGGGGATTCTGCGCAGCCGCGCCTGTGCAGACATTGAATTTCTCGAACCCGCCACTATCTTCCCGATATGAAGCGCATAGCTCTGTTCGTACTGACAAATCTCGCCATCGTGCTGGTGTTGTCGCTGGTGGCGCAGCTCACCGGCCTCGATGTGTGGCTGGCGCGCCAGGGCAGCAGTCTCGGCGGCCTGCTGGTGTTCGCGGCGTTTTTCGGCTTTTCCGGGGCGCTGATTTCGCTGGGGTTGTCCAAATGGATGGCCAAGCGCGCCATGGGTGTGCGCGTCATCGATGTGCCGGCCACACCCGCGGAACAATGGCTGCTCGATACCGTACGGACTCTTGCCGGCCACGCCGGCATCGGCATGCCGGAAGTGGGGATCTTCGAGTCGGCACAGCCCAATGCTTTCGCCACCGGGCCAAGGCGCGACAGCGCGCTGGTGGCCGTCAGCAGCGGCCTGCTCTCAGCGATGAATCGCAGCGAGATCGAAGCGGTCCTCGGCCATGAAATGACCCATGTCGCCAACGGCGACATGGTCACGCTGACGCTGATTCAGGGCGTGGTGAACACCTTCGTCATCTTCCTCTCGCGCATCGTCGGCAACATCGTCGATCGCTCGCTCTCGCGCGACAGCGAAGGGCGCGGCCCCGCCTACCTGGTGACGGTTCTGGTCACCCAGCTGGTGCTCGGCGTGCTCGCCAGCATCATCGTCATGTGGTTCTCGCGCCAGCGCGAGTTTCGCGCCGATGCCGGCGGCGCGCGCCTGGCCGGCCGCGACCAGATGATCGCCGCGCTCGAGCGCCTGCAGCGCGCGCACGATGAACCGCTGCCCTCGCATCTCAATGCCTTCGGCATCGCCGGCGGCGAAGGCGCGGGCTGGCAGCGTCTGTTCATGAGTCATCCCCCGATCGAACAGCGCATTGCCGCCCTGCGCGCCCTGCCGTAGGCCTGCGGGTGCATCCGGTTGAGCTGTTCAAACGATTATCGAGTAGCTGAACACCGACGATAGGGCGCTGATGAGCACACCGTCCCCCCGAATACCCGTTCTCGGCGGCCTGGCGGGTGCGCTAGTGCGCTGGTTTGACAGCAGCTGCGGATATGTCGCGGCGGCGCGCGAGAATCTGCCCGACCGCATCGACTGGGCTCGCATTCTGCCGTTCGTGCTCATGCATCTGGCCTGCCTCGCTGCCTTTTGGGTGGGCGTGAGCCCGATCGCCGTGCTGGTGGCATTGAGCGCCTACCTGCTGCGCATGTTCGCGATCACCGGTTTTTACCACCGCTATTTCTCGCACCGCTCGTTCAAGACCTCGCGCGCCGGCCAGTTCATCTTCGGACTGCTGGGCGCCTCGGCCGTGCAGCGCGGACCGGTCTGGTGGGCCGCGCATCACCGCCATCATCATGCCAACTCCGACAGCCGGGCGGATCTGCACTCCCCTTCCCAGCACGGCTTTCTGCGGGCGCACATGGGCTGGTTCCTGACGATCAGGGGCTTCGCACCGGATATGCGCTTCGCCCGCGACTGGCTGCAGTTTCCCGAATTGCGTTGGCTCGACCGTTTCGACATCCTGGTGCCGCTGGCATTGGCACTGGGCATGTACCTGCTCGGCGCAGCCCTCGCGCACAGCGCGCCGCAGCTGCACACCGGCGGCGCGCAGATGCTGGTATGGGGGTTCTTCATCTCCACGGTTCTGTGCTGGCATGCCACCTATACCATCAACTCGCTCTCGCATGTGTTCGGCCGCCAGCGCTACCGCACCGGCGACAGCAGTCGCAACAACTGGCTGCTGGCAATCCTGACCCTCGGCGAAGGCTGGCATAATAATCATCACTACTTCCCCAACGCCGCGCGCCAGGGCTTCTACTGGTGGGAATGCGATCTGACCTACTACATGCTCAAGCTCATGTCATGGCTGGGTCTGATCTGGGACCTCAAGACCGTGCCGCTGCCGGTGCGCGATAATCCGCTGCGCAGATTGCGCTGAGTTAGCAGCCCCAGCACATGAGAGCCAGCATCATTCCGGCCGCCGAGGCAGCCGCGCGCGAATCCGCAGGCGCCGCGGCACTGTCGCGTCTGGCGCGTCTGACGCGCGGCGCGTTGCTGCGCGCACTCGAGGAGCTCGAGCACGGCGAGCTGCGTCTGATCGACGCCAACGGCGAGTATCGATTTGGACGCAAAAGCAGCCACTGCGCGCTCGCCGCGACACTGCGCATCAGCGATCCGCGCTTCTACCTCGACGCCGCCCTGGGCGGCAGCGTCGGCGCCGGTGAAGCCTATATCCGTGGCCGCTGGAGCTGCGATGATCTGACTGCGCTGACGCGCATCATGGTACTGAACCGCGATGCGCTCAGCGCTCTCGAGGGCGGCTGGGCGCGCCTGAGCCGGCCGCTCTACCGGCTGTGCCACTTCCTGCATCGCAACAGCAGGCGCGGCAGCGCGCGCAATATCGCCGCGCATTACGACCTCGGCAACGATCTCTACCGCCTCATGCTCGATGAGACCATGGCCTACTCGTGCGGCATATTCGAGAGCGAGCAGGCCACGCTGCTGCAAGCCTCGCGTGCCAAGTATACGTCCGCCTGCCGCAAGCTCGCCCTCGAGCCCGGCGAGCATCTGCTGGAAATCGGCACCGGCTGGGGCGGGCTCGCCATTCATGCCGCGCGCCATTACGGCGCGCGCGTCACCAGCACGACGATCTCCAGGTCGCAGCACGAGTACGCGCGCGAGCGCGTCGCCGAGGCCGGCCTGCAGGATCGCGTGACCTTGCTGCTGGAGGATTATCGCGAGCTCAAGGGCCGCTACCACAAACTGGTCTCGATCGAGATGATCGAGGCGGTGGGCGCCGATCACCTGGAGGGCTATTTCGCCCGGTGCAGCGCCTTGCTGGCAGGCGATGGCGCCATGCTACTGCAGGCGATCACGATTCGCGACCAGCTGTATGCGCAAGCGCTGCGCTCGGTCGATTACATCCAGCGCTTCATTTTTCCAGGCAGCTTCATTCCTTCGCTCACGGCGCTGTCGACCGCAATCTCTCGTGCCAGCGACTTCAAGATATTCCACCTCGAGGACATCGGGCCGCATTACGCGCGCACACTGGCCGAATGGCGCCGCAATTTCTTCGCGCACCTGCCCGAGGTGCGCCGGCTCGGCTACCCCGAGAGTTTCGTGCGACTCTGGGAATTCTACCTGTGCTACTGCGAAGGCGGTTTTGCCGAGCGGCAGCTCGGCGACGTGCAGATGCTGCTGACCAAGCCGGGCTGCCGCCGCGCGCCCGTCGCGACGGCGAACTAAACCTTGGCGCAGCCGCTACATGAGGAGTTGCGCGCGCTGATCGGCGCCGAGGCCGTATTGACTCGGCCCGAGGAAATGCAAGGCTTCGAGATCGATCACCGCCGCCTCTACCATGGCCGTGCACTGGCGGTGCTGCTGCCGCGCAGCGTCGAGCAGATCGCCGCGGTCGCGGCCTGGTGCAACCAGCGCCGCATCGGCCTGGTGCCACAGGGCGGGAACACCGGCTACTGTGGCGGGGCGACGCCCGATGACTCCGGCACGCAGGTGGTGCTGTCGCTGCGCCGGCTCAATCGCATCCGCGAGCTCGATGCCGCAAACTTTTCGATGACGGTGGAAGCCGGCTGCGTGCTGGCGGCGATTCAGCGGGCTGCCGAGGACGCCGAGCGTTATTTTCCTTTGAGCCTGGGGGCTGAAGGCAGCTGCCAGATCGGCGGCAACCTGGCGACCAATGCCGGCGGCCTCAATGTCGTGCGTTACGGCATGGCGCGCGATCTGGTGCTGGGGATCGAGGCGGTACTGGCCGATGGCAGCGTACTGTCTGCACTGAAATCGCTGCGCAAGGACAATACCGGCTACGACCTCAAGTCGCTGCTGATCGGCTCCGAGGGCACGCTGGCAGTGATCACCGCCGCCACACTCAAACTGTGGCCGAAGATGCGCAGCACCGCGACCGCGCTGATCGCTCTGGCCACGCCCGCGAACGCGCTCGAACTGCTGGCAGTGCTGCGCGCGGCAGCCGGGGAGCGCCTGAGCTCCTTCGAGCTGCTGCCGCGCATCGCCATCGAGCTGACCACGCGTTTCATCGACGGTGTCAGGGACCCGCTGGACCGACCGTACCCGTGGTACATCCTGTGCGAGCTCAGCTCCAGCGCCGAGGAAAATCTGGACGAGCTGTTGCAGCAGACGCTGGCTGCGGCGCTCGAGCGCGCGCTGGCGTTGGATGCCGTGCTCGCTACCAGCGAGCGCGTGCGCGCGGCGCTCTGGCACCTGCGCGAGCACGTGCCGGAAGCGCAGCGGCGAGCGGGCGCGAGCCTCAAGCACGACATATCGGTACCGGTCGCCTCGCTGCCGCAGTTCATCACCGAGGCTTCGCTCTGGGTGCACGAGCAGGTACCTGAGGGCGTACTGGTGTGCTACGGCCATGCCGGCGACGGCAATCTGCACTTCAACATCAACCGAATCGATACGGCAACCAATGAGGCATTCCTGGCGCGTGAACCGGCCATACGCCGGGCGATTCACGATCTGGTGGCACGCTACCAGGGCAGCATCAGCGCCGAGCACGGCATCGGCCGGCTCAAGCGCGAGGAACTGCAACGCTACGCCTCACCGGTGGCACTGGCGAGCATGCGTGCGATCAAGCACGCGCTCGATCCCAACGGCATCATGAATCCAGGCAAGCTGCTCTGAGGGCGCAAATAGTGCGCTGAGGCTCGAAGCGTTATCATGAGGCACATGAGCACAGCGGATTTCATCGCTCCGGTACAGCTCGAGCCGCCGGTGGCCGGCGGCACGGTGAAGGTACGCGTGCTGCGTGCAGGCCTCGACTCGCGCAGCGAGAAGGACGATCGCGTGGCCGCGGAGGCGCCGCTGGAGTACCTGTTGCAGCACCCCGCGCTCGGTATCGAACCGGTTTCCTTCGGCACGACCATGAGGACCCCAGGCGACGATGAACACCTGGCGGCAGGCCTGCTGTACGGGGAAAGCATCGTCAACCGGGCAGCCGATATCGATGCGATCGAGACCAGCACGCGCCGGCCCAATGTGGTCAACGTTCGACTGCGTCCCGAAGTACGATTCGAGCTGCAAACCCCGACGCGGCGATTCTCCGCCGGCTCCAGTTGTGGCGTCTGCGGCACCACCGGACTGGATGAGGCGATTGCGCGAGCGGCCGCGACGCGCATTACCGACGGCGGTGTGGTCGAGTTATCCGTGTTGCTGGGCCTGCCGGCGCGCATGCGCAGGCAGCAGTCCAAGTTTGGCGATACCGGTGGGGTGCATGCCGCGGCCCTGTTCGATTTTTCGGGAACCATGCTCACGGTTGCGGAGGACGTCGGGCGGCACAACGCGTTCGACAAGCTGGTGGGTGAAAATCTACTGGCCGGTCGCCTGCCGCTCAAGAACCACATCGTTCTGCTGAGTGGGCGGGCGAGCTTCGAGCTGGTGCAAAAGGCGTTGCGGGCCGGGGTCGCAGTGCTCGCCGCCATCGGTGCGCCCTCGAGCCTGGCGGTGAATCTGGCGCTGGCCTCGGGTCTGACCTTGGTAGGTTTCCTGCGCGAGACACAGTGTAACGTTTACTCCAATCCGCAGCGGCTGGCGAGCTAGCGCTGCTCGTAGTCCTTGCGGGTCACCGGCGTACTCTTGGGAGCCTCGGGCTGCTGCTTGGGTTTGGCTGTGGTATCCACCGTCTCGTCGACCGATTTGCCGGGCTGCTGATAGCGCCCTTCGCGCCAAGGCTTGGGCCGGCCGATGGCCTCATCCGATGTTCCCTTGCTCTTGCTCATGTCTGCTCCTTAGGCGCCCGCGCTGCGGTGCCGGCGCTGGCTAGCCCGCGTCGCCGCCATGCGTCTGCTTGGGTTTGGTGGCCGGATTGTCGATGAGGCTGCGCAGCGCCTCGAGCGGCAGCTCATCGAGCCCGCTGTCGCCATGCTCGACCTGGGCGATGAGCTTCTCGCGCATGCGACGCGTCCAGAAGCTCCTGATGTGATTGGCGATACCGGCCACCGCCACCTCGTGCTTCGGCTCGGCACGAAAAAAATTGCCGATATCATTGGCCATCTGCACCAGATGCTCCGCGCCGCTCATGGCAAGCTACTTCGCGAGAGCCTCGGCGCTCTTCAACAGACCCTCTTGGGTCTCGCTGAATTCGCGGAACCGTTTCTGCCACTCGGACGGCTGACTGACCCGGGTCGCCTGCACGGCGGTGACTTTGTACTCCGGACAATTGGTCGCCCAGTCGGAGTTGTCCGTGGTGATGACGTTGGCGCCGGACTCGGGGAAATGGAAGGTCGTGTACACCACTCCCGGCTGCACGCGTTCGGTGACGCGTGCGCGCAGAACCGTATCGCCGGCGCGACTTGCAATACCCACCCAATCGCCCTCGGCGATGCCGCGCTCCTCCGCGTCGTGCGGATGAATTTCGAGTCTATCCTCGGAATGCCATAGATTGTTCTGCGTGCGCCGGGTCTGAGCCCCGACATTGTATTGGCTCAAAATGCGCCCGGTGGTCAGTATCAGCGGATACTTCGCGTTCACCTTCTCGCTGGTCGGCACATACTCGGTGACCAGGAATTTGCCTTTGCCGCGCACGAATTCGCCCACATGCATGGTGGGCGTGCCCTCCGGATGCTGCGAATTGCAGGGCCACTGAATGCTGCCCAGTTCATCGATGCGCGCGAAACTGACCCCGGTAAAGGTCGGCGTCAGGCGTGCGATCTCATCCATGATTTCCGACGCATGGCTGTACTGCATGGGATAGCCCACCGCATTGGACAGCAACTGGGTGATCTCCCAGTCGGCATAGCCGGACTTCGGCTTCATGACCTTGCGCACGCGCGAAATGCGCCGCTCGGCATTGGTGAAGGTACCGTCCTTCTCGAGGAAGGATGATCCCGGCAGAAACACATGCGCGAATTTCGCCGATTCGTTCAGGAACAGATCCTGAACGATGATGCACTCCATGGCCGTGAGCGCAGCGGTGACATGCTGCGTGTTGGGGTCGGATTGCGCGATGTCCTCGCCTTCGATGTACAGGCCTTTGAATTCGCCATCCAGCGCCGCCTCGAACATGTTGGGAATTCTAAGTCCCGGCTCACCCAGCAACTCGACGCCCCAGGCACTCTCGAACAGCTTGCGCACATCGTTATTCGACACGTGGCGGTAGCCCGGAAACTCGTGCGGGAACGATCCCATGTCGCACGAGCCCTGCACATTGTTCTGGCCTCTGAGCGGGTTCACGCCCACGCCCTCGCGGCCGATATTCGCGGTGGCCATGGCCAGGTTGGCGATGCCCATGACCATGGTCGAACCCTGTGAGTGTTCGGTGACACCCAGACCGTAATAGATGGCGCCATTGCCGCCGCTGGCGTACAGGCGCGCGGCGGCGCGCGCATCGGCCGCCGGAACTCCCGTGATCAGTTCCATGGCCTCGGGGGAATTCTGCGGCTCGGCGATGAACGCCCGCCACTTATCGAAGGACTCCATATCGCAGCGCGCACGCACGAACTCTTCCCGGACCAACCCTTCCGTGACCACCACGTGCGCCAGGCTGTTGATCAGCGCGACGTTGGTACCCGGGCGAAGCTTCAGATGATAGTCGGCGACAATGTGCGGCGTGCGCACCAGATCGATGCTCCGTGGATCGGCCACGATCAGACGCGCGCCCTCGCGCAGCCGCCGCTTCATCTGCGAGGCGAACACGGGGTGCCCATCGGTAGGGTTGGCGCCGATGACCAGAATGACGTCGGCTTTCATGACCGAATCGAAATTCTGCGTGCCGGCGGATTCGCCCATGGTCTGCTTGAGCCCGTAACCGGTCGGCGAATGACACACCCGTGCGCAGGTATCGACGTTGTTGTTGCCGAAGCCCGCGCGCACCAGCTTCTGCACCAGGTAGGTCTCTTCGTTGGTGCAGCGCGAAGAGGTGATGCCGCCGATGGAATCACGGCCGTACTTCTGCTGAATTCGCTTGAGCTCGCTGGCGGCGTAGGCAATGGCCTCCTGCCAGGACACCTCGCGCCATGGATCGGAGATCTTCGAGCGGATCATGGGCTTCATGATGCGATCGGGATGCGTCGCATAGCCGATGGCAAAGCGGCCCTTGACGCAGGAGTGTCCGTGGTTGGCGTGCCCGTCCTTGTTCGGGACCATGCGAACCACTTCTTCGCCCTGCATCTCGGCGCGGAACGAGCAGCCCACGCCGCAGTAGGCACAGGTGGTAATGACGCTGTGTTCGGCCTGTCCCATGGCGATAAGGGTATTTTCCGACAAGGTTGCCGTGGGGCAGGCCTGGACACAGGCGCCGCAGGACACGCATTCGGAATCCATGAACGGTACATCTTGGCTGGCCGCGACTTTGGAATCGAAGCCGCGACTCTGAATCGTCAAAGCGAGGGTGCCCTGCTGTTCGTCGCACGCGCGCACGCAGCGCGAGCAGACGATGCATTTGCTGGGATCGAAGGTGAAATAGGGATTGCTGGTGTCCTTCTCGGCCGTCAGATGATTGGCCCCTTCGTAGCCATAGCGGACCTCGCGCAATCCGACCACGCCCGCCATGTCCTGCAGTTCGCAATGTCCATTGGCCGGACAGGTCAGACAGTCCAGCGGATGATCCGATATGTACAGTTCCATCACGCCGCGACGCACGTCGGCGAGCTGCTTGTTCTGTGTCGTGACCTTCATGCCGGAAGCCGCCGGCGTGGTGCAGGAGGCCGGCAATCCCTTCATGCCTTCGATCTGCACCAGACACAGGCGGCAGGATCCAAACGCCTCGAGCTGGTCGGTGGCGCACAACTTGGGAATCTTGACCTGCGTCAGCGCCGCGGCGCGCATGACCGAGGTGCCTTCCGGCACGGTGACTTCCTGGCCATCGATGGTCAGCGTCACCGTCTTGGCGTTGTGCCGCTGTGGGGTACCAAAATCCTGTTCGGCGATGGATTGCATAAAAAGGTCCTCTCAAAACCTCAGGCTTGCGCTCCGGCAGGTACCGGTTTGATGAAATCTTCGTGAAAATGGTTCAACGCGGACAGCACCGGGAAGGCCGTCAGGCCACCCAGTGCGCACAGCGAGCCGTAAGTCAGCGTGTCGCACAGATCCCGCAAAATTACTTCCTGGCGCGCGGCATTCTCGCCCGCCACGAGCCGATCGACCACCTCGACACCGCGGGTCGAGCCGATGCGACAGGGCGTGCACTTGCCGCAGGACTCGATCGCACAGAATTCCATGGCGTAGCGGGCCTGCGCGGCCATGTCGACGGTATCGTCGAACGCCACGATTCCACCATGACCGAGCATCGCTTTGATGTCGGCGAATGCCTCGTAATCGAGCGGCGTGTCGAACTGCGATTCCGGCAGGTAGGCGCCCAGGGGGCCACCGACCTGCACGGCCCGGATCGGTCGACCGCTCAGGCTGCCGCCGCCGTAGTCGTACAGCAGCTCGCGCAGCGTGGCACCGAAGGCTTTCTCGACCAGCCCGCCCTGTTTGATGTTGCCGGTCAGCTGAATCGGCAGCGTTCCGCGCGAACGACCCATGCCGAAGTGCTGATAGTAGTCGGCACCGCGATCCAGAATGATCGGAACCGACGCGAAGGTGATGACGTTGTTGATGACGGTCGGCTTGCCGAACAGACCCTGCAGCGCCGGCAGCGGCGGCTTGTAGCGCACCTGGCCGCGCTTGCCCTCGAGGGATTCCAGCAGCGAGGTCTCCTCGCCGCAGATGTAGGCGCCGGCGCCCATGCGCACTTCCAGATGAAACTGCTTGCCGCTGCCCTGGATGTTGTCGCCCAGATAGTCGCGCGAGTGCGCCGCGGCGATGGCCGCCTCGAGCGCGATCTTCGCATCCGGGTACTCCCAGCGCAGATAGATGTAGCCGCGCGTCGCCCCGGTGGCCAGGCCGGCGATGGTCATGCCTTCGATCAGAACCAACGGGTCGCCCTCCATCACCATGCGGTCGGAAAACGTGCCCGAGTCGCCTTCATCGGCATTGCAGACGATGTACTTCTGGACCGCGCTGGCACCCTGCACCGTCTTCCACTTGATGCCGGCAGGGAATGCGGCGCCGCCGCGCCCGCGCAGTCCCGATGCGGTCACGGCTGCAACGATGGCCGTGGGTTGCAGGGCAAGTGCCGCAGCCAGGCCTCGATAGCCGCCATGCTCGAGGTAGTCATCGATGCTGCGCGGATCGGTGATACCGACTCGCGCAAAGGTCAAACGCTCCTGGTTCTTGAGATACGGGATCTGCTCGGTCGGGCCATGGGCCAGGGCGTGGGGCTTGCCTTGGATGAATCCGGCCTCGAACAGCGCCGCGACATCCTTGGCGCCGACCGGCCCATACGCCGTGCGGCCGGCGTCGGTCGCCACCTCGACCAGCGGCTCGAGCCAAAGCAGTCCGCGCGAACCATTGCGTATCAGCTCGATGTCGATGCCTCGACGCTGCGCTTCGGCCGCAATGGCGCTCGCGGTCTCATGGGCCCCGACGCCGCAGGCTGCAGCGTCACGCGGTACGAAGATCTTGATCGCGCTCACGTCGGGCCCGCCGATGCCGTGCGCACCGATGCCATCAACTCATCGAAGCGCGCCGCGGATACGCGACCCTGCAGCCGCTCATCGATCATGATCGAAGGGCCCAGCGCGCAATTACCCAGACAGTACACCGGCTCGAGGCTGATGGCGCCATCGCTTGTGGTGCCGTGAAAATCAATGCCCAGCGCCTGCTTGGCATGGCGCTCGAGCTCGACCGCGCCGACGGCCTGGCAGGCTTCGGCGCGGCATAGGTGCACGACGTGCCGGCCACCGGGCTGCTGGCGGAAATAGTGATAAAAGCTCAGCACGCCGTGCACTTCGGCCTGCGACAGGTTCAGCTCGAAAGCGATCAGCGGCACCGCGTCCTTGGGGACATGACCCAACGCCTCCTGCACGGCGTGCAGAATCGGCATGAGCGCCCCTGGAAGCGACTTGAGCCGCGCGCACGCGTCGAGCACGGCGGCCCGATGCGCCGCGCTCAGCGCTGATGCGGGTTCGCGCTTTATCGGGATGACGCGGCGCGGCGTCTGACTGCTCATGTGAAGCCGATCCTCGCGTGGTCAATGAACGCTGTGGCAACGCTGATCATGTTGTTCATTCCGCCAGCCCGAATTCCCGCATTGCCGGCAGGAAATTGTCGTTGTCATGGTTCGCACGCGTGAGCTTGTACAGCGTGAACCGCTGCAGCGGCGACAGACTCTGCCACTGCTGCAGCGACGGCGCCTTCCGGCCCAGTGAGGCCGTATAGTCGAGGATGCGTTGCGGCACCCGGCTGCTGTCGGCCCACTGCGGCGAGGGATCGATGGCGACCAACTCAGGGCTACTCGCGGAATGCTTTTCGATCAAAGCCAGAAGCAACTTTCTATAGCTCTGTGTGCGATCCGGGGTATCGCAGCGGGTCCGGACCAGCGCATGCCGATCATCCTTCGGAAAGCGATTCCATTGTTTCAGCGACAGTTTGACGCCGCATTCATCGAGCTTGAGGCGCACACTCATCGGGATGCAGGGCAGCGCCCCCGCGAAGTCGGTCTCAAAATTGAAAATTGGCGCCTCGGTGTCCACGCGTCCATCCTAGCGATCTGTGCCGGGTAATGCTGTGAACTGCGCGCTCGGACACGGCGCAATCAATTCAGCTAACAAATACACAGGCTTACCATGCGTCATGCCTGATATTAAGCATGCCGCGATGACTGTCCGCAACTGGCAGCCGAGTTCATATTTGAGGTGGTTTATTACGCCTGCTCAGGGCGCCACAGCGGCTGCTCAAAGCGCCCGGCAAGCCACCTTGACCTCGTTGCGGATGATCTCGGCCAGGCGCATGGCGCCAGGGCCGGCCTGATCGCGATCGGGGTGGATCAGGTAAAGCTGCGCCCACTGCTCCGCGCCTTCGCGCAGAGGCAGCGGCTTGAGCAGTCCCTGGTCCAGCTCGGCGCGAATGGTGTCCTCGGCGAACCAGGCGAATCCGAGCCCGGATAGGGCCGCGCGGATCGAGGTGGCCTTGTTGCTGAAGGTCCAGCGCTGCTCTGCGCCGAGCCACGGCGCGTTGCGGCTGCGGGCAGCGCCGGAGTCGCGAATCACCAGCTGGCGGTACTGGCGCAGGTCGCGCACGGTCAGCTGCCTGCCCAGGCCGTGCAATGGATGCTGCGGGTGCGCCGCGGCCACGAAGCGCACCGGCATCAGCGCATCGCCGACGAATCCGGGGGGCACCAGCGAGCCGATCGCAAGCGCCACGCGCCGCTGCAGCAGCGCCTCCTCGGTGCCGCTGAGCACGGTCTCGTACAGCTCGATACGCATCTCGGGCCGTTCGAGCGCGAAGCGCGCGAAACACTGCAGCAGCAGCCAGGTCGGGAAAATGGTTTCCACGGCCAGCGCGAGCTCGCTCTCCCAGCCGGCCGAAAGCGTCTTGGCCGCGCCCTCGACCGCAGCAGCCTCCGCGAGCAGGCTCTGTGCGCGCCGGTACAGCACCTGGCCGCCTGCAGTCAGCAGTGATTTACGGCCTTGAAGTTCGAACAATTTGAGTTGCAGCTGCTGCTCGATTTTCTGCACGGCGTAAGTGATCGCGGACTGACTCTTGTGCAGCACAGCAGCGGCTTGCGCATAGCCGCCCGCATCAACCACAGCCTGCAGGGCGCGCCACTGCTCCAGGGAAATGCGCGGTCCATCGGCCATAACTTATCTCAGAAACTGATTGATATGACCATATCATTCTACTTTTTTATCACTTGGTTAGATAGTTAACTGGAGTCCGCAACCACTGAGCCCTCGGCAATCGCTGAGCCCTGGAGGACTTCGACCATGACGACGCTGCTGCAGATCAACGCCAGTATTCACGGCGAAAACGGCCAATCGACCCAACTGGCAAACCGATTCGTCGCCGCCTGGCGCGAACGCCACCCACAGGCGCGCATCATTCAGCGCGATCTGGCTGCGCAGAGCGTGCCGCATCTGACGGCCGAGCGCTTCGCGGCCTTTCTGGCCCCGAGCGAGCAGCGCGATGCGCCGCAGCATGCGGTGGCTCGCTATTCGGAAGGCCTGATCGATGAACTCAAGAGCGCCGATGTGATCGTGCTCGGCCTGCCGATGTACAACTTTGGCGTGCCCTCGCAGCTCAAGGCCTACTTCGATCATATTGCGCGCGCGGGCCTGACCTTCCGCTACACCGCCCAGGGCCCGGTCGGACTGCTGGGCGGCAAGAAGGCCTATGTGTTCGCGGCGCGGGGCGGCTTGTATGCCGGCACCGCGCTTGATACACAGACCCAGTACGTGCGCGACTTCCTGCGCTTTCTGGGTATTGACGAGGTTGAATTTGTCTACGCCGAAGGTCTGGCGATCGGCCCCGAAAGTCGCGAGTCCGGCCTGAACGCCGCGCGGGCGCAGATCGATCATTTGCTCGCCGAGCCTGTTGCGGCATAAGCCTTAAGGAGCCTCGCATGCGTACGCTGACTCAGATCATCGCCTCCATCCCGACCGCGGACGGCGCCGGCGTCAAACTGCGCCGCAGTATCGGCAGCCAGCGCGGCCTGTACGTGGACCCCTTCCTGATGCTCGATGAGTTCTACTCGGACGATCCGAATGACTACCTGGCCGGCTTCCCATCCCATCCGCATCGCGGTTTCGAGACCGTGACCTACATGCTCGATGGCCACATGCGCCACGAGGATCACCTCGGCAATCGCGGCGACCTGGGGCCCGGCGATGTGCAGTGGATGACCGCGGCGGGCGGCATCATTCATTCGGAGATGCCGCAGCAGTCCGAGGGCCGCATGCGCGGCTTTCAGCTCTGGCTCAACCTGCCGGCGGACGAGAAGATGAAGCCGGCCCGTTATCGGGATATTTCAGCCGCTGAGATTCCAACGCTGCAACTGCCGGGAGCAGCGCGGATCAGGTTGATTGCGGGCAGCCTGCTGTTGCACGGCCAACATGTGAGCGGTCCGGTCAATGGCAGCGGCGTGCGCCTGCGCACCGATCCGCTGTACCTGGATCTGCAGTTGCCGAGCGCTGGCGCCGTCGAGCTGCCGGTGCCGCAGGGCCACAATGCCTTTGTCTACCTGTATGAAGGCGAGGCGCGGGTCGGAGCTTCCGGCGCCGGCCTGCCCCTGCCACGCGGCGCCGCGGGCGTGCTCGGCGGCGGCGAGAGCGTGCGTATCGAGGCCGGCGCGGCCGGGGCTCGTGCGCTGCTGCTGGCCGCGCGGCCTCTGCACGAACCCGTGGTCCAGTACGGTCCGTTCGTGATGAACACCCGCGCGCAGATCGAGCAGGCGGTCGAGGACTACCGTAGCGGCCGGCTGGCCGCTAGCCACTAGCCGCTAGCCGCTAGCCGGCGCATCGATCTGGCGCAGCAGACCCTCCTGCGCGGTGCTGCCCACGAGCTGGCCCGAGCGCGTGAATACGCTGCCGCGCGCGAAGCCGCGCGAGCCGGAGGCGCTGGGGCTGTCCATGACGTACAGCAGCCAGTCATCGACACGTACCGGCCGGTGAAACCACATCGCGTGATCGATGCTCGCGAGCATCAGCTTGCCGCTCACGAAGCTCAGCGCGTGCGGACGCACTGCGGTGCCCAGCAGATGAAAATCCGACACATAGGCAAACAGGCAACGGTGCAGCACATCGTCGTCGGGCAGCCGGTCGACGGCGCGGATCCAGATGTGCTGCAGCGGCGCGGCGTTGTGCGGGTGGCGCGGATCGATCGGGTCGGTCATGCGAAATTCAAACGGGTGCACGTGGGCGTAGAACTGGCGCATTTTTTCGGGCAGTTGATTGAGCGTGCGGCTCGAGGGCAGCCCCGAGTCGGCGAGCGTTTCCGGCTCGGGCGCGCTCGGCATCGCCATCTGGTGTTCCAGACCAGGCTGCGGCACCTGAAAGGACGCGGACATGTGAAAAATCTGCTCGCCGTGCTGAATCGCCGTCACGCGCCGGCTGGTGAAACTGTGGCCATCGCGGCTGCGGTCGACGAAGTAGACGATCGGCGCATTGAAATCCCCGCGCTTGAGAAAATAGGCATGCAGCGAGTGCGCCACGCGGTCGGGCTCGACGGTGGCGTAGGCGGCTTTCAAAGCCTGGCCGAGCACCTGACCGCCGAACACCTGGGGGCTGCCGATATCGCGACTGCCGCCACGAAACAGATTGACCTCGAGCCTTTCGAGCTCGAGCAGCCGCACCAGTCCGGCCAGCCGTTCGTCCATCAGGCGGCCGCGACACCCAGGCGCTTCTGCATGGCAGGACTCGTGGTCGTGTACTGCAGGAACTGCTTCTTGGCCGGATATAGATAGTGCTGGATGGCGAACGAGGCCAGCGCGGCCTCGTGGAAGCCCGACAGGATCAGCTTCTTCTTGCCCGGGTAGGTGTTGATGTCGCCGATGGCGAACACGCCCGGAATATTCGACTCGAACTTCTCGGTGTCCACCTTGATGGCGCGCTTGTCGATGTCCAGCCCCCAGTCGGCAATCGGTCCGAGCTTGGGTGCCAGGCCGAAGAACACCAGCAGATGCTCGGCGTCGAGCAGCTGCAGCTCCCCGCCCGCGGTCTTGACGTGCACGCCCTTGAGCGCACCGGCATCGCTATGCAGCGAGTGCGCCAGTCCCTCGACGAAACGCAGCTTGCCCGCCGCTGCCAGCTCACGCAGCCGCGCGGCCGAGGCCGGGGCGCCGCGAAATTCCGGGCGGCGGTGCACCAGCGCGATGCTCGCGGCCTTGGGCGCCAGATCCAGCGCCCAGTCCAGCGCCGAATCCCCGCCGCCGAACACCACGAGCTTGCGGCCGTGAAAATCCCCGGCGCTCTTGACGCGATAGTGGATCTGGGAGCCCTCGAACTGCTCGGCGCTCTCCACCCCCAGTCGGCGCGGCTGGAATGAGCCCACGCCGGCGGCAATGACGATCGCGCCGGCGTCGAACTCGGTGCCGGCGCTGGTGCGCAGCCGAAAGCGGCCGCTGGCCTGACGCTGCAGGGCAACAGCCTCCTCGCCCAAGTGAAATTGCGCCCCAAACGGCTTGATCTGCTGCAGCAGGCGATCTACCAGCTCCTGGGCGCCGCAGATCGGCAGCGCCGGTATGTCGTAGATGGGCTTGTCGGGGTACAGCTCGGTGCATTGCCCGCCGGGCTGGGACAGCGAGTCGAGTATGTGCGCTTTGATGCCGAGCAGTCCGAGCTCGAAGACCTGGAACAGTCCGGCCGGTCCGGCGCCGATAACGACCACTTCGGTGGTAATGCTGGTGTCGTTCAAGGAATTTCCGTTTGCTTGAGGATCAGGGCGCGGGATTCTAGCGACGAGGCCTTCGCTGCGGCAAACGAAACCGGTTTTTAGCTTATGCCAATAGGCTTATAGTTGACCAAACTGGCTGGAGGGTCCATGGCAAGCAATACCGATCTGCATCGCCGTCGCGGCGCCGCGGTGGCCCGTGGCGTGGCCAATTCGCTCAGCATCTATGCGCAGCGCGCCCAGAACGCCGAGCTCTGGGACGTGGAAGGCCGCCGCTACATCGATTTTGCCAGCGGCATCTCCGTGCTCAACACCGGGCACCTGCATCCGCGCGTAGTGGCGGCAGTGCAGGCGCAGCTGGGCCAGCTGATGCACAGCTGCTTCCAGGTCACCCCGTACGAGGGTTATGTCGCCTTGTGCGAGCGCCTCAATGCGCTCGCGCCCGGCCCGAGTCCGAAGAAATCGATTCTGTTCTCGACCGGTGCCGAGGCGGTGGAAAACGCCCTGAAGATTGCGCGCTTTCACACCCGTCGCTCGGCCGTCATCGCCTTCAGCGGCGCGTTCCACGGCCGCACGCTCGCCACCATGACGCTCACGGGCAAGGTACAGCCGTACAAGGCCGGCTTCGGCGCGTTGCTGCCGGAGGTGTTTCACGTACCGTTTCCGTCGGCCTATCACGGCGTCACGCCGCAACAGTCGCTGGCTGCGATCGAGCAGCTGTTCAAGTCCGACCTGGACCCCGCGCGGGTTGCAGCGCTGATCATCGAACCGGTGCAGGGCGAGGGCGGCTTCTACATCGCGCCACCGGAGTTCCTCAAGAGCCTGCGCGCGCTGTGCGACACGCACGGCATCGTGCTGGTGGCCGATGAGATTCAGTCGGGCATGGCCCGCACCGGCCGCATGTTTGCCTGCGAGTACTCCGGCGTCGAGCCGGACCTGATGACCGTCGCCAAGAGTATCGCCGGCGGCCTGCCGCTCTCGGCCGTGGTCGGCAAGGCCGCGATCATGGACGCGCCGCCGCCGGGCGGCCTCGGCGGCACTTACGCGGGCTCGCCGCTGGCCTGCGCCGCGGCACTCGCGGTGCTCGATGTGATCGACGAAGAGCATTTGCTGGAGCGTGCGCGCGTTCTGGGCACGCAGATCACCGCCCGGCTCAAAGCTCTGCAGGCCAAGAACCCGGCCATCGGCGAGGTGCGCGGCCTGGGCTCCATGGTCGCGCTCGAGCTGGTCAAGAACCGGCGCCCCGACCAGCCCGATGCCGAACTCACGCGCGCTCTGGTGCAGGCGGCCGCCGCGCGCGGCCTGGTGATCCTCTCCTGCGGCGTCTACGGCAATGTGATTCGCCTACTCGCGCCGCTCACGATCAGCGATGCGCTGCTGGCTGAAGGTCTGGATCTGCTGGAGGCTGCGTTTGCGGACGTCAGCGGCGCACAGATGGCGGCCACCGGCTGAGCTCGCGCGCTCGACCTCTTATGCGCGGCCGGCGTTGGCGTCGGTCGGAGCGTGGAAGTATTCGCTCTCTGATGCGAGCTGATCCATGAGGCGCTTGAGCTCCGTCATGCGCGCCTCCGCAGTGCTGATCGGCACGCAGTCCTCACAGCGCGGATCCCCGCAAGGCTGGCGCGTGTAGAGCCAATACTGGATGGCGCCGGCGAGCAGTCCGTCGGCGATGTCCCAGAGATCGGCTTCCTTGTCCTTGCCGGCGAGGCGATTGCCCAGGTCGACGGCCTTGGCAAAGGCCGAGTCGAAGGTGTCAGCGGCTTCATCCATAAGTGGTGACATTGTACCCGCTCGTGCGCCGAAGCGGCGACTCAACGATAACCGCGCGCCTGCAGCGAGAACAGCTGTGCGTAGTGTCCACCCAGGGCCATGAGCTGCTCGTGACTGCCCTTCTCGATGATGCGGCCATGATCGAGCACTGCGATCTGGTCGGCCATGCGCACGGTAGAGAAACGATGCGAGATCAGGATGGTGATGCGCTCGCGCGCCAGGGCGCGAAAATGCTCGAAAATCTCCGCTTCCGCGCGTGCATCCATCGCCGCGGTGGGCTCATCGAGCACCAGCACGTCGGCCTGCGTGCGCATGAAGGCGCGCGCCAGGGCGATTTTCTGCCATTGGCCGCCCGAGAGTTCCTGGCCGTCGCGAAACCATTTGCCGAGCTGCGTGCGGTAGCCGCTGGGCAGCTGCTCGATGAAATCCGCGGCGCGACCCTTGTTGGCGGCATCGCGCCAGCGCTGCTCATCCTCGAAGTAGCGCTCATCGCCGGCACCGACATTCTCGCCCACCAGCATCTGGTAGCGAGTGAAGTCCTGAAAGATGACACCAATGCGCGCCTTGAGGGCATCGTCCTGCCATTCGGGCAACGGCAGGCCGTCAAGCAGCACGCGGCCTGAATCCGGACTGTACAGCCGCGTCAGCAGCTTGATCAGTGTGGTCTTGCCCGAGCCGTTTTCGCCCACCAGCGCCAGGCTCGCTCCGGGCGGCAGGTGCAGATCGATATCGATCAGCGCCGGCGAGCTGGCACCAGGATAAGTAAAACTGACGCGCTCGAAGCGCACGCCGTCCTCGCGATTCGGACCGTACAGCGCGCTGCCCGACAGCGGTGCGACCGGCGTCTCCAGGTATTCGTACAGGGTCGACAGATACAGGTTGTCCTCGTACATGCCGCCGACCGCCGAAAGCATCGAGGTCACGGCCGCCTGGCCCTGGCGAAACAGCGACACGTACAAGGTCATCTGACCGATGCTGATCAGCGCGCGGATCGTGGCGAGCGCAATCCAGGCGTAGGCCCCGTACAAGGTCGCGGTGGCCACCAGCCCCAGGGCAAAACCCCAGCCGTCGCGCCGGATCGAGAGCGCGCGGTCTTCGCGATACAGCCGCGTGAAAATGTCGCGATAGCGCTGCAGCAGGCGTGGGCCGAGGCCGAACAGCTTGACCTCCTTGGCATGGTCTTCGCGCGCCAGCACGGTCTCCAGGTAGGTCTGCATGCGCGTTTCCGGCGAGCGCCAGCGAAACAGCCGAAAGGCATCACCGGAGAACTTCGCCTCGGCGATGAAGGCGGGCAGCCCCGCCATCAGCAGGATCAACACCGTCCACGGCGAGAAGCGCACCAGCAGCGCCGCGTAGCTCAGCAACGAGATGGCGTTCTGCACCAGGCCGAAGGTTCGCATGACCAGGCTCAGGGGCCTGCTGGAGGCCTCGCGGCGCGCACGCGTGAGTTTGTCGTAGAACTCCGAATCCTCGAACTGCTGCAGCTCGAGCGTGAGGGCCTTCTCGAGGATCATGACGTTCACGCGCTGACCGAGCTGCGCGCGCAGCAGCGCCTGGCACAGCGACAGCCCGCGCTGCGTGCCGGCCAGCGCCGCCACCAGCACGGCCTCGATCAGCACCAAACGCAGCACGCGCGCGGCGCCGAGCGTGGCCAGGTTGCGCGCGGCCAGCACCGCATCGATGATCTGTGCAGCGATCCAGGGCACCGCCGCCGGCAGCAGGCCGGCCGCTACGGTCAGCAGCGCCAGTCCCACGAACAGCGCGCGATTGGTGCTCCAGACCAGATCGATCGCGCGCCGGCTGTAGCGGAACACACCGAAGAATCCGCGCAGCACCTCCGGGCCGCCCGCAGCGGCCACCATGCCGCTGCCGCCGCCGGCATATCGGGACTTGGGCGGCGTCACGCGATCTGCAATGTGGCCACCTCGGGCTCGTAGCCGAGATTGGGCGCCAGCCAGCGCTCGACCTGCTCGACCGTCATGCCTTTGCGCCGCGCATAGTCCACGACCTGGTCGCGATCGATGCGCCCGACCGCCAGGTAACGCGCTTCCGGATGCGAAAAATACCAGCCGCTGACGGCCGCGGTCGGATACATCGCAAACGACTCGGTCAGCGTGATGCCGGCGCGCTGCGCGACATCCAGCAGCTGCCACAGGGTTGCCTTCTCGGTGTGGTCCGGACAGGCCGGATAGCCCGGCGCAGGCCGTATACCGCGATATTCTTCGCGGATCAGCTGTTCGGGACCGAGCTTCTCGGCGGCGGCGTAGCCCCAGAACTCGCGCCGCACGCGCTCGTGCAGCCGCTCGGCAAAGGCCTCGGCCAGACGATCGGCCAACGACTTGAGCATGATGGCCGAGTAATCGTCGTGATCGGCCTCGAAGCGCTGCAGCGGCGCCTCGATACCCTGTCCGGCGCTGACCGCAAAGGCGCCGAAATAGTCGCGCAACTCGGAGGCCTTGGGCGCCACGAAGTCCGCCAACGCCGTATGCGGCTTGCCTTCGGGAAGATCCTTCTGCTGGCGCAGAAAATGCACGCGCGCGATCACCTGCGTGCGCGTCTCGTCGGCGTACAGCTCGACGTCATCGTCGATCGAGTTGGCCGCAAACAAACCGAACACCGCGCGCGGCTGCAGCCAGCGCTCGCGGATCAGCGTGCGCAGCATCTTGCGCGCATCGGCGTACAAACTGCTCGCCTGCTCGCCGAATTGCGCATCGTTGAGGATGTCGGGAAACCTGCCGCGCAGTTCCCAGGCCTGGAAGAACGGTGTCCAGTCGATGTAGCGCGCGAGTTCCTCGACCGAGTAGTCATCGAAGCTGCGCACACCGAGCATGCGCGGCACCGGCGGCACGTAGCCGCTCCAGTCCAGCCGCGGCCGGTTGCCGCGCGCCTGTGCCAGGGTGTGCTGCGGGGACTTGGCGCGACGCGAGCCATGCTGCACGCGCCGCTGCGCGTGATCGGCCTTGGTGCGGGTGGTGAAAATGGCGCGCGAGTCGGCGCCGATCAGCTGCTGGCAGACGCCCACGGCGCGCGAGGCATCCTTGACGTACACCACCGCGCCCTCGTATTGCGGATCGATGCGCACCGAGGTATGCGCCGGGGAAGTGGTCGCGCCGCCGATCAGCAGCGGCTGCTTGAAGCCCTGGCGCTGCATCTCACGCGCGACGTGCACCATCTCGTCGAGCGAGGGCGTGATCAGGCCCGACAGCCCGATCATGTCGGCGTTCTCGCGCCGCGCCGCTTCCAGAATCTTCTCGCACGAGACCATCACGCCCAGATCCACCACCTCGAAGTTGTTGCACTGGAGCACCACGCCGACGATGTTCTTGCCGATGTCGTGCACGTCGCCCTTGACGGTGGCCATGATGATGCGGCCGTTGGCCTGGCGCACGCCGCCGCCGGCGGCTTTTTCCTTCTCGATGTAGGGAATCAGGTGCGCCACGGCCTTCTTCATCACGCGCGCGGACTTGACCACCTGCGGCAGGAACATCTTGCCGGCGCCGAACAGGTCGCCAACCACATTCATGCCCTCCATCAGCGGCCCCTCGATGACCTGCAGCGGCCGCTCGAACTGGCTGCGCGCCTCTTCGGTGTCCTCGACCACGTATTCATCGATGCCGCGCACCAGCGCGTGCTCGAGACGCTTGGCGACCGGCCAGCTGCGCCAGGCCAGATCCTCGACCTTGCGGGCGCCGGCCTCGCCCTTGTAGCGTTGCGCGGTCTCCAGCAGCCGCTCGGTGGCGTCGCTGCGGCGATTGAGGATCACATCCTCGCAGCGCTCGCGCAGCTCCGGATCGATCTGCTCATAGATCGCGAGCTGGCCGGCGTTGACGATGCCCATGCTCATGCCGGCACGGATCGCATGGTAGAGGAACACCGAGTGCATGGCCTCGCGCACCGGCTCGTTGCCGCGAAACGAGAACGAGACATTGCTGACGCCGCCGCTGACCATGGCGTGCGGACAGCGCTCGCGGATCGCCGCGGTGGCTTCGATGAAATCGCGCCCGTAGGCGTTGTGCTCCTCGATGCCGGTAGCGATGGCAAAAATATTCGGGTCGAAGATGATGTCTTCGGGCGGGAAGCCGACCTGCTCGGTCAGCAGCTTGTAGGAGCGCTCGCAGATCGAGACCTTGCGCTCGACGGTGTCGGCTTGGCCTTTGTCGTCGAAAGCCATGACCACAACGGCGGCACCATAGGCGCGCACCAGCCGCGCCTGCTTCAGAAATGGCGCCTCGCCTTCCTTGAGGCTGATGGAATTGACGATGCCCTTGCCCTGCAGACATTTGAGCCCCGCCTCGATGACCGACCACTTCGAGGAATCGATCATGACCGGCACGCGGGCGATGTCCGGCTCGGAGGCGATCAGATTCAGGAACTTGACCATGGCGGCCTGCGAGTCGAGCATGCCCTCGTCCATGTTGATGTCGATGATCTGCGCGCCGTTGACCACCTGCGAGCGTGCGACATCGAGCGCCGCCGCGTAATCGTCCGCCTCGATCAGGCGCCGGAACTTGGCCGAGCCGGTGACATTGGTGCGCTCGCCGACATTGACGAACAAACTGTCCGGACCGATGTCGAGCGCTTCCAGGCCCGCCAGGCGGCAGCGCGGCGCATGTCGCGGCCACACGCGTGTCGGCAGCGTCGCCACCGCCTCGCGGATGTGCGCAATGTGATCGGCGGTGGTGCCGCAGCAGCCGCCGACGATGTTGACCAGGCCCTGCTCGGCGAATTCCCGCACCAGCGAGGCGGTCTCGCAGGCCTGCTCGTCGTATTCGCCGAAGGCATTGGGCAGACCGGCATTCGGGTAGGCACACACGGCCACGTCGGCCAGACGCGAGAGTTCCTCCACGTATGGCCGCAGCTGCTTCGCGCCCAGCGCGCAGTTCAGTCCGATCACGGTCGGCTCGGCATGACGCACCGAATTCCAGAACGCCTCGACGGTCTGGCCCGAGAGCGTGCGCCCGGAGGCGTCGGTGATCGTGCCCGAAATCATGATCGGCAGATCGCAATGCGCCTCCTGCATGGTCCGGCGCACGGCGAACAGCGCCGCCTTGGCGTTGAGCGTATCGAAAATGGTCTCGACCAACAGCAGATCGACGCCGCCCTCGATCAGCGCCGCGGTAGCCTCGCTGTAGGTCGTCACCAGTTGATCGAAGTTGATATTGCGGAAGCCCGGATCGTTGACCTGCGGCGAAAGCGAGGCCGTGCGATTGGTCGGGCCGATGGCCCCGGCGACGAAGCGCACCTGCCCGGTGCGCTCGCTGTACTGGTCGGCCACCTCGCGTGCCAGGCGCGCGGCCACCAGATTGAGCTCGCCGACCAGGCCCTCCATGCGGTAATCGCCGAGCGAGGGCGCACTGGAATTGAAGGTGTTGGTCTCGATGATGTCGGCGCCGGCCGCCAGGTACTTGCCGTGGATCTCGCGGATCAGCCCCGGCTGCGTCAGCGTCAGCAGATCGTTGTTGCCCTTCAGGTCGCTCGCCCAGTCGCGAAAGCGCTGGCCGCGATAGGCCGCCTCATCCGGCTTATAACCCTGGATCATGGTGCCCATCGCACCATCGAGCACCAGCACGCGCTGCGTCAGCAGCCGTCGGAACTCGGCGATTCTCTGTTCACGCGTCATGCCGCCTGCTCCGCCGGACGTATGCCCAACGCGTGACAGATGGCGTAGGTCAGATCCGCACGATTGAGTGTATAGAAGTGAAATTCATCCACGCCCTCGCGCGTGAGCGTCTCGACCTGGCCGATCGCGAATGCCGCGGCGATCATGCGGCGCGTGTCCGCATCCTCTTCCAGGCCAGCGAAGCGATCACACAGCCAGTCGGGCACATGCGTGCCGCAACGCGCGGCAAAGCGCAGCATCTGCGGGAAGCGGGTGATCGGCAGAATGCCCGGCACCAGGCTGGCGCGAATGCCGGCGGCCACGCAGCGATCGCGAAAGCGCAGAAATACATCGGTATCGAAGAAGAATTGCGTGATGGCGCGGTCGGCGCCGGCATCGATCTTGGCCTTGAGATTCTGCAGATCGAAGGCCGCGCTCGGCGTCTCGGGATGTCCCTCCGGGAATGCGGCCACCGAGAGCTCGAAATTCGCGACGCTCTTGAGGCCGCGCACCAGATCCACCGCATAGGCAAAGCCGCCCGGGTGGGGCCGGTAGCCCTCGCTGCCCTGGGGAGCATCGCCGCGCAGCGCGACGATGTGGCGCACACCGGCCTGCCAGTAGCCGCGGGCGATGTCGAGGATCTCGCCGCGATCGGTACCGATGCAGGTCAGATGCGGCGCGGGCGTGAGCGAGGTCTCCTTGAGCACGCGCGTCACCACCTGGTGGGTGCGTTGGCGGGTGGAGCCATCGGCGCCGTAGGTGACCGACACGAAGCGCGGCGCCAGCGGCAGCAGCCGCTGGATCGACTGCCACAGAGTCTGCTCCATGGCTTCATCCGCCGGCGGGAAGAACTCGAACGACACCTTTACCGGCACGCTCCGGCGACTCAGGCGACTGCCGATGCTGCCGATGCCGCCGGGAAGATTGCTGTCGTTCATGCCGCAGGTACGCCGTGATGGGAGATCAGGATCTGATCGGGCCGCCGTAGGGTATCGTGGACGCTGCCCGCGGGTTGTGAGCTGTGCCGCGCCGTGGCGACGATGAAATGGCGCGCGGCCAGATCGCACGGACGCAGCCGCGCGTCATCGAATCCGCCGCCGGCCAGCCAGCGGCGCAGCTGAGCCAGCGGATTGTCCGCGGCACGCGCTGCCAGCTGCTCGAAATCCTCGATCACCACCAGCCGGCCCCCTGGCCGCAGCGCGCGGGCCGCCTCGGCCAGCGCTGCCACCGGCCGCTCGGCCAGGGCGAGCACGCGGTCGATCGTGACGATATCGAAGGCCGCGTCCTCGCACGGCAGGCTGTACATGTCCCCGCAGCGGAATTCGCAGTGGCTCAGGCCCACGCCATGCACGCGAGTTCGTGCCAGACGCAGCGCCGGGGTCGAAATATCGATGCCTACCGCGTGCTGCGCGCGCGGACCGAGGATCTCGAGCATCAGGCCCGAACCGGTTCCGATATCGAGCATTTCGCCAACGCTGGAAGGGCCCAGCTCTTCGTGCAGCACGGTCGTGAGATCCTCGCGCGGACCGGCCTCCTCGGATGGGCTGGCGCTCAGCTGTTGCGCCGCAACATCTGCCCGTTCCCCCACCACGCTTGCCGCGCGCTCGCGATCTTGCCTGAGCACGCCACTGTCCGGATCCGCCATGGACAGCAGCTGTCGCGACCATTCCAGGTAGCGGCCGCTGACCGGGGCGCGGTAATAGACGCATTGCTGCTCGCGGAAGCGATCCAGGAACCCCGCCTCGGTCAACACCCGCAGGTGGCGGGAAATGCGCGGCTGGCTCTGTCCGAGCACGCAGCACAGCTCACCGACCGTGAGCTCTCCATGGCTCAGCAACACCAGCAGCCGCAAGCGCGTCGGCTCGGCAGCGCTTTTGAGCGCGCGCACCACCTGTCCGAGATCCTCACTGGCCACTGAGCCTTTAAACATATAAAGATATCTTTATAAAGGTGCAAATAGTCTAACAGCGCAGCCCGCATTCTGCTACCCTCGGCGCCCTTTTTCTGTCCGGCCCCCGAACCGCCAGCCCATGCAACGCCCGATCCGCAACATCGCCATCATCGCCCACGTCGATCACGGCAAGACCACATTGGTCGACTGCCTGCTCAAGCAGTCCGGCACCTTCGCCGCGCACGAGAAAGTCGGCGAGCGGGTCATGGACTCCAACGACATCGAGCGCGAGCGCGGTATCACGATCCTGGCCAAGAACTGCGCCATCGAGTACGGCGGCACGCGCATCAATATCGTCGATACGCCGGGCCACGCCGATTTCGGCGGCGAGGTCGAGCGCGTGCTGTCGATGGTCGATGGCGTGCTATTGCTGGTCGACGCGGTCGAGGGACCGATGCCGCAGACCCGCTTCGTGACGCGCAAGGCCCTGGCTAAGGGTCTCAAGGCCATCGTGGTGGTGAACAAGATCGACCGCCCTGGCGCGCGCCCCGGCTGGGTCGTGGACCAGACTTTCGAACTGTTCGACAAGCTCGGGGCCAGCGACGCGCAGCTGGATTTTCCGGTCATATACGCCTCGGCATTGCAGGGCTGGGCCAGCACCGACATGACACGGCGTGATCCGGACATGGCGGCATTGTTCGAGGCCATCCTGCAGTACGTGCCGGCGCCACCGACCGAGGTCGACGCCCCGTTGCAGCTGCAGATCTCGACCCTCGACTACAATTCCTATGTCGGCCGCATCGGCATCGGCCGCATCCGCCGCGGCACGCTGCGCGCCGGGCGCAATGTCGCGCTGCGCTACGGCGAGCAGGATCGCGGCCTGGCGAAGATTGCGCAGGTGCTGACCTTTCACGGGCTGCAGCGCACGGCCGTGGATGAAGCCGCCGCCGGCGACATCGTCGCGATCACCGGCATCGAAGACGTCAACATCGGACTGACCATTTGCGATCCGGAAAATGCACAGGGATTGCCGCCGATTCAGATCGATGAGCCGACGCTGGCGATGAATTTTCAAGTCAACACCTCCCCGCTGGCCGGCCGCGAGGGCAAGTTCGTCACCAGCCGCCAGATTCGCGAGCGCCTGTACCGCGAGCTGCAGAGCAATGTGGCGCTGCGGGTGGAAGACACCATCGACGCCGATGTGTTTCGCGTGCTCGGGCGCGGCGAGCTGCACCTGACGATACTGATCGAGAACATGCGCCGTGAGGGCTACGAGGTCGCGGTCGGCAAACCCCAGGTGCTCAAGAAGACCGTCGATGGCCAGGTGCTCGAGCCGTTCGAGGCGCTGACCGTGGATATCGACGAAGCCCATCAGGGCGGCGTCATGGAAGCGCTCGGCAAGCGTCGCGCCGAACTCACCGACATGGTCATCGAGGGCACCGGGCGCGCGCGGCTCGAGTACCGGGTGCCGGCACGCGGACTGATCGGCTTCCAGGGCGAGTTCATGACGCTCACGCGCGGCACCGGACTGATCAGCCATATCTTCGATGGCTTCGCGGCCGTCAAGGGCGACATCCCGGATCGGCACAACGGCGTGCTGATCAGCAACGAGGATGGTGAAGCCGTGGCCTACGCGCTGTTTGCGCTGCAGGAGCGCGGCAGGCTGTTCGTGAGCCCGGGTGACAAGCTCTATGAGGGCATCATCATCGGCATCCACAGCCGCGAAAACGATCTCGTGGTCAATCCGATCAAGACCAAGAAGCTCACCAACATCCGCGCCGCAGGCAAGGACGACGCCATACTGTTGACGCCGCCGATTCCGCTGACGCTCGAGTATGCGGTCGAATTCATCGCTGATGACGAACTGGTGGAGGTCACGCCCCAGAGCATTCGAATTCGCAAGCGCCACCTCAAGGAGCACGAGCGCAAGCGCGCCGCGCGCGAAGAAGTCGTGCCCGTGCCCGTCTGAGGCCCGCGGCGCCTTCACGAACATTCACGCAACTTAACGCCTGATTTGACTCGATACGGGCGCCGGCGTGGCACTGTCCCGATCGAGCGATGTCCTATAATTCATGTGGGACAAATGAGGCGACGGGTATGTCAACCAGACTGCATCGACTGATTTTGGCTGTGGCAATCACCGGGCTTGCGGGCACAGCAATGGCACAGACGGGCCCGGACGCGGCTCCTGGCGGGGCCGGTCCCGGCGGCGGCCCCGGCCCCGGCCAGCACGGCGGGTACGCCGAACACAAGCAGTGGGACGGCCATGGCGACGATGAGCGCGATGGCGGAGGCGAGGGGCATTGGGGCCACCACCATCATCATCACCATCATCACCATCACCATCGCCATCATTGGCGCGGCGGTCACGGCGAGCGCGGCTGGGGCGGTGGCCCGCAGCACGGTCGCGATGGTCAGGGTCTGGGCTTGCTGCGCAGCTTCCACGAGCTCAATCTGAGTGCCGCGCAGCAGCAGCAGCTGCACACCATCCTGTCCAATGCGCGCCAGCAGTTTCAGGCCCAGCGACCCGCTGGTTCCCCCGACATGGCAGCACTGATCAACCCCGGTGATCCGAATTATGCCGCGGCAGTGCAGGCGGCCAAGAAGCGCGCCGCCGACCGGATCCAGCGGCTCAGCGACCTCAAGCTGCAGATCTATAACGTGCTGACGCCGGATCAGAAGGCCCAGCTGTCGAAGCGTATCGCGGATTGGAAGGCCAGAATGGCGCAGCACGCGCCGGGGCCTAAAGGCCAGCCTGCCCCAGCAAATCGATGAACTGACGCAGGCTCGCGGCCACGGCAGGGTGATCGGCCTCGAAGCCGACCGCGAGCGCCTCCAGAGGATGCGGCGTGGCGCTCACGGCGGGCGCCGCGCCGCGCTGATCGATCTGCCGTTCGATCTCTGCCAATGCGGCGCGCAATCGCTGCTTGGAGTGCTCATCCAGGCGCGGTGCGCGCGCTATCTCCTGCTGCAACCGGATCAGCGAATGCTGCAGGGCGTTGGGCTGGGCGTCGCTCATGCGCGGAATCTTACGCGATCGAGCACGGCGTTTGTTAGGGTGAGCCATGAGCGTACATCGCCCGCGCAATCGGCCGCGCAAGCCGCCCGCAGTATTGCCGCCGCAGGCGATTGACGCCCTGTATGGATTGGAACCGGTATTCGAGCCCGCGCAGTGCGCAGGCAGCGAGCCAGGCAGCGGCCAGAGCACGCAGTTCGTGCCCATCCAGTGCCCCTATTGCGGCGAGAACTTTGAAACCCTGGCAGATCTCTCGGCCGGCTCGGCCAACTACATCGAGGACTGCCAGGTGTGCTGCCAGCCGATCGAATTGCGTCTGGAAGTCGACGATGCTGGCGCACTGGCTGGCCTCACTGCCCGGCGCGCCGACCAATGAATCTGCAGCAATCTCCAGCGCGCGCGCCCACGCGCGCGCCGCGCATTTCAGTCATCCTCCAGCCCCTGCCCCGGAAACAGCTCCTCGTTGAAACCGAACTGACTCAGGTCGGTCATGCGCATGGGGTAGAGAATGCCGTCGAGGTGATCGACTTCATGCTGCACTACGCGGGCGTGGAAGCCCTCCACGCGCCGATCGATGGCGCGTCCGTGCTCGTCGAGGCCGCGATAATGTAACTGCTGATAGCGCGGCACCAGACCACGCATGCCGGGCACCGACAGACAGCCCTCCCAGCCCGCCTCCATCAGTTCGCTCAACGGTTCGAGCACCGGATTGATCAGTACCGTGGCCGGCACGATTTCGGCCTCGGGGTAGCGTGGATTGGGCGCGCCGGTGCCGAAGATCACGACCCGCCGCGGCACACCGATCTGCGGCGCCGCCAGGCCCGCGCCGCTGAGCGCGGCCATGGTCTCACGCATATCGGCCAGCAGCTCGAGCAACTCCGGGCTGTCGAAGTCTCGTACCGGCTCGCTGACCCGCAGCAGCTGCGGATCGCCCATCCGCAACACACGTCTGACGCTCATGATCGCAATATTACCCGCTGCTCGAGCGCTCGGCACTTACTCGACGTTGTCGCTGACGTTGGTCATGCGCGCCAGGATCGGATAGTCATCCTCCTCTTCCTCGGCCGAATGCCGTCCGATGTAGATGAGCTCTTCCAGACGCGCCTTGGTGGCGAGAAATTCCGGACTCACAAACTGCGCCATGCTGCGCGGGCGCGCCACCGGCACCTCGATCAGCTCCTGGACTTCGCCCGGATGCGCCGACAGCACCAGAATGCGATCCGCGAGATAGATCGCCTCGTCCAGATCATGCGTGATGAATACGATCGTGATATCGATCTTGCGCCAGATTTCCAGCAGATGCGCCTGCATGCGCGCGCGCGTCTGGGCATCGAGCGCACCGAAGGGTTCATCCATGAGCAGGATGCGCGGTTGATTCGCCAGGGCGCGCACGATCGCAACCCGCTGCTTCATGCCGCCGGAGAGCTGCTGCGGAAAGGCGTCGGCGAATTTCTCCAGCCCGATGAGCTCCAGCCATTGCATGGCCTCGCGCTCGCATTCGAGTTTGCCGTGGCCATTGACCTCGAGTCCGAACATCACGTTCTTCTTGACCGTCAGCCACGGGAACAAGGTGTAGCCCTGAAACACCATGCCGCGGTCCCGGCCCGGGCCCGTGACCGGCTCGCCCTGCAGCAGCACCTGTCCCGAGCTGTGCTGCTCCAATCCGGCGAGGATGCGCACCAGCGTGGACTTGCCGCAGCCCGAAGGGCCGACGACACAGAGAAATTCGCGCCGGTGCGTGCGCAGATTGATGTCCTTGAGCGCCAGCGTGCTCTTGTGCGCGTTTTGAAAGATCTTGCTCAACTGCGAGATGGTCAGGATGACCTCACGCGCCTTGAGCCGCTCAAAACGCAGGCGCACCTCATCGCTCTGCTGCAGATAAGAGGGCAGCAACTGACGTGGCAGCAGCAACTCGTTCATCGGTCCCACGGAAACAGCCGGCGACCGATCGCGGCCAGGATGATGTCCGTACCCAGACCGAGGATGCCGATCATGGCAATGGCGGCATAGACGTTGGGAAAGTGCTGGTAGCGCGCCTGCTGCGTGATGAACCAGGTGATACCGGAGGTGGTGCCGATGAGCTCGGCGACGATCAGGTAGGTCCAGGCCCAACCCAGCAGGATGCGCTGATCGCGGTATAGATCGGGCAGAATACCGGGCACGACCACGCGCGTGAGCAGCTGCCGGCTCTTGGTGCCGAGCGTGAGTGCCGCCTCGAGCAGAGCCGGATCGAGCTTGCGCGTGGTATTGGCGATGATCAGCACCTGCTGAAAAAAAGTACCGATGACGATCACCGCGATCTTCGGCCCGTCATAGATTCCCAGAATGGCGACCGCCAGCGCGCCGAACGCCGGCGCCGGCAGATAGCGGAAGAATTCCACGAACGGCTCGCTCAGTCGCGCCACCGCAGCATACGCCCCGCACAGGATTCCGAGCGGAACGCCGAACAGCGAGGAGATCACGAAGCCCCAGAAGATGATCTGGATGCTGTGCCAGAGACTCTGGTGCAGCCATTGGCCGTCCTTGGTCGGCGGCGGCGTCGTAAAGGAAGTGTAGAACGCCCGCAACACCTGGCCCGGCGAGGGCAGGTAGACCGGATTGGCGGCCACACCCTGCGGCGGCGCCCTGCCCTCCTGCCGGGCATCGGCCAGCTCGCTGTCGAAGGCCGCGCGCGGCATATGCGCGCCGACGTCCAGATAGCTCACTGAGCCTGCGTCGGTGATCATGACCTGCGGATGCCAGATCCACGGCACGTAACTCACGAGGCACCAGATCAGAACCGGCAGCACGAACGAGGCAATGCCGATCACCAGCCTGGCCCGCGGCGACAACGGCCGGTGGATCTGCAACCACTTCACTGCTGATACGCGATATTGCTATTTTGGAGCTTCGATCTGGCAGTACGCGGGTTTGCAAGCCGCGTGCCGCACGCGAACCGGCTGAATCGGCGCGGTGCGGTCGCGCGGCGCACTCGTACGGTGCTCGGCGACAGCGGCTTGTGCACCAATGGTGCAATCGTACGGGCTTTACGTGCCGGGGTCGCTTGCACTAGCGTGTGCACGAGATGAACAGCCCCAGCAATTCTCAGTCCCGCGGCACGAGCGCGCCGGCGCTGCCCTCACAACCGCTGCTGTGGCAGGAGGGGCTGGAACATGGCGCGCACTGGTCCGGCATCCTGCGCCGCGGCACCTCGCTACGCATCACGGCGCTGGAGGCAGGCGCCAATGTCGCGGCGATGCTCTACAACCACGAGTGCCTGCTCGAGCGCTACAACATGGCCGACACACTCAAGGCGCAGCACACCGCCTATCTGACCGCCGGCTGCGCCTGCTATTCGGACATGGGACGCATTCTGTGCTCGATCACGGCCGACAGCTGCGGCTGGCACGACACCATCTGTGGATTGTCGGATGCGGCGATGGTCAGCAGCCGCTTCGGCGACACGCGCTTCCAGGAGCAGCGCAACGACTGTTACAGGAACGGCCGCGACAGCATGCTCAACGAGCTCGGGAAATACGGTCTCGGGAAACGCGATCTGATCGCAAATATCAATTTCTTCTCGCGTGTCACGGTCGATGAGGACGGCGCGCTGCGCTTCGATGCCCTGCACTGCCGCCCCGGCGACCATGTTGACCTGCGCTTCGAGATGCATACGCTGCTGGTACTGTCCACCTGCCAGCATCCGCTCGATGGCGAGTCGCGTTACCGGCCGCGCTCGGTACGGCTGCAGGCCTGGGTGTCCGGACCGGCGCCGGAGCATGATCCCTGCCGCGATCGCTGCGGCGAGAACGGTCGCGGCTTTCGCAATACTGAAATGATGTTTCTCGCATGAGCGCGATCCGCCTCGACCCGCAGCAGGCCGTGCATGACGAGATCATCCCGGCCGGGGAGCCGTGGCTCGGCGGCCTGGAGCAGGGGCAGATCCTGCGCATCGTCGATCTGGAGGGCAACCAAGCCGTCGACACACTGTTCTACAACGCCAACAACACCGAGGAGCGCTACAGCGCGGTCGACACGATCCGTGCCCAGGGCAATATCTACCTGACTACCGGCACGCCGCTGCGCTCCAACCTCGGCGCCGCCATGCTCACGATCATCGATGACACCTGCGGCCGCCACGACACGCTCGGGGGCGCCTGCTCGGCCGAGAGCAACACGGTTCGCTACGCGCTCGACAAGCGCTACATGCACAGCTGCCGCGACAATTTTCTGCTGGCGCTGGCGCGACACGACCGTGGCCTGAGCAAGCGCGACCTGCCGAGCAACATCAATTTCTTCATGAACGTACCGGTGAGCAGCGACGGTGCGCTGCGCTTCGCGGATGGCATCTCCGCTGCCGGCCGCTACGTGCAGCTGCGTGCACAGATGGACCTGCTGGTGCTGATCTCCAATTGCCCGCAGCTCAATAACCCGTGCAACGCTTTCAATCCGACTCCGATACAGATTCTGATCTGGGCGACGGGCTGAACATCCCGTCCGGACGCGCTCGAGGATTCGGGATGTTCGACAAAGTATTGATCGCCAACCGCGGCGCCATTGCCTGCCGCATTCAGCGCACGCTGCGCCGTCTGGATGTCGCCTCGGTCGCGGTCTACTCGGAGGCCGATCGTGACAGTCGGCACGCGCGCGAGGCCGATGAGGCCGTGTGCATCGGCGGGCCCGCGGCTGCCGACTCCTACCTGCGGGCCGATCGCATTCTGCAGGCCGCCCTCGCCAGCGGTGCGCAGGCGATCCACCCGGGTTACGGCTTCCTGAGCGAAAACGCGCAATTCGCGCACGACTGCGAGCGCAGCGGCATCGCCTTTGTCGGACCTACGCCTTCGCAGTTGCGCGATTTCGGACTCAAGCACACGGCGCGCGCACTCGCACAGGCGAGCGCGCTGCCCTTGTTGCCCGGCACCGCGCTGCTGCCCGACCTCGCACACGGGCTCGCCGAGGCCGAGCGCATCGGCTATCCCGTCATGCTCAAGAGCACCGCCGGCGGCGGCGGCATCGGCATGCAGCAGTGCAACGACGCGGCCGCGCTGCGCGCGGCCTTTGACAGCGTACGTCGCCTGGCCGACAGCAACTTCAGCGACAACGGCGTATTCCTGGAGAAATTCATCGCCCGCGCGCGCCACATCGAAGTGCAGATTTTCGGCGACGGCCGGGGCTGGGTCATCGCGCTGGGCGAACGCGACTGCTCGACACAGCGGCGCAACCAGAAGATCATCGAAGAGACTCCGGCCCCGGGGATCGACGCCTCGCTGCGCGCGCAGCTGTGCGACGCGGCCGTGCGGCTCGGCCAGGCGGTGCAGTACCGCTCGGCCGGTACGGTCGAATTCATCGTCGATGCCGATCACGCAGCGCAGGCCGACGATGCCGGCCGGGCGTTTTATTTCCTGGAAGTCAACACCCGGCTGCAGGTCGAGCACGGCGTCACCGAGGCGGTTACCGGCATCGATCTGGTCGAGTGGATGCTGCGGGTCGCGGCGCAGGAATCGCCGCCGCTGCAGCGCTACCGCCACGCGCCGCAGGGCGTAGCCATGCAGGTTCGGCTGTATGCGGAGGATCCGGCGCGCGCCTTTCGGCCCTCGAGCGGCCTGCTGTCACAGGTGCGCCTGCCCACCGGCGTGCGGGTGGATGCCTGGATCGAGAGCGGCACCGAGGTGCCTGCCTGCTATGACCCGATGCTGGCCAAGCTGATCGCTCACGCGCCCACGCGCGCGGCCGCGATCGCCCAGCTCGAGGCGGCGCTGGCCGAGACAGTCATCTATGGCGTCGAGACCAATCGCGAATACCTGTGCGCGCTGCTACAGCAGCCGCAGTTTCAGGCCGGGGCACTGACCACGCGCTGGCTCAATGCGGTGGTGTTCAACTCCCGCACGATCGAAGTGCTGCAACCCGGCACGCAGAGCACGGTGCAGGACTGGCCGGGACGCCTGCGCCACTGGGATGTCGGCGTACCGCCCTCCGGACCGATGGATGCACTCGCATTCAGGCTCGCGAATCGCCTGCTGGGCAATCCCGAAGAGTGCGCCGCCCTCGAATTGACGGTGACTGGACCGACGCTCAAATTCGGCTGCGATGCCTGCATCGCCCTGACCGGCGCGCGCATGCGCGCCGAACTCAATGGCGCGCGGGTCGACTATTGGCATCGCCTCGCAGTCAAAGCCGGCGACGTGCTGACAATCGGCGGCATCGAGGGCGCCGGCCAGCGCGCCTACCTGGCGGTGCAGGGCGGCTTGGACGTGCCGCGCTACATGGACAGCCGGGCGACCTTTACGCTCGGGCAGTTCGGTGGCCATGCCGGCAGAGCGCTGCGCACTGGCGACGTGCTGCGCATCGGCGCGACCGCCGCGAACGAGGCGGCCGCGAACCACACGCCCGGCGACCCGGTCCCGGCGGCGCTACGGCCCGCTTATGCCGATTGCTGGCAGATTGCCGTGCTCTACGGGCCGCACGGCGCTCCGGACTTCTTCACCGAACAGGACATCGAGACCTTTTTTGCCACCGACTGGCTGGTGCACTACAACTCCAGCCGCACCGGCGTGCGGCTCATCGGTCCCAAGCCGCAATGGGCGCGCCGTGACGGCGGCGAGGCCGGACTGCATCCGTCGAACATTCACGACAGCCCCTACGCGGTCGGCGCGATCGACTTCACCGGCGACATGCCGGTGATTCTTGGGCCCGACGGACCCAGCCTGGGTGGCTTTGTCTGCCCGGCCACCATTGCGCTGTCGGATGCATGGAAGGTCGGTCAGCTGCGCCCCGGCGACCGCGTGCGCTTTCAGGCCATCGAGGCCACGCAGGCACAGCAGCTGCTGCGCTCACAGGACCAGTTGATCCATGCGCTGACTGCGCCCCACGCGGCGGCGCCGCCAGCCAGGATGCTGCGGCCGCAGGCGCTCCAGGCCGTCCTGCATCGCAGCGATGCGAGTGCATTGCGCCCGGCGGTCTGCTACCGGCAATCCGGCGAGGACAACCTGCTGATCGAGTACGGTGAGCCGACTCTGGACCTGGCACTGCGTTTCCGCGTGCAGGCCCTGCTCGATGCACTGCATGCCGCACGGCTGCCCGGGATCATCGACCTGACCCCCGGCGTGCGCTCACTGCAGGTGCATTTCGACTCGCGCCGCACGGCTCGCCACCGGATCATCGAGCACCTGCTGCGCCTTGAAGAAGCCCTGCCGTCGATCGACGACATCGAGGTGGCCAGCCGCGTGGTGCACCTGCCGTTGTCCTGGGATGATCCTGCCACCCAGCTGGCGATCGAGCGCTACATGCAGTCGGTGCGTGCCGATGCGCCGTGGTGCCCGAGCAATATCGAGTTCATCCGCCGCATCAACGGTCTGGACTCGACCGATGAGGTGCGCCGCATCGTGTTCGAGGCCTGTTATCTGGTCATGGGTCTCGGGGATGTGTACCTGGGTGCGCCCGTGGCAACGCCTCTGGATCCGCGCCATCGGCTGGTCACGACCAAGTACAATCCGGCCCGCACCTGGACGCCAGAGAACGCGGTGGGCATCGGCGGGGCTTACCTTTGCGTCTACGGCATGGAAGGTCCGGGCGGCTACCAGTTTGTCGGCCGAACGCTGCAGATGTGGAATCGCTACCGTCAGACCGCCGAGTTTGGCCAGGGTAAGCGCTGGCTGCTGCGCTTCTTCGATCAGCTGCGCTTTTATCCGGTGTCTGCCCATGAGCTGCAGCGGCTGCGCGCCGAATTTCCCTATGGCAAGGCGCGGCTGCGGATCGAGCCGACCACGCTGCGATTGCGAGACTATCGGTGTTTCCTCGAGGACAATGCCGCCTCCATCGGCCAGTTCAAGGCGCGACAGCAGGCGGCCTTCGAGGCCGAACGCGATCGCTGGCGCGCCGGTGGCGGCGCGGATCAGAATGACGGTGCGCTTACCGACGACGCGGCGGCAATCTCAGCCACGCGCGGCGCACCGAGCCTGCCCGAGGGCTGCATCGCAATCAGCTCGCCGGTGACCGGCAGTGTCTGGCAGTTGAAGACCGCAGTGGGTCAGCGCGCCAGCCCTGGCGATGCGCTGCTGTTGATCGAGGCGATGAAAATGGAGATCGCGGTACAAGCGGAACTGGCCGGCACGATCGTGGAGTTGCGCTGTCAGCGCGGCCAGGCGGTGACTGCGGGTGACACGCTGATCGTGCTGCGACCCTAAACGGCGCGACCCCATGAGCCATGTCACGCCAGCCACGGATCGCAGCCTCGCCCTGGTGGATCTGGCGGCCGCCTACCGCGAACGGAGCATCACGCCGCTGGAGCTCGTACAGACGCTGTTCGCGCGCATCGCGCAAATCGGCGATCGAGGGATCTGGATCACGCTGCTGCCGGAGCTTGCCCTGCAGCAGGCACAAGTGCTCGGCACATGCGATCCGGCCTCGCTGCCCCTGTACGGCGTGCCCTTCGCGATCAAGGACAATATCGATCTTGCGGGCGTGCCGACCACCGCCGGCTGCCCGGCATTCGCCTATACGCCCGGCCAATCCGCTTTCGTCGTGAACCGCCTGCTCGAGGCCGGAGCAATTCTGATCGGCAAGACCAACCTCGACCAATTCGCCACCGGCCTGGTCGGTACCCGCTCCCCCTATGGCGTGTGCCGCAACAGCTTCAATCCGCAATACATCAGCGGCGGCTCGAGTTCCGGCTCCGCGGTCGCGGTGGCCATGGGGCTGGCCAGCTTTGCGCTCGGGACCGACACGGCCGGCTCCGGGCGTATTCCGGCCGCGTTCAACAATATCGTCGGCCTGAAACCCACCTGTGGTCGGCTCAGCACGCGCGGGGTGGTCCCGGCCTGTCGTACGCTCGATGCGATCTCGATCTTCGCGCTCAGCGCCCAGGATGCTGCGCGCGTGTGCCGAGTCGCCGAGGGCTTCGATCAGGGCGATGCCTACTCGCGCCAGATTGCACCGCCGGCGCGCAGCCTCGGCCTGGCCTGCGGGGCGTTCCGGTTTGGTGTCCCGCAGCCGCAGCAGCTGCAGTTCTTCGGCAACGAACAGTATCCGCGACTGTTCGATGCCGCGGTCGCCCGACTGGAGGCGCTGGGCGGACAGCGCGTGCTGATCGACTTCGCGCCCTTCGTCGAGGCCGCCCAGCTGCTCTACGATGGGCCATGGATCGCCGAGCGCTACGTCGTGATCGAGCAGCTGCTGCGCGATGCCCCGGACTGCCTGCATCCGATCACGCGGCAAATCATCGCCGGCGGCGCGGCGCCGTCCGCCGCCGATGCGTTCCGAGCCCAGTACCGACTGCAGAGCCTGCGGCGCGCGAGCGAGCGCGTCTGGAATGAAATCGATGTGCTCGTGACGCCCACCGCCGGCACGATCTACCGAATCGCGGAGGTCGAGGCCAATCCGCTGCAGCTCAACTCCCGGCTCGGCTTCTACACCAATTTCATGAACCTGCTCGATCTGGCTGCCGTGGCGGTCCCGGCTGGCTTCAGCGCCGAGCAACTGCCCTTCGGCATCACGCTCGCCGGCCCGACCTGGAGCGATTTTCAATTGCTCGCGCTGGCCGGGCGCTTTCAGCACAGCGAACCGAGCCGACAGGGTGCGCTCAGCGCCATGGTGCCCGCGGAACCCGACTTCGGAGAGTCCGACTTCGGGTGGCAGCGGCCCGCCGAAGCTGTGGTGCTCGCGGTCTGCGGCGCACATCTGGATGGGCTGCCGCTGAATCATCAGCTGCGGGAAGTTGGCGCGGTGCTGCTCGAGCGCACACGCACGGCGGCGCGGTACCGTTTTTATGCCCTGCCGGGCGGCCCGCCCGAGCGTCCGGGCTTAGTGCGTGTCGAGCAATCCGGCGCCGCCATCGAAGTGGAGCTGTGGTCGATGCCGGCCGCGGCCTTGGGCGGCTTCCTCGCCCGCATTCCCGCGCCGCTCGCCATCGGCAAGCTCGAGCTCGCCGATGACACCCGGGTGTGCGGCTTCCTGTGCGAAGCCCACGCCGTAAACGGCGCCGTCGACATCACGCAGCATGGCGGCTGGCGAGCCTATCTCGCGAGCCTATCCGGCGAGCCTGGCTCGAGCGCGCTGACCAGCCCCCGGTAGGCTTTGAGTTTTGGGTCGCGACGCGCCATCATACGAACTGGGAATTCGAGGAAAAAACAATGAAACTCATGCTGACCGTGGCTGCGATGACCGCCTTGACCGCCCTGGCCGGCGCTCCGGTATGGGCCGATTGCGCCGTGCCCGACGATGTGGTTCAGATTCCGGATGGCAGCTCGGCGACGCGCGAAGAAATGGTCGCCGCGCAGAAGGCGGTGGTGGCATACGACGCCGCGGTCAAAGCCTACTCCGACTGCCTGCAGCAGGAACAGGCGGACAAGATCGCCGCCGGTGGCGACAAGGCCAAGCTTCAGCTGCAGTACTCGAAGCTCAATAACGAGCAAGTGGAAAAAGTGCAGCAGCTGGCCGACAAATTCAACACCGAGCTGAAGGCCTACAAGGCGAAAAGCGCCGGCTGATCGCGCGCCTGGGAGCGCTTGGCGAGCCAGTAGTACGCGGGAGCAGTGACCAGCAGTCCCACGATCCAGGACAGATCGACGCCACCGATGGCTGCGGCAATCGGGCCGGTATATAGCGGAGTGGCGACGAACGGCAGTTGCACCAGTATGCCGATCAGGTAGCACGCCACGGCCACGGCGTTCAGGCGGCCATAGATACCCCCGTCCTGACGAAAGAACGATGCCACATCGTAGCGGCCGTGACGCAGCAGGTAGTAGTCGACCAGGTTGATGGCGGTCCAAGGCACCAGCACGTACAGCAACAGCAGAATGAAATCGGTGTAGTTGACCAGGAATGAGTTCTTGGCGAGCAACGCTCCGGCGAGCGACAGCGCGAACAGCACCAGCGTGATGACGGTTCGGGCCGGCGCACCCGGCGACCAGGCCGGAATCAGAGTCTGGCCGCAGGTCAAAGTCGAGAGCGCGGCGCAGTAGAGATTCATCGCGTTGGCGGTCGCCACGCCAATCGAAAAAACAATCAGCACCAGCGGCGCAATGCCGTGTGTGAGGTTGGCAAGAGCCGCGACCAGATTGCTGTTGCTGGAGGCCAGACCCACCATGGCGCCCAGTACCATCGGCAGCAGTGAGCCGAGCGTGCATCCCCAATAGCTCGCCCAGAACGCCGAGCGTGCACCGGTCTCGGACGGCATGTAGCGCGAATAATCCGACACGTACGGGGCGTAGGCGATCTGCCATAGCGCCGCCGCGGAAATCGTGCCGAGCAGTCCCGGCAGGCTCAGGGCATTACGCGACAGGAAGTTCGCGGGCAGTCCGTGCACCCAGATGATCCAGACGAATGTGAGCACCAGTACGCTGCCGGCGATGTAGCTCATCACACGCGCATAGGCGTGAATGAGGTCATAGCCAAAAATAGCGGCGATGACGCTGAGCACGCCGACCAGCGCGATGCCGGGGGTATCGGACAGGCCCGGTGCAATGCTCGCCAGGGCCTCGCCACCGAGCACCAGGTTGGAGGCGAGGAAACCCAGATACATGATGATGACGATGCCGACCACGAGCAGTGAACCGAGGGATCCGAATTGACCCCGCGTCTGCACCATCTGCGGCACACCGAGCGTTGGCCCCTGTGCCGCGTGCAACGCCATGAACACCGCACCGACCAGGTTGCCGATGACCAGGGCCACCACGGCCCATGCGAACGGCAGTCCGAACACGGTCACGGCGAGTCCGCCGGTGACGATGGTCAGCAGCATGAGGTTCGAGCCGAACCACACGGTGAACAGATCCCCCGCGGTGCCGTGACGCTGATCGAGCGCGATCGGCTGGATGGTTTTTATTTCCAGGCGGGTAGCCTGTTCGCGATTGTTCATGGCGCAGCTGTCTTCCGGGTAGAGTAGCGGTTGCCGGACTATGCTGCGTGCCGCGCACCGGCGCAATTTCGACCGCTTCGGTGCACGAGCCTGGGGCGCGGCGGCGGGCGGCCGGATCGCTTTGCGCCATAACGGTGCCGTGAAATGAAACTGGCTTTATGGCAGACAGCAGGATTTCCCGCGGATGTAGCGGCCAATCTCGCGGCGCTGGAGAGCACCGCCAGGGCGGCGGCGGCCGCGGGTGCCGCCCTGCTGTTGTGTCCGGAGTGCTGGCTGTGCGGCTACAACATCGGCGATGCGGTGGCGACTCTGGCGGAATCCGCGGAAGGCGCCTCAGCACGGCGGATCGCCGAGATCGCCCGGCAGCGCGGCATCGCCATCGCCTATGGCTACGCCGAAAGCGATCCGGGCAGCCGGCACATCTATAACGCCGTGCAGGTCATCGGCGCCGACGGCGCGGTCCTGTCGCACTATCGCAAGACGCATCTGTTCGGCCACGCTGAACGCGCTGCCTACCGCCCGGGGAGCCATTTCGAGCCACCGTTCATGTTCGACGGTTTCAGGATCGGTCTGCTGATCTGCTACGACGTCGAGTTTCCCGAGGCGGTACGCAGCCTCGCGCTATTGGGTGCCGATGCGCTTCTCGTGCCCACCGCGCTCAGCGATGAGTATGCCGCGGTGCCGAACTTCATCGTCCCGGCGCGTGCCATCGAGAACCAGCTTTACCTGGCCTATTGCAATCACGCGGGCGTGGAGCACGGCATGAGATTTCTCGGCGGCTCCTGCCTGATCGGCATGGATGGCAAAGCCGTGGTGGCGGCAGGGGCCGAGGACGCGTTGATCATCGGTGAAATCAGCCGGCGCGCGCAGCATGCGGCGGCCAAGACCTATCCGTATCGCAGCGATCGGCGGCCTGAACTGTATGGACTATTGCACGGCAGAGGCGATCAGTGCAGATCCGAATAGCGCCTCACTGGGCATAACCGGAGCCCTCGGCGTCGAGCAGAAGTTTCAGTTGCGCGAAATGCGCCCGGGCGAAGGCGCCGCCGTCTTCCCATGACAGCGCGGTTTTCTCGGCTACCGGGTCGGCAAGTATGGACAGCGGTTGCCCGGTCGAATAGGCCAGCACCAAGCTCCGGCAGGCGCGCTCCAGATGATACAGAGCATCGAAGGCCTCGGCGACATCCTCACCGACCACCAGCACGCCGTGGTTGCCCATCATCAGCACGCGCTTGTCGCCCAGCGCGCGCGCCAGCCGCATGCCCTCCTGCGCGTTGTCGGCCATGCCGCTGTATTCGCCATCGATCGCAACGCGGCGAAAGAAACGAGCCGAGGTCTGATCGACCGGCTTGATTGACGGATCGGCCAGGCAGGACAACGCCGTCGCATAGGGCGGATGCACGTGCAGAATGCAGCGCGCCTGCGGCACGCGCGCGTGCATGGTGCCATGAATCGCCCAGGCGGTCGGATCCAGCACCGGTGCTGCTGCCGTCCCGGCCAGCGCGTCCAGCAGCAGCAGATCCGATGCGCGCATGAGGCCGAAGTGCCGCCATCGCGGGTTCATCAGGAAGTAGCGGCCGTCGGCGGCCGTGGCAACGCTGAAATGGTTGGCCACCGCCTCGGGCCAGTCCATCCGGGCGGCAAGGTGAAATGCCGCTGCCAGGTCGCGACGCAATTGCCATTCGTGCGCTGATGCATCCATGGACGCCTGCTCCACTTCTGATTCAATCAGTCTACGTTTTTGGCGGGCACCGTTATGGCGCAAATGGTCCGTCATTGCGCAACGGCATGCACCAACGCCGTGCAAAAAATGGAAATATTGGCTTTTGCTTCCGTTTTTCGGAAGCAGTGAATTGTAAAAGATCAATTTACCGTCCCCGGTTTGCGTGATGCCATCAGTGGATAACTACATCTTGAGTTATCGAGCGAACTCACCAGAGGAATACTCAATGACGACAGGGCATCGCGCGCGACAACGTGTGGTAATTGACCCGCGGCGCCGACTCGGTCAACTCGAGAAAGTCACGTCACTGACCGCCGCGGTGTTGACGGCAATCTACGGTACGCACGCACTCGCAGACACGGAAGACAACGGCTTATCGCTGCAGGAAGTGGTGGTCACCGCGACCCGTCGCGCAGTCTCTGCCCAGGACGTACCGATAAGCATCACCGCCGTAACCGGCGACGAGCTCGAACAATCCGGGATTGAAGACATCGCATCGCTCGCGCATTCGATGGCCGGCGTCAACTACACCGACAAGGGACCTTTCGGCGGCGTAAACGGCTCGACCCTGATCATTCGCGGCCTGAACAGCGAGGCCACGGCCGGCCAGCTGGCCCTGGCCTCGCCGGTGGTGCCGCCGGTGGCCACATATGTCGACGACACGCCGCTGTTCGTCAACCTGCGGCTGCAGGATCTCGACCATGTCGAGATCCTGCGCGGTCCGCAGGGCACGCTCTATGGCTCCGGTTCGCTCGGCGGCACCATTCGTTTCGTGCAGAACGCCCCGGATCCCAGCGGCTTCGATGCCAAGGCGGAAGTCTCGCTCAGCGACACCCAGCACACCCATGCGCCCAACGAGGACGTGAACGGCATACTCAATCTGCCGGTCTCCGAGACGTTCGCGGTGCGCTTGAACGCCGGCTGGACTTACGACGCCGGCTTCATCAATCAGCCGAATCTGTATGTGCTGAACTCCGCCGGCGCACCGGTGTCGGCGGAGCCGGGCAATCTGTTCAGCCCGCCGGAGAAGTACGCGCAGGACGGCGTCAATGACTACGATTATCGCAACGCCCGCATCGCCGCGCTGTGGAAGCCCAACGAGGACTTTCGCGCACAGCTGACCTACTACTATCAGCTCGCGACCGCGGGTGGGTTTCCAGCCATTGCCACCAGCTCCGCGGCTTACAACCAGCCGATCAAGGCATCCAACCAGGACACCACCTCGACCCCGCCGCCGCTACCACAGCTGTACAACTCGCCGGTCCCTGGCGGCGTCGACCAGCTCTCCTCGGCGACCAATAGTCTCGAATCCACGCGCGACAAGGTCGACCTGGGCGCGCTGGCGCTGTCTTACGAGCTGGGATTCGCCACGTTGACTTCCGATACCTCGTGGGCGCACCACAACAACCAGACCAGCGATGATCTGACCGCGCTGTATACCAACTTCTTTTTCTACCAGAACTTCTACGGCCAGAATCCGCGCACCTTCGTCCAGGGCCGGGATCAGCTCGATGATCGGGTGGTGTCACAGGAATTCCGCCTGGCTTCGAAGCTGGGCGGCTTTTTTGATTGGGTCGGCGGCTTGTTCTACAAGGACCAGAAAACCTACATCCAGGAGCATGAGTATTACCCCGGCTACAACGACTACTACAACGCCTGCAGCGCCGTGACACCGCCCTACCCGCCGCCGGATGACACCAGTGTCGACCCGTCGGTGTGCGGCTTTGGTGAATACGGGCCTGAGACCGGCGCCAAATCCATTGTCGGCATACCGCTGGTCACCGATCAGGCCTACATCGGCGACTTCGAAACCCGCTTCCAGGATCTGGCCGCGTTCGGCGAGCTCACGGCGCATCTGACTTCCGCCTGGAGCCTGACCGGCGGCGCGCGCGTGTTCCGGCAGACCCTGACCCAGGCGCAGCAGACCGGACTGCTGTTCGACGGACCAGGCTTCGCCGCCAACGAGTCGCTGAGCGATGAATGGCGCCGGGCGCTGGGCAAGGTCAATACCGCCTATCAGCTCGATAAATCCAATCTGATATACGCGACCTTCTCACAGGGATTCCGCCGCGGCGGCGTCAACGCGCTGCCGCCCAGTGAACTCGGCGGCAGCTATGTCACCCCGCCGGCATTGACGCGCCTGCAACCGGACACAGCCGACAACTACGAGATCGGCGTCAAGGGCACATTGCAGAACCGCTTCCGCTACTCGGCGGCGATTTATGACATTCAGTGGCACAACATCCAGGAAGGCGTGCAGTTGACGCCGCTGGTGCTGCCGGCAGCGCTCAATATCGGCGAGGCCTTCAGCCGCGGATTGGAACTGGAGCTGTTCGGCAACTTCACGCAGCATCTGTCCGGACAGGTGGACTACACCTACGATCAGACCAAGCTGACTTCACTCAATCCACTGTTCGTATCGCCCAATGTCTCGGTGCCGCCCCCGGCGCTGGGCAGCCCGCTGCCGGGCACACCGAAAAACAGTCTCGCGCTGGGCCTGGAGTACGGGCACATGCAGTTCGCCGGCGGTGACTGGCGCTACGCGATCAGCGGCCACTATCAAAGCGCGGTCATCCCGGCACTGTCCGCCACGGTCCCGACCGTGGGCGGCTATACCATGCTCGATACCCGCCTGAGTTACGCGCGCTCGCATTGGATCACGACGCTGTTCGTCAACAATCTGACCAACGCTCTGGGCATCAATTCGTATGAGGACCCGGCCATCTTCGGCAATCGCGCCGAGGCAGTGGTATCGACGCCCCGCACGTTTGGGATTACCGTAGCCTACTCGTTCAAGGAGCATTGAGGATCGCACCGCCCGTGAGTCAATGAACAGCGTTCAGATTCTCGATCGGCTCATCAGTTTTCCGACGGTCAGTCGCGACTCGAACCTGGGGCTGATCGAGTACGTGCGCGATTTTCTGGCCACGCGCGGCATAGCCTCGCGACTGTACATGGACATTGCCGGGCGCAAGGCCAATCTGTACGCCAGCATCGGCCCGGCGGAGCAGCCCGGGATATTGCTGTCCGGGCATACCGATGTCGTGCCGGTCGACGGCCAGCGATGGTCATCGGCCCCGTTTCAGATGCAGCAGCGCGGCGAGCGGCTGTACGCGCGCGGCGCCGCGGACATGAAGGGCTTTCTGGCGTGCGCGCTGCGCGCGGCCGAGCGCGCCGCCGCCAGGGCGCTGCGGCTGCCGCTGCAGCTGGCCTTCTCCTACGACGAGGAGGTCGGCTGCCTCGGGGTACGCTCACTGATCGAGGACATGGCGGATTGGAGCTATCGACCCAAATTGTGCATCGTCGGCGAGCCGACGCTGCTGCGCGCCGCTGTCGGCCACAAGGGCAAGACCGCGCTGAAGGCGATCTGTCATGGCCGCGCGGCGCATTCAGCCGGTCCGGATCGCGGCGTGAATGCGATCCACATGGCGACCGAGCTGATCGACAGCATCCGGCAGCGGCAGTCGGGCATTGCCCGCAACGGCCCGCGCGATAGCGCCTACGAGGTACCGTATACCACGCTGCACGTCGGCGTGATCAACGGCGGCACGGTGCTCAACATCGTCCCGGACCGCTGCGAGATCGAGTTCGAAATTCGCAATCTCCCCGGTGATGATCCGGCCGCGCTGGTGCACGCCATGCGCGCGGACGCCGAGGCCATCGCCCGCTCGATCTCCGGCGCTGGCGATGCGCGCATCGAGCTCGAACTCAGCAACGAATATCCGGCCCTCGACACCGCGCCTGACTCCGAGGTGGCCGAGCTCGCGGCCGTGCTGACCGGCAATCACGAACGCATCAAGGTCGGCTTTGGCAGCGAAGCCGGACTGTTCAGCGAGCGCTTAGGGATACCGACGGTGGTCTGCGGCCCGGGCTCGATCGATCAGGCCCACAGGCCGGACGAATTCGTCGCCACGGACCAGCTGCTGCGCTGCGACGCCATGATGGACGCCCTGCTCGATCGGTTGCTCTGAGGGACGGGATCTCGGCTGCGCCGTCGTGCCTCACAATTTCGGAAGCAAATCCCAGTATTTCTCTAGTTTATATGAAGCAGATAATGCGCGATCATGGCGCCAGCGTCGCAGTCCTCGTGGAGCACCGTCCATGATCCGAACCGGCAAGCAGTATCTGGACTCCATTGGCGATACCCGCGAGGTCTACATCAACGGCGAGCGGGTCAGAGAGCTCGCAAAGCATCCGATGTTCAAGCCGCTGATCGACATCCGCGCGCGCATCTACGATATGCAGCACCAGGCGGCCACACGCGAAGCCCTGACCTATCACGACGATGGCGAATGCAACGCCGTGGCCAACAAACTGCCGCGCAGCCGCGAGGACTGGTGGGACAAACGTCGCGCCACCGACACCATTCTCGAGGACATCGGCGGCATCGTCACCCGCGTCGGCGACGAGACGGTCGGCGAGATGTGGTCCCTGTTCGACGGACAGGACGTGCTCAACGAAGTCGATCCGCAGTTTTCGGCCAACATCCGCCGCCATATCCAGGCCGTCATCCGCGACGATCCGTTTCATGTTTCCGCCAACACCGACCCCAAGGGGGATCGGTCCAAGCCGCCGCAGGAGCAGGATCCGGACTCGCTGCTGCACGTGGTCAAGGAGACCGATGCCGGCATCATCGTGCGCGGCGCGAAGTACGAGACGGCCGCCGCCTACGCCAACCAGGCCTTCACCAAACCCACCAATGCCAACTGGGGCAATTCCGCGCTGTCCGATTACGCCGTCGGCTTCGTCTGCGATCTGGGCTCGCCCAATCTCAAGTTCATCTGCCGCACCGGATTCGCCGGGCGCGCACCCGCCGTGGACTATCCGCTGTCCAATCGCTTCGACGAAGTCGATGCCCTGGTCATTTTCGACGACGTGCTCATTCCCTGGGAAAACGTGCTGTTCTACCGCCACACCAAGGCGGCGACGTTCATCCGCGCGACCCTGCACCGCTATTCCGCATTCGCGTTCGTGCAGCGCAATCTCAAGCTCGCCGACATGATGATCGGCGCCGCGCTGTTCAATGCCAGACAGACCGGGCTCGACAAGCAGCAGGCGGTGCAGGAGAAGCTGGCACAGCTGGCCGTGTACCGCGAGGGCATCAATGCCCATCTGACCGCGGCAATCGCGCTTGCCGAGCGCAGTCCGGCCGGACTGCTGATGCCCAACCAGTCGCTGCTCTATGCCGGACGCGTCATGGCCTGCTCGCAGCTGCACGAGATGATGCACATTGCGCGCGAGCTGTGTGGCGGACAGATCTGCGTGACGCCCGACAAGGCCTCGTTCGATGCCCCCGAGACCAAGCCGTGGCTGGAGAAATACTATTCGGTCAACGAGCGCTGGGTCGCCGATGACCGGCGCAAACTGCTGGCGTTCGCGCGCGACCTGCTCAACTCCGACTACGCCGGTCACCGCCTTACCTTCCAGCTGTTCGCGCAGTCGCCGCCGTTCGCGCATCTTGCCGCGGTGTATCGCAATTTCGACTGGGATGGTCCGCTCGATTTCGTGCGCAAAGCCGCCGATCTGTCCGAGCGCGTCATGGACAAGAGCGCACGCCAGCCCGGCGATGGCGCCGTCAATCAGTGGTTTGCAGAGCACGCACGGCCAGCCGGAGTGCCATCCGCGGCCAGTAAGGCCGCAGCCTTAAGTTGCACGTGAGCGACTCGCACCTCGACACGGCGGACCCCGCGCTCCGGCAACGTTTTCTGCTGGCAATGAGCCATGCCGCCTCGACCGTGAACGTGGTTACGACCGACGGCGTCGCCGGCCGGCACGGGGTCACGGTCTCGGCCATGGTCTCGGTTTCCGCCGATACGCCGCGGCCGACGCTGCTGGTGTGTATCAGCCAATTGAGTCCAGTCGCCGCCGCGGTGCTCGAGAACGGCGTGTTCTGCGTCAACGTGCTGCGCGAGGACCAGGTGCATATCTCCGACAGTTTTGCCGGGCGCAGCGGCGCGCACGGGCGCGCGAAATTCGATTGCGCGCGCTGGACGCAGCAGGTCACCGGTGCCCCGCGGGTGCTCGATGCGCTGGTCGCATTCGACTGCCAGGTCACGGCGAGCGAGCGGGTCGGCTCGCACTTGGTCATATTTGGCGCCGTGCAGGACATCTTCGTCGCCGGCGCCGGCGCGCCGCTGATCTATGCCAATCGCGCCTACGGCGTGCCGCAGCGGTTTCATCAGCGAGCCGCCGCACGCGTGGCTGACGCCCCGAGCGAGGGTGCGCTGGCGCTCGGCTGTTTTCAGACGTTCGCGCCGTACGTGGTACCGGCGCTGGTCGCGCGCCTCAAGAAGCTGCATCCGGCCATCGCGCTCACGCTGGTCGAAGCCGATCAGGGACACCTGCTCGCCGGCCTGCGCACAGGCGAGCTCGACCTTGCGCTGCTGTACGACTTCGGGCTCGGCGAGGACATTCACGGTGAGCCCCTGGCGGAACTGACCCCGTACGTACTGCTGCCCGAGGGTCACCCGCTGGCCGCCACGCCCGCCGTGTCACTCGAGGCATTACTGCACGAGCCGCTGATTCTGCTCGACCTCGAACCGAGCCGGGACTACTTCCTGTCGCTGTTTCGCGATCGCGGCCTGGAGCCCTTCGTCGGCTATCGCACCGGCTCGTTCGAATTGGTGCGCGGGCTGGTTGGGCATGGATTGGGCTACAGCCTGCTCGCCACCAAGCCCGCCAACAGCATGTCCTATGACGGGCGGCCCCTGGTGACGCGGCCCCTGACGGCCGAAGTCGCCAACAGCCGGCTGGTGCTGGCGCATCTGGCGCGTCGCCGCATGGACGCCAGCGCCCGGGCATTCGCCGGTCATTGCCGCTCGTTCTTCGGAGTCACCCATGCACACCCGGATCCGCAAATTCAACACCCGCGACACCTACCCGGAGCAGAAGCTCGATAACGACCTGTGTCAGGCGGTCGTGGCTCACGGTCGCACGGTGTTCGTTCGCGGGCAGGTTGGACAGGACCTCGATACCGCGGTTACTGTCGGGGCGGGAGACGCCGCAGCCCAGGCCGAACAGGCAATGCAGAATATCAAGCAGCTGCTGGGCGAAGCCGGTGCCAGGCTCGAACACATCTGCAAGATCACCATCTATCTGACCGACCCGCGGTTTCGGGAGGCGGTCTATCGCACCGTCGGCCGATGGTTGCAGGGTGTGTATCCGGTGTCCACGGGTATCGTCGTGGCCGGGCTGGCGCGTCCGGAGTGGCTGGTGGAGGTGGACGTGATCGCCGTGATACCCGATGAGACGTGAGCGGTGACGTTCTCGATCGTCGCGCGCTCAGCCGATGCCCGCATGTTCGGCGTGGCCATAGCCTCGTCATCGCCCGCGGTCGCGGCGCGCTGCGCGCACGCGCGCGCCGGCGCCGGGGCCGTGGCCTCGCAGAACATTACCGATCCATCGCTGGGACCGCGCATCCTCGAGGCGCTCGCGCGTGGGACGAGCACGCAGGCAGCACTCGCGGCCGCGCTGGCCGCGACCCCATTCGGCGCTTACCGACAACTGCTCGCGGTGTCAGGCGAGGATCCTCCGCTGGCGTACTCGGGGGCGCGCGCACTGGGGATCGCCGCCACGGCCACCGGCATGCACGCCGCTGCCGCCGGTAATCTGCTGGCGCGGGCCGACGTTCCCGCGGCCATGATCACAGCGTTTGCAGCCGCCGCGGGACATCTTGGCGAGTGTCTGCTCGCTGCGCTGCATGCCGGTCTCGAGCGCGGCGGAGAAATGGGTCCGATCCATTCCGCGGGCCTGCTGATCGTGCGCGAGGTCCCCTGGCCGATTGTCGATCTGCGGGTCGATTGGACCGAGGATGATCCGGTGGCGGCGCTGAGCGCCATCTGGGATATCTACGCGCCGCAGATTGACGACTATGTTCAGCGCGCGCTCGACCCGGCGGCGGCTCCGAGCTTCGGTGTCGCCGGTGAGCCATGAAATATACCTTCCGCCAGTTGGCGTATTTCATTGCGGCCGCGGAGACCGGCAGCATTACGCTGGCCTCCAGGCGCGCCAGCATCTCCCAGCCCGCGATCTCGACCGCGATCTCGCACATCGAGCGCGAACTCGACGTGCAATTGTTTCTGCGCCACCATGCGCACGGCCTGTCGCTGACGCCCGCCGGGCGCGCGCTGCTGCGCGAAGCCAAGCAGCTGCTGAAGCAGGCCGAGGGACTGTATTCGGCCGCCGCGGACACCAGCCATCAAATGCGCGGCGAGCTGTCGGTGGGATGGTTTTCCACGCTGGCGCCGATAGTGATGCCGGAGCTCATCCATTCGTTCCTCAAAGCCTATTCGGAAGCGCACATTCGTTCGCGCGAAAACCATCAGGAAGGTCTGCTGCAGAGTTTGCGCGAGGCGGAAACGGAAGTCGCGATCACCTACGATCTGCAGATCAGCGACGACATCACGTTCCTGCCGCTGGCGAGCCTGCCGCCCTATGCCTTGTTCGGCGCCTCGCACCCATTGGCGCACGAACGCTATGTCAAGCTCAGCCAGCTCGCGCCGCTGCCGATGGTGCTGCTGGATCTGCCGATGAGCCGGCAGTATTTCATGTCGCTGTTCATTCGCGAACGGCTCGAACCGAACGTCGTTTGGGCCTCCTCACAGCAGGAAGTGGTTCGAACCATGGTGGCGAACGGCCTGGGCTATACGCTGGCCAACGCGCGTCCCCGGGCAAGCGTGGCACTGGATGGACGGCGCGTGCACAGGGTGGCGCTGAGCGGGGATCCGCCGCCGGTGCGCATCGGCATCGCCACCCTCAAGCAGCTCAAGAAGACTCGCCTGGTCGAGGCTTTCGAACGCCACTGCGGGCAATTGTTCTCCGAATCCTATATCCCGGGCATGGCGCCGCCGATCGCCCCGCGGCGGCGCAAGCGGCGCTCATGAGCGCCGCCACCACCAGCTTGCAGCAGCAGGTTCAAGAGGCAATGGCGCGCGGCCGCCCGGCCGAGGCGCTGCCCGAGATCGAGCGCGCATTGCGTATCGAGCCGGCCAACGCCGCATTTCTGCTGTACCGCGCTCAATGCCTGCTCGGACTCGGGCAGCTTGCCAGAGCCTGCGAGGCGGCCGCCGCCGCACAACGCCAGGCTCCGGCCGACCCTGTCCTGTGGGATGCGATCGGCACCGTCTACAGCCGCGGCAATGACCAGCAGCGCGCCTTGGCGGCGTACGAGCGGGCGGTCGCCTTGGCGCCGGACAAGGCGCAGTTCCTGTTCAATCGCGCCGCGGTGCGCCGCTTTCTGGGCTCACTGACCGAGGCCGAGGCCGATTACGATCGGGTCATCGCCCTCGACCCGACAGACTTCGAGGCTTACAAGAATCGCTCGCAGTTGCGCACCCAGAGCGCGGAGAGAAACCACGTTGCCGAGCTCGAAGCGCTGCTCGCGCGCACTGCCGACTGGCGCGCGGCCGTGCAGCTGCACTACGCGCTCGCCAAGGAATACGAGGACCTGGGCGAGCACCAGCGCTCGTTCGAGCAGCTGCAGCGTGGCGCAGGCATGCGACGCGCGCATCTGCAATACGACATTGCCGCCGATGTCGCAACCGTCGACTGGATCATCCAGGCGTTTCCGGGCACCACCGAGCGGAGCGCACGCCAGGCCTGCGCCGAGGCGCCCATCTTCATCGTCGGCCTGCCGCGCAGCGGCAGCACGCTGGTTGATCGCATTCTGAGCAGCCATTCGCTGGTTTACTCGGCCGGCGAGCTCAACAGCCTGGCGCTGGCCATTGTCGCCGCGGTGCGCCGGCACAGCGCCGGCCGGCAAATCTCCCGCCAGCAGCTGATCGCCGCGTCGGCGCAGCTGGATTTTGCGGCGCTGGGTCGTGATTACCTCGAGCGAGCGAGAGCCGCCGGCGCCGCCGGCGAGCGCTTCACCGACAAGATGCCGCTGAATTACCTCTACTGTGGATTGATACGCCGCGCATTGCCCAATGCGCGCATCGTGCACGTGAGCCGCAGCCCCATGGCCGCCTGCTACGCCATCCACAAGACGCTGTTCGAAGCCGCCTACCCCTTTGCCTACGATCTCGCGGAGCTCGGCCAGTACTACCTGGCGTACCGGCGTCTGATGGAGCATTGGCAGGCGACGC
>Ga0302324_100001363_pt1 | contig 59888 bp, 53 predicted proteins | sample Palsa_T0_1_FD_201949 | JGI IMG/M metagenome (GOLD analysis project Ga0302324, IMG submission 201949) | Peat permafrost microbial communities from Stordalen Mire near Abisko, Sweden - Palsa_T0_1 | ecosystem: Environmental > Terrestrial > Soil > Palsa > Peat permafrost | place: Sweden: Abisko...
TTCGAGGGTAAAGCCGTCGTTAAACTGTTTACGAAGGAAAGGAATCATGGTTTCAACGTTCTGTCATCCTGAGCGTAGCAAAAAACGCCGACATGGTCGGCGTCTTTTGCGGAGTCGAAGGATCCCTATAGCTATCACTTTCTCACGCGACCCAGCGAGGGGTTCTCAATATACGAACGCTGCTCTACGCCTCCACCAGAAACTTCCCATCCGCCATGATCTGCTGCTCATCCACCCAGATATTAAACTCCCTCCCCACCACATCAATATGCGTCGTCGAATCCCACTCCGCGCCCGTATGCGCCCCATACGGATTCCCAAACGCAATGTGCACTCCGGGATATTTTTCGTCCTGCAGAATCTCCCCAATCACTTCCTTCAAATCAATGTTCGTCCCAATGGCAAACTCGCCAACCCGGTCGCTGTTCTCGTCGGTGTGCGTATATTTCCAGAAATCGTCTTCCAGTTCGCGATTCTCCGAGTGCGCTTCCGTGAGCCGGTTCTTCTCAACGCGCACGGTCAGCGGATGCGACTGCAAATTTCCGAACTTCGCGCACAAATAATCCCCCACCACGCCATCGATCACGAACGTCCCGTTCACTTCGCCCGGAGTCGTGAAGATTTCCCCTCCCGGCAAATTTCCCCATTTCTCCGGAGTGATAATTCCGCTGGTCTTCAGCCACTTGTAGTTCGGATTCAAATCCGCCGTCAGGTCTGTCCCCGCCGCGGTCTTCGCCCGCACCGTGCGAGCCTTGCGCACCATCGCAATCACCTTGGCGCTCAACCGGTCCACTTTCTGGAAGTCGGCCCGCATCCCTTCCAGCATGATCTGCCGGTTGATGTTGACCATGTGTGCGTGCCGGATCTTTTTCCGGTTCACCACGTTCGTCATCTGAATCCGCGATCGCAACTCGTTCGTCTGAGCCTGCACCGCGAAAATCGAAACCTGGCTCGTCTCCAGGTCTTCCAAAATCTCGCCCGGCATATCCGTCAACGGACGCGGCGCCAGATCCTCCAGCACCCACGCCCGATAAGGTGCTCCCACTTTTTGAATTTCCTGAGCCAGTGCCGCCGCGATCTCGATCGTAGCCTCGTCGGTAATCACACAAACTTTTTCCTGCGGTTGCACGCGGAGGCAAATATTCACCGCATTACGTGCCCCAGGTGTGAACTCGGGATCGAAGGGGATGTGGTTGACGTCGGTATCTTCTGTGCGGCGGGTGCCCCATCCTTGTCGCGCTTTTTGCGACAGGGTGGGGATTTTGTCTTGGCTCACAGGAAGGCTCATCCTACTTTTCTCGCGGCTGCCGGCTCTTCTTCCAGCCCCGCTTCCGTCTCCTCCACAATATAATCGACCACTTTCTTCAAATCTCCAGTCTGCTCAAACACCCGCAGCTGACGGTCGGCCCCGCTCCCATTTTTCAGGATTTCGTGAACATAATTCAACTCTTCCCGCGAGTCCAGTTCGTCCACCACATCGTCCACGAATTCCAGATACTCGTAAATCAGATCGCGTGCCGGCACTTCCGTCTGCTTGCCGAAGTCGATCATTTTTCCATCCAGCCCGTAGCGCGACGCCCGCCACTTGTTTTCCATGATCAGCGCGCGCCGGTACAACCGGAATCCCTGGTTCGCGGTGTGCAGTTTATACAGCTTCGCCACCGTAGCCTGAATCAGTGCCGCGATCGCAATCGTCTCGTCCGCCCGCATGGGAACATCGCACACCCGGAACTCGATCGTATTAAAAAATGGATGCGGCCGGATGTCCCACCAGATCTTCTTCGCATTATCGATGCAGTTGGTCTTGATCAGCAGTTTGACGAAATTCTCATACTCGCCCCAGCTGGGAAAATAGTCCGGAATATTCGTCCGCGGAAACTTGTCAAACACCTTGCACCTGTACGACTTCAGCCCCGTATTCATCCCCAGCCAGAACGGAGAATTCGTCGAAAGCGCCAGCATATGCGGCAGAAAATATCGCGCATGATTCATCATGTGGATCGCGGTCTCGCGATCCTCAATCCCGATGTGCACGTGCAGCCCAAAAATCAAATTCGCCCGCGCCACCAGTTGCAAATCTTCGACAATGTGTTTATAGCGGTCGTCGGGATAAATCTCCTGCCCCCGCCAGTCCGAAAACGGATGCGTCGCCACCGACGCCAGCCGCAACCCATTCTCCTTGGCCAGCCGCACAATATCCCGCCGCAGCATCTTCACTTCCGCCTTGGCGTCTTTGATGTTGTTGCAAATCCCGGTCCCCACCTCAATCACCGACTGGTGCATCTCCGCCTTGACGCGCTCCTGCAGCAACATCTTGCCCTTCTGCAAAAGCTCCGCCTGAATATGCGACCGCAGTTCCCCCGTCGAGGGATCCACCGTCTGATATTCCTCTTCAATCCCGATGGTAAAAGTGGGTGCACTCATGTGGCGCAGCTCATGTGGCGCGGGCACTCCCGCCCGCGAAATCTAACTAGGAACTAAATCCGTCTCTGCCTCAACTCTTGTCCAGTATATCAATGACCAGAAAACAGTTCGTCGCGATCAGTCGCTTCGGTTACTCTACTTTCTCCGCAGTCTGCACCTTCATAATCTTTTTCACCGACATGGGACGCCTACTTCGCCGGTTTTCGCTTCCGCGCCGCCACCCACTCCGGCTCGCCCTTTTTCTCCGGCTTCACAGCGGAAGGTCCCGCCAGAAACCCCGCCCACCGCAACTCCCTCACCACGCTCTCCCCGCTCAGCGCCATCTTCACCGCCATCTGCGCCACCGCATTCACGATCCAGTCAAAATTCTCCTGACCCACCGACGTAATCTCCGCATCCGGCGCCGGATTCAGAAAGTCAATCGCATACGGCACTCCGCCCTCCACCGCAAACTCCACCGTATTCAAGTCGTACCCCAGCGCCCGGCACAAAGACAACGCATCCTTCACCATGCGCTCCCTGAGCGCCTCCGTCGACGGCGCTGGATTCCCCTTCACATATCGCTCATGATGCGGCGCCCGCGGGTCGTACTTCATGATGTGCACTTTTTCCTGCCCCACTACATAGCAGCGGTAATACTCCTCGAACTCCACGCCGCGTTGCAGCGTCATGCACAGCCGCCCGGTCTGGTTGTAGTGATGAAAAAATTCCTCGGGGTTATGCACCTTATAAACATGCTTCCATCCGCCTCCAGAATAAGGCTTGAGAAAAGCAGGGAACCCGACGTAATCGAAAAGCTCCTGCCAGTTCAGCGGGAAAATCAGATTCCGCATCGACTGATCCGTCGTTCCCTCGGGATGCTTGTTATGCGGCAGAATCACCGTCGGCGGAATAGCCACGCCCATCTTGTGCGCCAGCGCATAGTTAAAAAACTTGTCGTCCGCCGTCCACCAAAACGGATTGTTCACCACAACAGTTCCGTGCAACGCGGCGTTTTTCAAATACGCCCGGTAAAACTCAATATCCTGCGAAATCCGATCGATGATCACGTCATACTTCTTCGGCTCATCCATCCGAATCCCGCCAATCTTCACAAACTCCGCCTCCACCCCCTCGACGCCCATCGAGTTAATCTTCCCGACCAACGCCGGCGGAAACGTATTCTCCATCCCAAACAAAATCCCAATCTTCTTCACAAGAATTCTCCCCCAAAAAACTGACCCCTGACCCCTAGCCCCTGACCCCTGCTCTAAAAATACTTCCCCGCCATCCGCGCCCACAGCGGCCAGTCATGCTTCGAGTTATCCCCGTAAATATCCAGCCAGTGCGGCACCGCCTTCGCATTCAAAATCGCCGAAAACTTCACATTCTGATCCAGACAGATGTCCCAGTCCGCCGATCCCAGCACAATCTTCATCTGCCGGTAACGGCTCAGAAACCAGTCGTCATGCATGTTAGGCAAATAGTCCGGAGGATTATTGAAATAGCAATCGTCATCGTAATACCCATCCAGAAACCGGTGGATATCGAATGCCCCGCTCATGCTCACGCAATGCGTCACCACATCGGGATGCTTCAACGCAAAGTTCACCGCGTGATATCCGCCAAAGCTGCATCCCGTCATCGCCAGCCGCGGCGTCTGATTCTTCCACCGCACAAAGGGTAAAAACTCGTGCAGAATATAGCGCTCATACTGCAAATGCCGCATCACCCGCACCCGCGGATGCACGCCCTTGTTGTACCAGCTCTCCGAGTCCACGGCATCCGGACAGAACACCTGCAACTCGCCGCGCTCAATCTTCGGCGCCAGCACTCCGATCATTCCCCGGTCTTCATACTCGAAGAACCTTCCCATCGAAGTCGGGAAGACCAGAATCGGCGTGCCCGCATGCCCGAACACCAGCGCCTCCATGTCGCGCTGCAGTTCCTGGCTATAAGCTTTGTGGTATTCGCGATTCATGATGAAGAGAAGGCGCCGCCCGCCATGCCGTCGTAGAGGCGTCGCTTGCAACGCCTCCCCTCGCAGCCGGAGTATCTTACCCGATGACAGGCTGAACGTCCTATCCCTTCAAATACGGCAGCAACTCCTTGAAAGCCTGCGACCCCGACGACCGCATCAGTTCATAAATCATCATCTCCGTCGAGGAAATCACCGCTCCCGCAGTCCGCATGCGATCGAGGCCAATTTTCCAGTTCCACTCCGTCCGCGAACTCACGGCGTCCGAAGCCACGTGCACCAAATAGCCTTCGCGCAGCGCCGCCAGCGCCGTCTGCGTCACGCAGATGTGGCTCTCCATTCCGCACAGCAGCAGCGTAGTGCGCTGTCCGGGCAGCCGCTTCAGCAGGGAACAAAAAACCTCGCTGCCAAAACACGAGAAAAGCTGCTTGTCGATGGCCTCGATCCCGGGATACACCGAGGAGAGCAGGGAAGCGACGTCCGCAACGGTCCCTCCCAGTCCCTTGGCGTATTGCGTGCTCACCACCGCAGGAATCTTCAGAATCCCGGCTGCCCGGATCAGCAGTTGCGAATTCCGCACCAGCTGTTCTTTCTGAAAGATCGGAGCCAGCAGTCTCTCCTGAATATCGATCACCACCAGCGCGCACTTGTCGGCATCGAGCGGCCGCCGCGCAATTTCCGCATAATCGGCCGGACTCGCAGAAAGTTTCTCGAAAGTCGTGACCATGTAAACTCCTCCACGTTCTCAGACACCGAGAAGCTGAACGAGAGCGGATCGCGAAGGCTTTCCTTCGTGTACCTTCGTGCCCTTTGTGGTGAACCCGCGCCCCCGCCATCATTCCCAGTTTATGTTGACCGCACTTCCTCCCGCACCATAAAATCGAATACAGGCGGCGAAAATCGTCCGGCGTAACCAAAACTGCCCCCTCGTTCAACGGCTAGGACACCTGCCTCTGGAGCAGGTTATCGGGGTTCGAATCCCTGGGGGGCAGCCAAATCGTTCACGAACTCGCGCCTTCTCTCCTTTCGATTTCTTACCCAGTTCCTCCTCGGCGATGCGTCTCCCGGTGGGGCTTGTGCGGCGGAGTTAGTGCGACGGAGTTAGCCCGAAGGGCCCTCCAGCAAAGTCCATTTTTCATTTCCTTATAATCTCAAGCTGCATTGTTACGGAGAACCGAAGCCTTGCCACCGATCATCAACGCTCAGGGAATCACCAAAGCCTTCGGAGCCGACCCGCTATTTCAGGATGTCTCCTTCACCGTCTCCGAAGGCGACCGCATCGGACTCATCGGCCCCAACGGTTCCGGAAAATCCACGCTCCTCCGCATTCTCGCCGGAATCGTAAGCCCCGATTCCGGCGAATTAGCCGTCCGCAAGCGCCTCCGTTTCAGCTTCGTCGAGCAGGACTCGCAATTCGAATCGGGCGAAACCGTCCGCTCAGTGATCCAGGACGCGATGGCGAGCGCCTCGCTTCCAGATTCCGAGCGCGGCACGCGCTTCGCCGAGACCCTGGGCCGCGCCGGCTTCGAAGACCTCGACGCCGAAGCCAGCAAGCTCTCGGGAGGCTGGCAGAAACGCCTGGCGATCGCCCAGGCTCTGGTCCAGGCGCCCGATGTCTTACTGCTCGACGAGCCCACCAATCACCTCGACCTCGCCGGAATCGAGTGGCTCGAAGATCTGCTCCAGCAAGCCGAATTCGCCTGCGTAGTCGTCAGCCACGACCGCTACTTCCTCGAAAGTATCGCCACCGAAATGGTCGAACTCAGCCGCGTCTATCCCGACGGCGTACTGCGTGTGCGCGGAAATTACACCCGCTTCCTGGAAAAGAAAGAAGAATTCCTGCATGCGCAATCGAAACGCCACGAAGCTCTGGAAAATCTGGTTCACAACGAAATCGAATGGCTCCGCCGCGGCGCCAAAGCCCGCACCAGAAAATCGAAGGCCCGCATCGGCAAAGCCAGCGATCTGATGGGCGAACTCGCCGACCTGAATACCAGAACCCGCACCGCCACCGCACAACTGGATTTCTCCGCCACCGACCGCCAGACCAAGCGCCTGATCGAACTGGAAGACGTTTCTTACGAGATCGGAAACCGCACTCTCTTTAGCAACCTCAGCTTCGTCGTCACCGCCGGACGAAGAGTCGGCTTGGTAGGCCCCAACGGCAGCGGCAAAACCACGCTGCTCCGTCTGTTGCGCGGCGAGTTGACCCCAACCACCGGAACCATCCGCCGCGCCGACTGGCTGCGCAGCGTTTACTTCGACCAGAAGCGCGAACTCGATCCCAAATCAACCCTCCGCCGCGCCCTCGCCCCCGAAGGCGACTCCGTCATCTATCAAGACCGCGTCATTCACGTGGCGTCGTGGGCATCGAGATTCCTGTTCACCGGCGAGCAACTCAATCAACCGGTCGGCCGCCTCTCCGGAGGTGAGCGCGCACGCGTGCTCATCGCTCAGCTCATGCTCCAGCCCGCCGACCTCCTGCTGCTCGACGAGCCCACCAACGACCTCGACATCCCGACCCTCGAAATCCTCGAAGAAAGCCTGCTCGAATTTCGCGGCTCGCTGGTGCTGGTCACGCACGATCGTTACATGCTCGATCGCGTATCGACCGTCGTGCTGGGCCTCGATGGCGCCGGCGGCGCAGAAACCTTCGCCGACTACCGCCAGTGGGAAACCTGGCAAGCCGACCGCGAAAAGTCCGCATCTGCCTCGGAAAAGCAGCCGGATAAGAAATCCGAAAAGCCTCGCAGCAACGGAAGCCTGGTTCCCGGCACAACAGCCGCCGCACCCGCCAGAAAGAAGCTCGCCTATCTGGAAGCCCGCGAATATGCCACCATGGAACAGCGAGTCGCCGAAGCCGAAGAAGTCCTGCAATCGAAACGCGTCCAACTCGAAGACCCGGCCATCGCCAGCGACGGTCCACGCCTCCTAACCGCCCACGCCGAACTGGAAGCCGCGCAAAACACCGTAGACAATCTCTACGCCCGCTGGGCAGAACTGGAAAAGAAAAAAGACTGAGTAAGCGTTTCCAGTTTCCAGAAACTAGCCCCTGACCCCTGTTCACTGCCCCTCGCATCCCCACAGATTTTGCACTAGAATCGCTGACGTGTAAGCCGCAAACCCATGCCCTCCGTACGAATCGACAAGTGGCTCTGGGCCGCCAGATTTTTCAAGACCCGCTCCCTGGCAGCCCGAGCCTGCGAACTCGGCAGAGTTCAATCGAACGGCCAGCCCGCCAAGCCCGCGCGTGAAGTCCGCGTCGGCGATATGGTGCGGGTCACCAACGACGGCGGAGAGTTTCATGTGGAAGTCTTGTTGCTTAGCGAAGTACGTGGCCCGGCATCGGTCGCCCAAACCCTCTACCGCGAGACCGATGCGAGCCGCGAGCTGCGTATGAAAGTAGCCGCCGAGCGTAAAGCCATGAAGCAGTTCGAAGAATTACCCGCCGGCCGCCCATCCAAACGCGACCGCCGCAGAATCATCCAGTTCCGCGGCCGATCCTGAAGCACGCCGCTTCGACGTGCCTGGGTGCCCCATTTCTCGCGTTTTTTGCGAGAAGTGGGGATTTACGGCCTGCGCCCTCAAATCTGAATGCCTCTTCCACCACCCGCGCCATTCTTGCGCGCAAAACAAAACGCCCCAGACTCGTTAGAGTCACGGGACGTATGTTGATCAGCCCTCCCCCAAGTGCTGCTCAATCAGGAGACTAACGTAACCCCGTATCTCGGTAAATGGCTCGTCCGTGCCATCCCCCACCACTAACAGGCCAATTCCCGTAACCACTTGCAGCTCAGAACGTTAACTTGGCTCCCATCTGAATCTGCCGCGCCCCCGTCGTACCGTCGTTCTGCCCCACCTGCGAAAGTGAACCGGCAAACGTCCAGCCCAACCAATTAAAAATGGAGCTTCATTGCGAACTGCAATTGCCTCGCTCCAGTCGTGCCATCATTGCGGCCTACTTCGGCCGACGACTGCCCGAAGGTTGACCCATCATTGATGAAATTGTCGGGCTGTTGGAAGTTCGGGTGGTTGAAAATGTTGTAGTACTCGGAACGGAACTCCAGCCTCAGCCGTTCCGAAAGTTTCGTGTTCTTTGAGATGACCATATCGAAGTTCTTGTACGCAGGGCCATAGAAAGTGTTGCGCTGTACGTTGCCCGGCCCCCCGAATAGCGGAAACGTGAAACGTCCATCATTCGGCCCTGTTTGAGTGATCGGCATCGTAACCGGAACGACGGTAGGGCTCGTACTGTAATCCGCTCTCTGGGTTGCGCCCGTGGCATCGCTGTCGACCCCGCTCTCAAAGATTTCGAACGGGAACCCACTTTGGAATGTGCCGATCCCCGACCAGGTCCATCCCTCAAGAACCCTGCCCATAAAACCATTGCTGAGATGACTCTTGCCGCGTCCAAAAGGTAACTCCGCAACATAGTTGAACACCAAACGGTTGCGAACATCATAGGACGAGTTTCCCCGCTCGCGATTAAGCTCGAACGAGTTAGCCGGGAAGACCGTCTGGTTCTGCTGTGGCAAGAAGGCGTCGCTGGCATCATCGATCGCATGCGCCCACGTATAGTTCACCTGGAACGACATGCCGTGGCTGAACTGCCGGCTCAGCGTAGTCTGCAGGCCATTATTATTCGAACTGGCAACACTGGATACTTCATTCGAGTGAAACGCCGCATTGTTGTTAACGGCATCGAACGGTAGCACCGGCGCCTCGCCAAACAACGCGAGATCGGCACCATAGTAGAGATTTGCGCCTTGAACGGTTTCCACCTCGGGGCTTGCAGTGGGCGAATCAACGCAGTGGTAAGGGTTGGGCGCGCTGCAATAGGTCCTCAACTTCGCCACCAGCGCAGGAATTGGAGCATTCCCGTCCACTACGCGGAGCAGGCGGTGAGCTGTGTTGCCTACGTAGTTAATCTCGAGGGTGAAATGCCCTGGCAGTTGACGCTGGATGCCAAAGTTCCACTGCTGCACGTACGGAACGTGGAAGTCTGGATTGATCGTCGCCGGAAATGAAAAGGAGAACTGCGGCAGCGTGAAGCCAGGAGCAGGCTGCGTTGCCGGGAGAGGTATACTCGAGATCTGGTCGGCGGTGCCGGGTCCTAAATCAAAGAACGCGTTATTTACGTACGGCAGCGAAAATGGCGGATTCGCCCGTGTGTCGCCGGTGAGATTAAAGAACTGGCGGTCACGAAATACTCCATAACCGCCGCGAACCGACGTCTTTCCGTCCTTAAACGGGTCCCAGGCAAACCCGACCCGAGGTTCAAATCCATGCACGTCATTGGCATACAACGGATTCGCTCCTCCGCGAGTCACCTGGACAAACGTAATCGGCGGAGGGCCAGACAGGGCTGCCGGCGTTGCGCTGGTGAGTTGATCGTTTACCACCCAGGGAACCCCGTCCCATTCGTAGCGAAGCCCATAGTTGAACGTGAAGTTTGAGGCCAGCTTGAACTGATCCTGAAAAAAACCGAACATGTCGCGCTCGCGGAAACCGCGCTCGTCGCTGGAAATGCGGTTTCCGCCCGTGTTGAAAAGTTGCGTTTGAGATTCGCTGAAAACACCTCCCAACAGGCCCCACACCGCATCCTGAACCGTACCGTTATTGAACGCAGCCGTATTCGTCAGAGCGGACGTGCCAGTATTACCGAAAATGCCGAAATTAGGCGTCGATCGCGTACTGAAGTCATCGTAATCGTTCGAGTAGCTGTCTCCCCACTCGAAGCCAAATTTCCAGGAGTGGCGCCCTTTGATCCAGGTGAGATTGTCGCCAACGTTGTAGGTGCCGAAGGGACGGTCTTGGCCGTTGCTGTCGCCCAGGCCTATGCAACCAATCGAGGTAAAGCCCGGAAGCGCCCAATCGCGCCCGCGGCCGAACGGATCAAGCCCCGCGAGACTTAGGCCATCGATTGTGCTGAATCCGTTGCACACGTAGTTTTGAAACGACCGGTTCGCGCTGCCGTAAAAATCGCTTTGCAGCGTCGTGGTTATTGTGGTCGTAAGATGGAAGTTCAAGCTCTGCGTAAGCGACGTGAAGGAATATCCTCCAATGCCAGGAAGGGGATTCGTGCCTCCCCCGTTGTCTTTGTCGTCATTCGCGAGGTAGCGCACGCTCAGAGCGTTTTTCGGCGTGATCGTGTAGTCGACTTTCGCAGTGTAGTTGCTGGCATTGAGAAGGTCCGTATCCCCGAAAAAATACTGCGACGAAATTCCCTGGATCTGTGCCGGAGCATTCGGCTGTGGGGCGGGATAGAAATTCAGAATCTTCTGGGTTTGAGGATCGAGCGCGAGCCCATACGCGTTGTTAGCCGAACCCGGCGTGCTCACATCGATACTGACCGGCCCCGCCGTCGGATCGGTATACGTAAAGTCGCCGGTCTTAAAAGCCGCATCCGGGACTATCGCTTCCGATGTTGTGGCCGTCGCGAACCGGTTGCCTTCGTAGTTGAAAAAGAAGAACAACTTGTTCTTGATGACCGGCCCGCCAATCGAGGCTCCGAAGGTGTTGCGAACATAGGGGCTCTGCGGGCCAGTCGATGGAGTGTTAAAGAAGCCCCTTGCGCCCAGCGCGTTCCAGCGGCCGAAGTAGTACACGTCGCCGTGAAGATTGTTTGATCCGCTGCGCGTGATGATGTCGATCACCGCGCTCGAGTTTCTGCCAAATTCCGGAAGATAATTACTCGTGATCACTCGAAATTCCTGTGTGGCGTCTGGGTTCAACGTCACCAATCCGCTCCCCGGAACGCCGGGGTCATTGTTGCTCGTCCCATCCAATTCGAAATTGTTGTTTCGCTCCCGGCCTCCGTTAACCGAAAATCCGTTCAGTCCCGAGTTGGTTTGCGTCGTTCCAGGCGTCAGCAGGATCAACTGGTAGGGATCCCGCAGAATTAGAGGAAGTGCCTCCATTTGTTTTTCGTCCACGACATTGCTGACCTGGGCATCCGTGGTGTTGATTGGGGCGATACCCGTGTCTTCTACCGTGACCTGTTCCTGGTTGGAGCCAACCTCCAGCTTGGTATTGAGAGTGAGCGCCTGGTCCACCGTCAGCGTCACCGCGGCAAATCTCACCGTTCGGAAACCTGACTTCCCGATCGTCAGGTCGTAGAGACCCGGCACAATATCGTTGACGCTGTAGACCCCGGCGGCTCCGGTCTGCACGCTGCGAGCAACGTTGGTCGCCGTGTTGGTGGCCGTTACGGTCGCATTTTGGACCAACGCGCCCGTTGTGTCGGTGACAGTTCCGTTGACCGACGCGGTTTGCGCCCCTGCGGTCCGCAGCAGAACCAGCGTCAAACTTGCGGCTACAGCGAACAGGATCAGTCTTCGTAGCATCGTAAACTCCTCGTTCTTATTTCCACCGCAAGCATCGGTGGGCATGCGTTAGGTGTTGAGACAACAGTGCAAACCGCGAACCATACACAAGCATGTGTAACTTAAACTGTTGCAACAGTATGGATCATTGTGGACATTGTCTAATATGACAACTTGTATTCCACGTTACCAAGGTCTACGAAAAGCGGTAGAACTCGCCTTGGGTCCCGCAGCGACCGCCCACGTCTCGCCCCGAACCACCGACTGCGGTACACTGGCGGGCCGCTTATTCGCGAGCAACCGAACCGACTAACCTGATTGCGTAATCTGGTCACTTCATTATGTAACCTGATTGCGTAATCTCGTCACACCGCCGATTCCCATGCCACCATCGAGCTCTGCCGCGTCCGAGCCCATCAGATCCACCGCGACGCATTCCGTCGAGCGTCTCTTGAATCTCCTCGAAGCCGCCAAGGGCCGCTTCGGAGCGGGCGCAGTTGTGTCCCTCGAAAAAGTGCTGGCGCAGCTTGCCCAGAAGAAATTCCGCGATCCGGCGGCGCTCGTTCGCTTTCATGAAGCGCTGCTTTTTTTTCGCGCATTTCCGCCGGGTGCGTCAGTGATTCCCAAGCTCGAAAACCTGCTCAACACTTTCCACGAGCGCGTCGATCGCATTCGACGCCTCGGCGTGGACATGTCCGCCTTCGACGATTTCGACACTTCCGGCATTGCCGGAACGGCCATGCAGGACGCGCTCAGCTTCGACGCGGTGCGCTGGCTCGCCCGCCGCATTCCGCGGCAGATCGAAATCGCCTGGGAGGACTACCTCGACGATTCGCAGAACGAGCGTGCTCTCGGTTCGCTCTGGCCTCGCCTCTTGCCGCTTCTGGCGGAAGATTCCGACGTGGAAGCAAACATTCCCTGGACGCGCTGGCTCGAGGCCGCCCGGGGCCGCGAGCGCCCGCTGGAATGGCTGCTTCGCCGTTTCGAACAACTTCCCGTCGGGGCCGATCCCGCAGTTTCAAACGAAGCCGTTTCAAACGGGAAAATCAAGGAAAAGCAGAAGAACAGAAGACAAACCGCCCAGGAAAAGCAATTCGCCCACGACCAGCAAGACCGCGCCCGCGCCGCGCTTTACGACGCTCTCCGCCTGCCCGTGCGTTGGAGGCTCGAAAACCTGCGCATGTCGCGCACTCGCAACTGGCAGCGTCCGCCAGTTTTTTATTATCACCGCGAGCCACTGATCATCCGCAGCCAGGTTTCCCTGGCGCACGAACTTTCTCAGCCCGCGCCACGCCTCACCAAACTTTCGCGCCACCACGGCGAGTCGGTGATGCGCTTCATCCGCGAAGTCATGGCCGTCCGCTACCGCGAACTCTACGGCACCACGCTCGGCGACGCGGGCTCTGTGGTTCGCATCAGCCTTGGTCGCGGAGTCGTCATCCATCTCTGGAATCTGCCGCCGGCGCGGCGTCTGCCGCTGCGCGCCTACGTTGCCGGCCTCACTCTGAAGAACGGTGTTCCCATCAACTACATCGAAGCCATCGGCCTCTGCGAATGGATCGAGGTCGGCTTCAACACCTTCTACACGTACCGCCACGGAGAGACCGCGTGGATCTACGCGCAAACGTTGCGCAGCCTCTGCGCCTTCATGAGCGCACGATGCATTTCCGTCTATCCGTATCAGATCGGCCAGAACAACGACGAGGCCATCGACTCCGGCGCTTTCTGGTTCTACCGGAAACTAGGTTTTCGCAGCGGCCGCGCCGACCTTGAGCAACTGGCTCGAAAGGAAGAGCAGAAGATTTCCGCCAATCCCGCGCACCGGACTCCGCCGCGAATCCTGCGACGACTGGCCGAAGCCCACGTCTTTTACGATTTGGATCGGCATGATTTGGATCGGCGCAATTTGGCGGACGAGCGTCAAACCGCCGGCACGACCGTGGAAGAGCGGCCCTTCAAGGGCCGCGTAGAGCATTTGATCAAAGCTGCGGGCTTTAGCCCTCGTGGCGACTGGGACACGTTCTCCACGCGCAACCTCGCGCTGCGCGTGAACCAGCGGATGGCTCGCGAGTTTGGCGGCGACAGCGCTCGCCTCCGCGAAGCTTCGGTGCACGAAGTCAGCCGCGCACTCGACGTGAACTTATCTCGCTGGAATCCCGCCGAGTGCCAAGCTTTCGAAAACTGGTCGTTGGTGCTGGCGCTGATTCCCGACCTGCGCCGCTGGTCGCCGCAAGAGAAGCACGACATAGCCGAGATCATTCGTGCCCAGGCGGCTTCCGACGAAATGCGCTACCTGCGTCTGACCCAACGGCATCCCCGCCTGCGGGCTGACCTTCTGCGGCTGGGTTCGTCCAAAATCGGCGCTCCGAAAACACGAACGGCGCAGACCTGAAGGCCTGCGCCGCTGTGATTACCCTATATATCCAGAATATCAAATTGAAGGGGTGAATGTAACATGCTTTTGGACTTTATATTTCACTCCGAATCAATGAGTTAGCTTCGGAAGCTCAGGTTCAGGGTCTTGACAAGATTTCAGGAAAAAGTCAAAAGCGGGCGGACAAGAGTGTCCGCCCCACGCGGGCTAGTCATCATCGGGATCGGTTGGCGGACTCTTGTCGTTGATGAAATGCGCGGCGTCGAGCGCCGCCGGTATCGTCTGAAACTTGATCGGCGTCTGGGTCATGGTGAAGCAACTGGAAAGGTCGTCGGCGGGAGCATCGGCATAGTTCAACGAGGGCAGGTTGAATGTGGTCTCGACGAACTTAAGCACGCTGCCGAAGTCGTGGGTGGTGTGGTCGATGGTAGCGGCTTTCGCGTAGGGCGAAACGACGACAAGAGGAACACGGAAGCCGTAGACATATCCTGATCCCCAGCTGACGCCATCGTCCACTACTTTGGGCGCGACGTGATCGTACCAGCCTCCCCAATCGTCCCAGGTGATGATGATGGCAGTGTTGGCCCAATACTGGCTGTTGCCAATCGCGTTGACAATGGAGGCGACCCAGGAGGGTCCGCTGCCATTATTGCTTTCGGCGTGATCGGAAGCCGCGCCATCGGGGATGATCCAGCTTACCTGCGGCAGGTTGCCGTTCGAAATGTCCTCCAGAACCATCCACTCCGGGATGATCACGTTGTTGGTCCAGTCGGGACCGGTGCAGGTGAGCGTGCCGTTGATGGTCTGCTGCTGGCAGATGTGTTCGATGGCGTCGGGTGCGGTCCAGATGGATCCGGCGGAAGGAGCATAATAGCGCCAAGTTATACCTGCAGTGTCGAACAAGTCGGTGAGCGTGGGATGGTCAAAGCAGGGATATTCGGGCGGCGAGTTGGTCTCACTTCCGGTGGCGTCAATCATGGCGACGGTGTTGGTGAGCGCTGCGATGCAACCGGCGGTGGTTTGGACGGGATTTTCGGCGGCGAAGAGCGGGCTGGTCGCGGTGGGGGCTGAAGTGCCGGAAAGAATGAACTGGTGCGCCGGAAAGCTGGGGCCCTGGTTGGTCTGAAACATGCGGTCGCCGAAAGTGTATTGCTCAGCCAATGCGAAGTAAGGCTGCACGTCGGATGGCATCACGTACATGAACTGCGGGTTGGGATGCGCGTTGGGCGGGCAGTTGGCCGCGGGAGTGCAGGGAATCAGGCTGGCCCCATCCATTTTTCCGGCGTCGTACATGGAGACGAACGCAGAATGGGCGTGGCTCAAGTCGTAATTCTGGGGGTTGGCGCCGGCCGTGCCAAGGTCGATGGGGCTGAGCGGAATCGTCGTGCCGAACGAATTTGCGGTGAAGGAGATGTCGGCCCCGTTGTTTATCAGGGTTTGATCGTGGAAAAGGTTGTCGGGGGTACGGTTTTCCTGAAAGATCACCACAATGTGCTGGAACACGGCCGCCGTGATCAGGCTAAGGGCTTGAGGACCATTGCTGGGAGCTCGACTTTGAACATCGCTGCCGGTGACGCTAATTGACTGAGTGCCGCCGGGGGTATTGTTCGTAGTCGTCACGGTCAGCGTGGAGATGCCTGCGGTGCCGCCCGAGAGCACTACGGGATTTGTGCTGAAGGCACAGGTGATCGCCATAGCGCTTGCGAGATTGGGGCAGGAAAGACTGACGCTGCCGCTGTATCCGGTTGCCGGAGTGATGGTGATGGCGGCACTGGACGTCGCGCCGGCAGTGATGGAAGCCGGATTCAACGCCGCCGCAGTGAGAGTGTAGCCCGGGCCCGCGCTCGTGGAGGATGGCGAGCCTCCGCATGCGGTCATACTAAGGAGACTCAGGCTGAGCAGACCGAAGATAATCAGACTCATGCTGAGCCGAAGGGCAGACGTGCCAGAGACAAACGGAAAGCGCAGGGGGCTCATCGCGGGATCTCCTTGCCAATACAGGGTGTGTTCCATCCCATAGCAACCCGAAGGGCGGGATTTTGACTCGGAAAAAGCGAACGAAGACCTGAAATGGGTCCTGTGCAGAGTCGAAAGCGGGCGGACGAGGGCGTCCGCCCCTCCACGTGCTCGTCGTCGCCGGTCACGCGGTCAGGGCTTGCACACGCCTGCGCACCTCGGCGACGAAGGCTGCATCTTTCAGCGACGCCAAGTTGATTTCCACGTTGGCGAGGGCGCCCGTGACGGCGGCGCGCGCCAGGGCCACGGATGTAGTCAGGTCCGACTTCATGTTGGGGTTGGTGATGGGTTCCAGGCTTTGCGCGATGGCGGCAACTTCGTGCGCTTTTTCGGCGACGCTGAGGGGCACGCCGGTAGCCAGTTTCAAACTGGCATCGATGAGCGAGTCGGCACTCGCGGCGTCGATTTTGGATTGCTTGTAGGCCTTCATGACGGCGTTATAGGCTTCGGCATCGGCGTCAATAGCAGCTTTGAGTTCTTCGCGAAGCGGAGTGAGGCGGGCGATGGCGGCGCTGAGTTGAGCCTCGTATTGCACGTAGGCTTTCTTGCCACGCGACATGGAGGCGACCATCACGGCCAGGCCTGCGGCCATCGCAGCGGCGGCCGCGGAGGCGCTGCCGCCTCCGGGAGTGGCGGTGGGAGCGGCGAGTTGCTCGACGAATGGCTCGACACCGGCTCGCAATCCACCGACGGCAGTTTTGCCTCCCATCACCGCGGCCAGGCGGTTCTCGAGGATCAGCGACGAATCGAAGTTCTCGACTTGCAGAAACCACTCGGCGGCCTGCTCCAGGGCTTTCTTGGGAATCAGTCCTACGATTTCGCTGGAGACTGGGATGACGCCGTAACGCGCGGCTTCGCGCTTCACCATCTCGAAGACGCGATGGACGGGCGTTTGCTCAAAATCGGTGAGATTCATGGAAACTTGCGCCAGGCCGCGGACCAGAAATCCAGCGCCTTTGACGAAGCGCATGCCGCCGGTGGAGAAGCGCACGGCCTTGGCGATTTTCTTGGCGATGTCGACGTCGGGCGTGTTGAGGAAAATGTTGTAGGCGATGAGAAACTTGCGCGCGCCCACGACCGTGGCGCCGGCGGTGGGATGTACGCGGGGTTCGCCGAAGTCGGGACGCCGCGCCGGGTTGGTGGCGATGTCGGAGCGAATGCCTTCGAACTGTCCGCGGCGAATGTTTTCCAGATTCTGGCGCTCGGGAGTGGTCGCGGCGGATTCGTAAAGATAGACAGGGATCTGATAGCGCTTCCAGATTTCTTCGCCGACGTGGCGCGCCATCGCGACGCAGTCTTCGATGGTGACGCCGTCGATCGGGATGAATGGCACAACGTCGGCCGCGCCCATGCGGGGATGCGCCCCGGTGTGAACGTTGAGGTCGATCAGTTCTGCGGCCTTGCCGACGCCGCGGACGGCGGCTTCCTGAATCGCTTCGCGCTCGCCGACCAGAGTGATGACCGAGCGATTGTGGTCCGTGTCACTTTCGCGGTCGAGCAGATAGACGCCGGGCACTTTCATAGCGTCAATAATGGCGTCAACTTTCGATTTGTCGCGGCCTTCGGAAAAATTCGGGACGCATTCTACGAGCGTGGACATAAGGGAGAAGAATAGCTGGCAGAGACGTGGGCCGCAACTCGGGTTGGAAGACGAGACAGCTGAAGGAAAAATCATTCACCACTAAGGGCACAAAGTTGCACGAAGGAAATCCTGTGAGCGAAGCTTTGTGACGGAGCTTCGTGATGGAGGCGGGGCACTCACTCCGCAGCTGCAATTCGGTTATACTCCCCGCGATATCTTTAGCCCGAAGGGAGTTCACTATGCCCGTCAAACAAGGGGACCTCGCGCTGCTGCAGCATCCTGCATCGCAGGAACTTCTCGCATCGAAAATTCCCGCGCGCTTGGCTTATGTCTGGACCGACGGATCGCCGCGCGTAATTCCCATCTGGTTTCACTGGAATGGAAAGGAAATTGTCATGGGGACGCCGCCCAAGGCGCCCAAGCTCAAGGCGCTAGCCAGGAATCCCAGAGTTTCGCTCACCATCGACGACAATGTTTTTCCTCACAAGGTGCTGCTGATTCGCGGCACCGCGCGTCTGGAGCCCGTGGACGGAGTTGTGCCCGAATACGCTACGGCCGCCGAGCGCTACTTCGGACCGGAGCAGGGCAAAGCCTGGGTCGCGCAAATGGGAAAGATGGTGCAGTCGATGGTGCGGGTCACGATCACCCCGACCTGGGTGGGCCTGCTGGATTTTCAGACGCGGTTTCCCAGCGCTTTGCCGCTTTGATCGCAGTTTCGATGAACGGTATTGCGAGTCGCGCAACTCCAGCCACTGATCGATCCGCCATCCGTTACAATCCACCCAAACGAGAACCCGGACGAGAATTCGATGACAACCGATGTCATGCAGGGCTGGAGCAACTTCCTCGTGGGCGAGCTTGGCGCCGGTGCTGCGCTGACTGGACTCCTGTTCGTCGCTGTCTCGATTAATCTGAGCCGCATCCTGCAGTTTTCGCATTTGCCCACGCGGGCGGCGGAAGCGCTTCTTGCGCTCATATCCGTGATGTTCGTCACCACGTTCGCGTTAGTCCCGCGGCAAAGTGCCGCTGCGTACGGCGTCGAGATCGGCGCGACCGGACTGCTCATCTGGGCGATCCACACGGTCTCACTGATTCGCTCCCGTAAATTCGACCGCCGGTATGTTGGATTCGCAGCGCGATTTGTCGTGAATCAACTCCCTCCGCTGCCTTTCGTTGTCTCAGGCGTATTGCTGATCGCGGGCCGACCCGCAGGCGTGTACTGGATTGTCCCCGGCGTACTGTTGTCGTTTTCGGCGCCTGGGTTCTTTTGGTGGAAATCCAACGCTGACTGCGCTGTTTCGCTTATCCGTTAGAATCAAATTGGAATCAGCGATCCGAACGGGTCGTTCGAGCAAGTTTCTCTGGGCACTGTAGTTAAGGGTTTCGCATGATCGTAGGTGTCCTGGCCTTACAGGGCGATTTCGACGCCCATCGCCGCCGGCTCGAAGAGCTGGGCGCTGAAGTTCTGCTCGTCAAAAAGCCGGAGCAACTCGACGGCCTCGACGGCCTCGTGATTCCGGGAGGCGAGTCAGGGACTTTCCTGAAACTGTTGGGAGAAGAAGGTTTCGCAAAGCTGAAAGAATTTGTCCACGCCAAGCCCACGTTCGGCACCTGCGCCGGGGCGATTCTCCTGGCGACCGAAGTAGAAAATCCGAAGCAGGCCGGCCTCGGCGCTCTCGACATCCGCATCCGCCGCAACGCCTACGGACGCCAGATTGACAGCTCTATCCGCGAGGGTCGACTGGGTGACTCGCCGCTGGAAATGGTCTTCATCCGCGCCCCGAAAATCGAACGCGTCGGCCCCAACGTCGAAGTAATCGCCACGGAAGGCTCAGACCCGGTCGCCGTCCGCCAGGGAAAAATCATGGCCGCGACATTCCATCCCGAGCTTTCCGACGACACGCGGGTGCACCAGGCCTTCCTGGATTTGTGTGGGGCGGACACTCTTGTCCGCCGCTCTTGACTTTATTTCTATCTCTGCTTCTGTCTTCCCCCCGCAAGCTTCGGCGCAGACTTGGCTCGGAATGACAACTGAGGAAAAAAGAACGCGAGCGAGAGTGGATCTCTCGCTCGCCACGTACGTTTGAAACGGTCAGCCTTCCGCTCTCAATCCTCTGTCGAGTGGATGCTATTTCTTGCCGACGTGACCGCGCCCATCCCGCACTTCATTGCCTTTGAAGTGGTCAATCTTATCGAGATGCTTGTTGGGATCGGGTCTTTCACCGCGAGCGGGCTTGGGGCCGTTATAGCCATGTTCGGGATGGAAATGGTTATTTACGTGGCCGTGGAAGCCTGCGGGACCATGAAACCACGGGCCGGCGCCAATGAAGAGGCCGCCGGTAAACCACTCTGGACCGTAGTAGCCGTAGGGGGCACAGTCGTACGGAGCAACGTCATAGTAGCCGTACGGGCATTCAGGCGCGACGCCGATGTCGACCTGTACCTGAGCCTGCGTTTTGGGAGCGGTTACCGCGAAGCAGATTGCGGCGATGGCAGCTAAAGTGAACAACTTAAATCCGTTCATTCAATTATCCTCACCTTTCTTAATCTCGGACATCCTGAGCCTTGAATATCGTGGGGAGAACGTCTACTGAAACCCCTACGCGATTGAGGGTAGCGACTCAGATCAGTGTTGATCTGAGCAATATGATACAGATAGATCGATTCAGCTTTCCCTCTAAAGGTTGGTGGTCGTGTCTTTTGAGTACCGAAATGGGACCACTGCCAAGAGGTTGATTGCATTAAGGAAGGTTCAACATTTTGCGGATGGCCGAGAGCGGCCGCAGTTCGAGCACCACGATAGTCAAGATGATAGCGATCACGCCCTCACTGAAGGAGTCGAGTTGTGGTTGAAGTCAGCCATGCGCTATCAGGCCGGCTGTTGTTGCGTCATGCAGTGCATGGTGCCGAGTCCCCAGATCAGGTCGCCCGCGTAAATGGGAACGATCGTGCGGGTCGGAAACAGGCGGGTCAGAGTGTTGAGGGCGATGCGGTCGTTGGGATCGTTGAAGACGGGAACCAGCACGACGCCGTTCGCGATATAGAAATTGGCGTAGCTCGCGGGCAGGCGTTGCCCTTCGAAGACAATCGGACCCGGCATGGGGAGTTCGACGATGTTCAGCGGCTTGCCGTGCTGATCGCGCGCGGCTTGCAGGCGGCGAAGATTGGCGAGCAGCGGTCCGTGGTTCGTGTCGCGGGAGTTGGGTTCGACCATGGTGACGACGGTGTCGGGGGAGACGAAGCGCGCGAGGTCGTCGACGTGACCGTGAGTGTCGTCGCCCGCGATGCCGCGGCCGAGCCAGATGACGTTGGGCGCGCCCAGGTAGTCGGCGAACGCTTTCTCGTAGTGGACGCGGGTCATGCCGGGATTGCGCTCCTGCACTTTGCTGAGCAGGCATTCTTCGGTGGTGAGGAGGGTGCCGCGTCCGTTGACGTCGATGGAGCCGCCTTCCAGCACAATGCGGGTGCGGGTGGGCAGAGCTGCGTTCGTGATGGGGCGGATTTCGTGGGCCTGGGCGGCTTTCGCCATCAGCGTGCCGATTTTTTCGTCGTGACGCCAGTTCGGATATTTGGCCCAGGCGTTGAAGCGGAATTTAAGGGCGAGGGAGCCACCCTCAGGGGCTAAAGCCCTGATCTTTTTTGGTCGCTGATCGGCACGACTTAAGTCGTGCCCTTCCCGGTGTTCATGTGGGGACAGCCGCCCTCGGCTGTCCGACCGGGCGAAGCCCGGTTGCGGCGTCAGGAAGATGCAGCCGGAGTCGCGCAGCCAGACGCGGTTGGTGGGCCAGCGGTGGAAGTGGACGTTGGGCGTGAGCGCGTTGGCGCGCTGCAGCAACCTGCGAGCTTGGGTTTGAGCGCGGGCGTTGTTGACGATCAACTCGACGCATTCGTGGCGGGCGAGGTTGCGGATGATTTCGGCGTAGACCCACGGGATAGGCTCGAATTTTCCCGGCCAGTCGTCGTGGTTGTGCGGCCACGCAAGCCAGGTGGCGGCGTGAGGCTCCCACTCGGCGGGCATGCAGTAGCCGGAAGCTGCCGGGGCGGCACTTAAAGGGTTACCTGACTTACAGGACCGAGGCATGGAGGTAGTTTATTGCACGGGATGGTAAATCGCGCAGTCCTGGGGCTGACCTTGATCGTGGCGAACGGCATTCCTGGCCAATAAGTGTTATGGCGATGTTTCGCCAACCGGGCGGTATGCCAAACCAATTCTTCCGTGTCTGTTCTCCGAGTCCATTCAAGGTTACTTCTGCGGGTCGTGACTTCCTGTGACATTCTTCGCGGAATAGTCAGCCCATGCCGATGGCGCGAGTTCGTCGAACCGGCAACTGCGAAAAGGGCCGTTGAGACAGCTCAGGTGAACATCAAATGCCCGTTTCACGGATGCCCTGGCGGACTGCACAACGCAAGTTGCGAGCTCATTTGCGGGAAACTTGAAGCCGCCGTGACTAACCCACACCTGGTAGTCCTGACTGCTGCACGGGCCGTACTCAAAGGCCGCCGAGTCTTTCCGAGTCACAACCTCATATCCGCGGGGAATCAGCTGCCGATACGCACTGTAGTCTACACGTTCCATCCTATATTCCCCGACACCCGTGTGGCTCATATAGAGCTTTCCGTCTCGAACTTCAAACTGCGCACCGACAACCCACGAACGGACCCCGATGTAAGGAAGAGTCGTATAAAAAAATCTTGCCTTTCTGTCTAGTAGAGGAATCCGTGGAAGCTGAGTCATGATCTGCAACAGAAACCAGCAATCCCGCGGCGTGCACGTAGTCTGGGGCCTCCGTGGGAAGGTCACGTTCCCGTGGTCATCGACCCTCGGGTAGTCTGGATCAGGAGCCCGAGGCAGCAATTTCCTCTGCATCGCAGTGCCCCCGTTACGAATCATGATGTCCCGAACCTCGGGAAAGCCGGCGGTCGCGAAGTCAAGAGATCTTAGGTCAGCAAAGAACGCCTCTGCTCTACGACGCTGATAGACCGAGTCGAGATATAGGAATAGCCAGCTACCAGCAATCGATACGAGGGTCAGTCGAGCCACCCAGCGCAAGATGGCTCGGAATCGACGGCGGGTATCAATTGGCTTTGAGTGAGTGTCGGTCACTTCACATAGTCTAGACACCACTGAAAGCCCGTGAGTTCCTAGCACAAGTGACGCAATCAGATGGGATGAGAAGGCCGGTCTCCGGACGGGATGCTGTACGCTCCCAAGTTATCGACGTGCTCAAGGCACAGATAAAAAAGGAGACCGGCAATGAAGAAGATTAGCACCGCAGCGGCGAAGCAGAGCAAGAATATTTCACAGCAGAAACTGACCATCGGATTGGATCTGGGAGATCGCAACAGTTGGTACTGCGTGGTGGACGAAGCCGGCCAGATACGACTGGAGCAGCGAGTGCGGACGACAGCGAAAGCATTGCAAGAAGTCTTCGGCACGATGCCGTGCAGTCGCATCGCGCTGGAAATCGGGACCCATTCGCCCTGGATCAGTCGTATGCTGAGCGACTTGGGACACGAAGTGATCGTGGCGAATGCGCGCAAGGTGCGGCTGATCGGGGAGAGCCGGAAGAAAGATGATCGTCTGGATGCGCAGACACTGGCGCGACTGGCCCGGATCGATTCGGAGTTGCTGTTTCCGGTGAAGCACCGCAGTGCGCAGGCACAAGCCGATCTGACGGTGATTCGGGCACGCGCTGGACTGGTGCGGGCGCGCACGGGGCTAGTCAACAGCGCTCGTGGACTGGCGAAGAGCTATGGCGAGAGACTGCGTGGTTGCAACGTGCGCAATATGAATCCGGAGAAAGCGGAAAGCTTGAGTCCGGAACTGCAATCCGCACTGGAACCCCTGTTGAACGCAATCGATTCGCTGAGCGAACGCATTGTGGAATACAACGAGCGCATCGAGAATCTGGCACAGCAGGATTATCCGCAGGTGGCCCTGCTGAAGCAGGTGAAGGGCGTGGGCACGCTGATCGCATTGACGTTCTTGCTGACGTTGGAAGATCCGCATCGCTTCGGCAAGAGCCGCGACGTGGGCTGCTATCTGGGGCTGCAGCCGGGACGGCGCAACTCGGGGCGGAGCGAGCCGCAGTTGCATATCAGCAAGGCAGGGGATCCCTATCTGCGAACGCTGCTGGTGCAGGGAGCGCAACACATCTTGGGACCATTCGGTATCGACTGTGACCTGCGACGCTGGGGACTGAGGCTGGCCGAACGCGGCGGGAAGAGCGGGAAGAAGCGAGCGATCGTCGCCACCGCAAGAAAGCTGGCGGTGCTGCTGCATCACCTGTGGGTGAGCGGAGAAGCGTACGAACCATTGCACAACAGCAGCCGAACGGCAGTGGCGGCAGCCGCGTAGAACGAAGGACAAAACAAAAGTCAAAACCGTTCCAGGAAGAGAAAAGACAAAAGCCCAAAGCCGAGTTCCGGTGACTGCGTTAATGGCCTGGCCCAGGTTCGACTCTGCAAGAGCAGAACCACAGGGCGCCAAACAGATGGCAGCACCGGCTGTAACGAGAACGCCCAACATGCACCGAGCGAAAACGAATCGCTCCTCGAGAGTGCGGATGGAAGCATGGCGACAGCGGCCACTCGGCGGGAGAACACAAACCTTGTTCAATGAAGCCAATGAAGAATCGACTTGACTCCGACCGGCCTTCTCATGGAAGGCCGTTACGCCCTTTGATCCGATCTTACCGCCCATCGAGCAGACGATTAGTGATCGGTGCATACGCGTCGATTCTGCGGTCGCGCAGGAACGGCCAGTTGCGGCGAATTTCTTCTAGAGCTTTCAGGTCGACTTCGCCGATCAGAATTTCTTCGCGGTCGTGCGAAGCTTCGGCGAGCACGCGTCCGAAGGGATCGCAGAAGAATGATCCGCCCCAGAATTCCAGTCCCTGGCCGGGAGCGGATTTGCCGCGCACGTTGCCGGTTTCGAAGCCGACGCGGTTCACCACGGCCACGTAGACTCCGTTGGCGATGGCGTGCGAGCGCTGAATCGTGCGCCAGGCGTCGTGCTGGGCGACTCCGAACTCAGCCTTCTCCGCGGGATGCCAGCCGATCGCCGTGGGATAGAACAGCGCAACCGCGCCCTGCAGTGCGGTGAGGCGCGCGCCTTCGGGATACCACTGGTCCCAGCACACGAGCGTGCCCAGACGTCCGGCGGCGGTGTCGAGAGCGCGGAACCCGAGGTCTCCGGGAGTGAAATAAAATTTTTCGTAATAGAGAGGATCGTCGGGGATATGCATCTTGCGGTAGAGCCCGCGCAGGGAACCGTCGGCGTCGAAGATGGCGGCAGTGTTATGGTAGACGCCGGCAGCGCGCTTCTCGAAAAGCGACGCGATGAGAACGACGCCGTGCTTGCGGGCGGCGGCGGATAATTTTTCCGTCGTGGGCCCGGGAATCGGTTCGGCCAGATCGAATAGTGAGTGGTCTTCGCGCTGGCAGAAATACTGCGTCTGAAAAAGTTCTGGCAGACAGACGACCTGAACGCCGCGTCCAGCAGCGTCGGCGACGCGCTCAAGAGCCTTGGCAAGATTCTGCTCAGGCTCAGGTCCGCACGACATCTGGATGAGCGCGACGCGAAATTTTTCAGGCGGCAAGAGTGTAAGCCTCGGAGATTAAATATAGCATTCGCGAAGCGGGCTTCGGGCTTCAGCTATCGGGCTTCGGCGAAGCCGCATCGACTATTGGGTGTCAGTTCATTGAAACCCATTTCACATAGCGCTTCTTACGACTAGGTCGGCTTGTTTGTCGCGAAGGCGCGGGCCAGGCGCTGGTTGCCGGCGACCAGTTTTTCCAATCGCTTCGTGATTTCCTCCGACGGCATCGAGCGCAGGATGGCTTCGATGGCCGCTTCGGCCTGCAGCGATTCAGAATTAACCAAATCGATAAGAAATTCCAGGGCGGCATCCTGCCGCGTGAGCGCGATGGCTGAAAGCAAAACGGAACGAAACCACGGGTCGGATTCTTCGGCAAACCGGTCGCGCAGGATGTTAAAGCCCTGAGCAGAATGCGTGCCGGCAATCGCCAGCGCGGCCTCGCCTGCGGGATCATCAGCAGAGACGAGAAAGCGACCGATCCAGGGAATAGCGCCCGCGCCCTCGATTCGAAGAATGCCGCTATAGCAAGCGCCGAGAACTTCCGGTTCATCGGCACCAAGAACGGCCCGCAATCGAAGCAAGAGCGCAGCCGACGGAGAGCCGACCTGCTCGACCGCGCGAGCCGCCTCCACGCGAACCGACTTGTCCTTGTCGGCGAAGAGTTCGACCAGATGCGCCAGCAAGTCAGGTTCGTGCAGGCTCCGGCATTGCACCAACGCCAAAGCGCAGGTGGCGCGCAGGGTTCCGGCGGTGTCGGAACTGCCTCCCCAGACCGGTTCGAGTTGGATGTGGCGCATGCCGCGAAGAAAAACAGCGGCGTCCTGATGCTCGAATGCAGCCAGAGTTCGGCTCAATGCATTCTTGGCCCAGCATTGCGGATCAGTCTTGACCGGGTTCTCGAAGAAGCGTTCGAAGGCCGTAAGCAGCGCAGGGATTAACTGCTGCAATTGGAAAACGCGGACCAGATCGGCAGCTTTGGCGACAACGAAGTTGTTGCGATGCTCAAGAGCTTTGCGCAGCGGTTCGATGCACTCTTCTGGAGGCTGCTGGCGCAGACCGTCGAGGGCGGCGATCTGTTCCTCGAAGCTGCGTTTGCCGGCCATAGAAGGGAAGTGTAACCCGGAGCGTACGGAGAGAGTGCGAGGAGCCGCACTTATTGACTATAGTGGGAGGCCAAGCCGGTTGGGGCAAAGCGGAGAATCCGATGCGAAGTCGAAACTTAGCCAGTTTGGTAGTGATCGTTTTATTCGGGCTGAGTGCCCCAAGAGTTGCGGTCGCCCAACTTCCCACTGAGACTCCAAAAGAAATGTGGAGCGCGGAATGGATCACTTCCCCGGATGGTCCGCAGCGCGACGTGGCTGTCTTGCACTTCCGCAAGGTCGTCGAGCTGGCGCAACCCCCGCAGCATTTTGTAGTGCACGTGAGCGCGGACAATCAATTCATTCTCTATGTCAACCAGCAGCGCGTGGGCTCCGGCCCGTCGCGGAGCGATCTGGCTCATTGGAAATACGAAAGTTACGACATCGCGCCGTTCCTGCATGCAGGAAAAAATCAGCTCACCGCCGTAGTCTGGAATTTTGGCGTGCTCACGCCGCTGGCCCAGATAAGCGATCGTACTGGTTTCGTTCTTCATGGAGACAGCGAGGCCGAGCGGATCGCCGACACCGGCGCGAGCTGGGAAGTGGAGGAAGAGAAAGGGATTCGAGTACCGTTCACCCCCGAGACAGTGGATGACGATTACTACGTTGCCGAGCCGGTCGAGCACATCGACGGCACGGTGCTCGACTGGGATTGGAACACCGCTAACTCGAACATCCGCGACTCGAACGCCGCCGATGCCGGCCTTTCGAACTCCAACCCAGGTGGACGCTGGAGAAAAGCAGACGTCATCGGCCACGCCACTCCGCTCGGCGCCATGATGCAGGACAATAACTGGCAGCTCGTGCCCGATCCGCTGCCTCCCATGCAGATGGACTTGACTTCTGCCGGTCAAGTCGTCCGGTCCACAGGCATCGACATGCCCGCCGGCTTTCCGGAGAAGGCATTTGCCGTGCCGCCTCATACTAGGGCCTCGGTTCTGCTCGACAATGCGCATCTGACTACGGCCTATCCCGAGCTTACGGTGAGCGGCGGACGCGGAGCCACTATCCGCCTGACCTACGCCGAAGCTTTGATCGATGGCAAGAACGCGAAGGGCAATCGCAATGAAATTGCGGGCAAGCATATTCTGGGAGTTTTCGACGAGTTCGTCGCGGACGGTGCGGCCAACCGCACATTCACACCGCTGGGTTGGAAAACCTGGCGTTACCTGCAACTCGACATCGAGACTGCCGATCAACCCCTGGAAGTGGAGAAACTGCGGACATGGTTCACGGCGTACCCGTTTGAACAGCTCGGGCACTTCGAGTCCGACGACGATTCGCTGAAGCCGATCTGGGAGATCGGCTGGCGCACGGCCCGGCTCGACGCGCACGACACCTACATGGACACGCCCTACTACGAGCGTCTGCAATATGTGGGCGACACGCGAATTCAGGCGCTGATTTCTTACACCGTCGGCGGCGACGACCGGCTGCCGCGTCAGGCCATCCAGGCCTTCAATAATTCACGCATCCCCGAAGGCCTCACGTTCAGCCGCTATCCGTCGTCCGTGAGGCAAATCATTCCGACGTTCTCGTTGCTCTGGGTCGGGATGGTGCACGATTTCTGGATGTACCGTTCGGATCCTGAGTTCGTGCGCGCCCAACTTCCCGGCACGCGCATGGTGCTGGATTGGTTTCTCGCTCGTCAGCGCGCCGACGGTTTGCTGATGAAGCTTCCGTGGTGGCCCTTCGTCGACTGGGGAAAAGATTTCGGGTTTGGGATGCCTCCGCAGGATGCCGATGGCGGATCCTCCGTGATGACATTACAGTTCGTCGAGGCGCTACGCTACGCGACAGAAATGGAATCGGCACTCGGAGACAAGGCCAGGGCCGAACTCTACCGCGGTGCGGCGGATCGCGCCGCGCAGGCCGTCTACAAGCTCTGCTGGAATCAGCAGTACGGTTTGCTGGCAGACACTCCTGCGCAAAAACATTACAGCCAGCACGCGAACATTCTCGGCGTCTGGCTCGACGTCATTCCACGCGAAAAGCAGAAGGCGGTGCTGACGAAGATTCTTTCCGCGAGTGACCCCGGCTACTCGGCCTCGGGGCCCGTGCCGCCCATGACCAACGCAACGTATTACTTCCGCTTCTACCTCGCCCGGGCACTGGACCACGCGGGAATGGGAAGCGAATACCTGCGGCTACTTGGCCCGTGGCGGCAGATGGCTTCGCTAGGGCTGACAACCTGGGCGGAGACGCCGGAGCCCACGCGCTCCGACTCTCACGCCTGGAGTGCGCATCCGAACTACGATTTCCTGACCATCGTGGCGGGCATTCGTCCGGGGACGCCGGGATTCGGGACCGTCACCGTGGCTCCTCATCTCGGATCGCTGAAACATGTTTCGGCCGCGGTGCCGAGTCCGAAAGGGATGATCGACGCGGAATACACGGTGGAGCAGTCGACGGTTAAAGCCGTCATCACTCTGCCCGCCGGCCTCTCCGGCGAGTTGCGATGGAACGGCAAGAGCATGAAGTTGCACGAAGGCAAACAGGAGCTGCGGCTGAAAGTGGAGTGAGGCGCATTCTGCCGCCTTCGGCCGCGTGGCGTCCGTTCCCATTTCTCCTGTAAAGTAATTTATCGGGAGATTTGTGAGTTGAGCTTGGAGGCGTGATTTTGAAACAAGGCATTCATAGCGAGCATCCTGCGGAAGAGTCTCACGGAAGTGGCTCGAGCGGTGGCGAGGGAAAAGATCGGCACCTGCATAATCCGATTGAAGACCGGCTGATTCCGCTGGAGCCGCTGGATCTTGGGAAGGTGAAGTCGATTGACGGCCTGGTCCGTGCCATGGCCAAGACCGCGTTCACCGGAAGGCAACTCGGCGAGGCGGCCGACGTGCTGGAAGCCATGGCGCGAGATGCCGACTGCTTTGTGGTGATGACTCTGGCTGGCGCCATGACCGTCGCCAAGCAGGGACTGATCGTCACGGAGTTGATCGACCGTGGCATTGTGAACGCCGTGGTCTCTACCGGCGCACTCATGGCGCACGGCCTGGTGGAGGCCACGGGCAAGTCGCATTTCCGCCACAATCCCGAGGTTTCCGACGAGGAACTCTACGAGCAGGGCTACAACCGCGTTTACGACACGCTGGAGCCCGAGCAGAATCTCGACGACGTGGAAGAAGTGATGTCGGCGGTGCTGGAGGCCTGGGATCATAACGAAGTGATGTGCTCCTACAAATTGAATCACGCCATCGGCGAGCATCTGTCGAAGCACGCGCAGGGGCGGGGAATCCTGAAGTCGGCGTATGACAAGGGAGTGCCGGTATTCGTCCCGGCCTTCACCGATTCGGAGCTGGGGCTGGATACGGCGCTGAACAACCGCCTGCGGGAATCGACGGGCAGGCACAAGATCCGGTTCGATCCGTTTGAAGATGTCGAGCATTTTGCCGCTACCCTGTTGCGGCAGAAGCGGTTAGGCATTTTCACCATCGGCGGCGGAGTCCCGCGAAACTGGTCGCAGCAGTTTGGACCATTCATCGAACTCAGGCATAGGCGGCTGGGCGAGAATCTGCCTTTGAAGCGCTATCACTACGGGTTGCGAATCTGCCCTGAGCCGGTCTATTGGGGCGGATTGTCGGGAAGTCCATATAGCGAGGCCGTCTCCTGGGGCAAGTTCGTTCCGCCGGCGGAAGGCGGGAAGTTTGGCGAAGTTTTCGTGGATGCGACCGTGGGCCTGCCCTTGATCGTCGCAGCCGTGCTCGAACGGCTGGATGCCGACAAGAAGAGCCACAGGGCTTCTAAGAGTAAGAACGGAAAGAACGTTAAGAAGGCCGCAAGGCGGAAATAGGCGGCAAATTTCGCTGACGAGGCCGGCGAAAGCTAGGCGGAAGTCTTGCTGCTCGACTCGGTCTCTTCCTGGGCGGATTGCGGATTTTCCACGCGAACCTTGCGATAAACGGGCGCAAGGATGCTGCTCTCGATCACTTCGGATTCGGCCTGAAACCAATCCTGCAAAGAAAACCCTTCCACCTGGCCGCGGGTGTCGTAGAGCTGGCGGGCGCGGCGGCGGATCTTCCGCTCCACCATGCCTGCCATGAGTTCCTGTTGCTTCTGCCTGCGAGTTGCGAAGTCCACTGCTGGGGTCCCCGATCTGAAATGAACGCGTATAAGTCCATCTCTATGATAACCGACCGGGGTTAACGGAGTGTTACATAGGGCAGGGTTGGGAGGTTACCAAAGTTCTAACCCCTCCTCTTAATTTAGCGTGACCGGAATGGTCAGAGTTGAGTCTGGATTTCCGGTTGAGCTCACTGTAAAGGCATTCACTGTAACGGTATAGCGGCTACCGCCTCCACCGTCACTTGAGCTGTTATTTCCACTCCCACAGGCAGGGTGCATCACCAAGGCGAGCATGAGCCCACTTCCGCCCAGGCCACGCCGTAGGCTGCGGTTCCAGCCTGGCATAAGGACAAAACTAGCTCCAACAAAGCCCGAAAGCACCAGTAAGTTGGCCATTAGAAGCCAGTTACGCTGTCTGGACTTCGGGATACCAGAGTTAGAAAGCACTGGGCTATGAGCTTTTTGCCTCCCTGCCGGTTCTCCACCCGCTGTGGTCACGCTCACGGTAGCAGTGCCGCTGGAGGAGTTGCTGAAGTCCACGGTGTTGGGGTTCAGGGCATCAGCTGATTTGATCGAGCAGCCGGCGTTGGGTGCAGTGGTGGTGCAGGAGAGATAAACCCGTCCGGTGCCGCTGGTTGAACTCAAGCTGACGGTGCTGCTGCCTGTGCCGGCGGTCAAGCTGAGGGGAGAAGCAGTCATTGTCGGTCCCATGAGCGTCGATGGCTTGTACCAGCGAACGTAATCCACCGTCATAACGGCCGGATTGGGCGTGCTGCCGTCCGGAGGCCCCGGCCAACTACCGGTTCCGCCGACAGCGAGATTCAGCAGAAGGAAAAATGGATGATTAAAATCCCAGCTCTGGCCGGACGGAACATCGCTGGCGGTGACCACGAAGAAAATTTTGGTGGGATCGTCCACATAAAACTGCACCATGTTCGGCGACCAGATTCCGCCATAAGTATGGAAAGTTGTGACGTCGGTGCCATTCGGGTCGTTGCTGGGAAAGGTGTAGGGCGCCCCGATACCGTTTCCCCCGCAGTAGCAACTACTTGCCGAATTTCCACCGTGAATGGTCGACCGGATCGCCGTAGGTCCGAGCCCGCCGGAGGCGGGAACGTTCTCCATGAAGTCGATTTCGCCGGACATGGGCCAGCCTACGCTGTTGATATTGTTGCCCAGAGCCCAGTATGCCGGCCAAATTCCCGGGCCCACCGGCAGCATCATGCTCGATTCGAGGCGTCCATATTGAAAGTTCTGCAGGTTGCCGCTCGTATTCAGGCGGGCTGAAGTCCAGCTATTGCTGTAGGGCGCGACGCTGGACGTGATCTTGGTGGCCTGGATGACAAGGTGTCCGCTGCCATCGATATACGCGTTCGGAGTGCCCGCAACGCAGGGCGGAGTGCTGCTGCCCGGGGCGCAGTAGTACTCGACTTCATCGTTGACCATCAGACTCCCGGTATCGTAGGTCCAGTTTGCCGGGTTGATCGGGCTGTTCGGCGCGCCGTTGAACTCATCGCTCCAGGAGAGATTCCAGGTCTGCGCGACGCTGATATTTCCGAATGCCGGCCAGAGCAAGCCAAGAGCGCACAACGCACGCACACATGCGCTTAAACGGAAGAACGGGGAATGCATAGCATTCATGCGGATCCTCGCGGGCGGCCTTCTTAGTTCATGATAGCGGAATTGGGGAACTCACCCAAGGTTTCCCGCAGAGACGTTGATTACCGCCGCGATGCCAGAACACAGTTTTCAGTTGTGGCCGGAGTGCCGCGAATAGGCTTTAGCAGTGTGGGGCGCGCTAGGGATCCTTCGACTGCGTAACTGGTTCGCGTTCGCGAACCAGTTACTTCGCTCAGGATGACAAAGCTTGCGATAGTTAGTTGGACCTCGCTCTTAATCGAAAATCAGCACTGCGGACGCGATCACCGTCGTCCATAGGCCGCGTTTGTCGCCTACGGCGGACTGCGTCACGTTGGCGGTGCGAACGATCTTGTTGGAGAGGCGGTAGATTTGCTTTTTCTCGTCCCAGGAGCGGTCGGGATCGAATTCGACGTTGAGCGTGGTGGCGAGCATCTCGGCGGCGAGTTCTTCGGCATACTCTCCGGCCGCGTCTTCGGTCTCGCCGAAGGAATGGTGCTCGCTGAGATATCCGTAGGTGGTGCGGTCGGCCGGGATGGCGACTCCAATCGACGACGCCAGCAGGCGATGGGCTTCCCGGGTCGAGTTTTCCGCGACCACGGCAAACACCACTTCCCCGGGACTGAGGTATTTCACGCCTTCTTTGCGGGCCGTGAGCTTGCAGTTGGGCGGAAAGATGGAGGAGACGCGTACCAGGTTCTGGGCAGCAATGCCGGCATCGCGCAGGGCCAGCTCGAAGGAAGTGAGGCGTTCGCGGTGTTTTCCGACTCCCTTGGTAAAGAAAATGCGCTTGGGAACCATGTCTTTGCCCAACGACTTTGTCCTCCGTGAGTGAAAAAATTTGAGCTTGGGAATGCACAATCTAACATAATGGTTTGTAAACATCGCATGAATTTCGCGGCGCCGCGAAAAAAATTTGCGGGAACAGAACAATTCTGTTCCCGCCGTGTGTTGAGAGCCGCGTCGACGAATGAGCCGGAGGCTCGCCGAAAGAAAATGTCGTCAGGGTGCAGCTACCACCGAGGTTACGGCGATGGTGTTGTCCTTCTCCGTTCCGGTGACTTTCACTTTAGCTCCGGCCTGTTTGTCGAGGGCGGCCAAAGCAGCCTTGTCGGCAGTGTCGAGGGTGTAGACCTTGTCGCCGACCACCAGAGCGTACTTGGAACCTTTGCCCACGCAATCGCGCGTGCAGGAAGCACCGTCACCCGGCATCATGTGTTTCGCGCCGCACATGGCATCGCTGACCGTGCCGGTGAAGGTCTTGTCCTTGGCTGCGAAAGCGGGGGAAACGGCCAACGCCGCGCCCAGGATCAGCAGTAGGGCATATCCCAGTTTTTGCGTGCGAGAATTCATCAGTTTCTTCTCCTTAGTGGATGATGAGACCATTCGTTACTAACCTGCTTGGGCCTGACAGGGACGACATCGTCATCAAGAATGCGCCACCCGGCGGCCAAGTGACAAGTCGCTACGATAGCGGGTCAGTCTGATTCCATGGTCTTACAGGATGTGAAGGTTCTCCAGTGGCGGCAGCCCTTTAGCTTTTCTCTCAGCCTGAATTTGCTTAATGACTTTGCGACGATAGTAGATAGTCAGAATCGGGCGAAGCGACTGAATTATCGGTCGCACGACGACCGGGCCGAACTTTCTTGCGGTCTTACGCAACAGATAGTGCGTGCCGACCAAGAAAGCCACGGAGAGCAGCGCGAAGAGAGGCACTTCTAATTGCTGAGACACGCGCAGATTTTACGCCGAATTGACGGCTTTCAGCACCAAAATTTCTATCAATCTGCTCTTCTTGAGGAATCAGACTGACCCGGCGAGGCGGCTTCTTCCCCAAGGCTGATCAGCGTTACGCTACCACGCGCGCTCATTTAGGCGCGCTTACGGTGTACTGAATATCCACATCGACGCTCTTGTCTCGAACATTAGCGGTGAGATGCACCGCGTGCTCCCAGTCGAAGTTTGAGGGGAGAAGTTTGTTTGCTTGCGGCCAGAATTCGTCGATGTAGCCGAGGTCGTAGACGTCTCCCGGCCGCAGCTTCCAGATCGCCCGCAGCTTGGCCATGAGGCTGTTGTCGAGCCCGCGGAATTGCAACTCACCCATGTGGTAGACGGATTCCTCCTTCACCTCCACGTGGAGCACCACCGTGTTGGTGTCGTTGTCAAAAGTGGCCTCGGTTTTGAACGTGGCCGTGATATATCCGCGGGATCCGTAGAGTTTCTTGATTTCCCCCAGATCGTCGGAGAGTTGCACGGTATTTGCCACCTGGCCAGGCCGGGCGTGCATCAGCGCCTGCAACTTGTCGGCAGGGAACTCGTGATTGCCCGACCACTCCATTGCGCTAATCTTGTACTCAGGGCCGGGAGTTACGGGAAAAGTAACATCGACGAAGGCTTCGTTCGGAACATCGGGGTGATTCTCCAGGCTGGGGTCGTCGGGCGCGAGCTTGACCACCTTCGGCGTGGGCGTACCAAAGGCGGCCTTGAGGTATCCGTGGGAGTGGTAAACCTGCAAAAGCTCGTGTTGCGCGAAGTTGGCCAGGCCGGTGCGCGTGTATTCATGATCGGGAAGCTTTTTTGCGGCCGCTTCGAGCAGCGGCAGTTCGTCGGCGCCGGCTCCGGAAAACTGGAGGTTGTGGACACGAATCAGCACGCCCGAAACGCTGTAGATGAATAAAGAAGTCGGTCCGCCCCGAGTGCTGGGCCGCAAGTACTGGACCAATCCCGGAATGTTGTTTTCGACCAGCATGGCCTGCAAAACGTCGGAAACAAGGTCTGGCAGACTGCCGCTGACCGGCAGGTCGCCATGAAAGAGCGGCAGGCGTTCGTGGAGGCGTTTTTCGATCTCCTCGTCAGAGAACCACACGAAGTCCTCGAAGTGCGCGGGCAGGAACTTGGCCGCGTCGGTCACCTGCAACTCGAGCTTGGTGCCTTCGGAGGAATAGGAAAACGTGTAGGCCACGTCGGTAAAGGCTCCCGTCTCGGCGAGGCGGCGGGCGGCTTTCTTGAAGTCTTCGTCGACGGCAATGAACCCGATCTGCAGACCGCTCGAGGCCGCGATGTCCGCCGAAGAGAAGCGCTTGCTGCCGGTCGCCGTGATCGCGATGAGCTTGCGTTCCGCCCCGGAAGCCTGGGGCAGCCCCACTCGCATGATTGGCGCGGCGTGGAGATCTCTGGAAGCGCACAGCGCGACGCCTGCGGAGAGAACTAGAAGTCCGACAACAGGAAGGGCTCGCCGCAGTCTCTGGATCTGTAAACGCTTCATCATCTACTTCAAGCCCGGAACCAGTTCGTCGGTGGATTTGTGCTTCACGGCGATATCGATGAAGGCCAGAGCGGCGCGGCTGAGAGCCTTGTCCTTGCGGAAGACCAGCGCCAGATCCCGGCGCACCTGGGCGTCGGCGATGGTGATGGCGGCAAGAGAACGCGCGCGCACGTCTTCCACCACATTGGAGCGCGCAATAAAGCCCACGCCCACGCCAGCGGCGACAAAACGCTTCAGGAGTTCGCTGGAATCCAGCTCCATCGTGTAGTTCGGTTTCAAACGCCGCTCGTGGAAAAGTTCCTCCAGCGAATCGCGCGTGTGGCCGACCTTGGGCACAACCAGCGGAAATCTGGCGGCTTCGGCAATTGGGGCGGACTTCATTTTACCCAGCGGATGCGACGGCGGCACGATGATCACCAGTTCATCCCGATGGATGAGCACCACGGTCAGGCGGTTGTCTGTAACCGGCAGGGAAACCACGCCGAAGTCGACCGAATTGTCGATCACCGACTCGAGAATGCCGGAGTAATCGGCGCGCTTGATGTTCACCGACACATCGGGATACTGCTTCTTGAAGTCGGCGAACACCTCGGGAAGAATGTGCAGGCAGGTGCCTTCGTTCGCTCCCACAATGATTTCGCCGCGCGGCACGCGCTCCATCTCGGCGATGGCGACCAGCATGGCTTTGCGGGCGTCGAGAGTTTCCTCGACATACTTCTGGAAGGCTTTGCCACCGGCGGTCAGCGAGACTTTGCCGCCGGAGCGGTCGAATAGCTTGGCTCCAACCTCTTCTTCCAAAGATCGAATCTGCGACGAAATGGCGGGCTGGGTGCGGAAACGCTTCTCCGCCGCGCGCGAAAAAGAAGCGTGCCGCGCCACTTCGAGGAAGGTTTCGAGCTGATCAAAGTCCATGGGGCAAGTGCCGGCGCCAACGATAATCCCAGTCTATAGGCTCCATAAAAACAATCGAATTGCCGGTGCCAACGGCAGGGCTTACACTCCTCCGTTTGCGCGTTGCGACCGATTGTAGCAGTCAGGCAGGCCGATGAGCGCCTTTCCGGGCTGGCTGCGTGCCGTGGTCGCGCGTGTGTCGACGAGGAACCTTATGGCTGATGCGAAGTCCGTGCTCGAATTCGCCCGGAAGCACGACGCGAAGATTCTTGATCTGCGGTTTACCGACCTGCTGGGACTGTGGCATCACATTTCTTATCCCATCGAACAGCTCACCGAGGCTTCGTTTGTGGAGGGTTTCGGCATTGACGGGTCGTCCATTCGCGGGTGGGCAGCGATTCACGAGAGCGACATGATGCTGATCCCCGACCCGGCTTTTCACCTGGTCGATCCATTCACCGATACGCCTATGCTCGTGCTCGTCTGCGATGTGGTCGATCCCGTGACCAAGCAGCGCTACGATCGCGATCCGCGTTACATTGCGCGCAAGGCCGAGCTTTATCTGAGCGCCACCGGAATCGCCGACACTGCCTACTTCGGAGCCGAGGCGGAATTTTTTATCTTCAACAACGTGCGCTTCGATCAGCGCGAGCAGTACGGCTTTTACTACGTTGACGCCGAAGAAGGACGCTGGAATTCCGGCCGCGAAGAGAACAACTTGGGATACCGCCCGCGCTACCGCGAGGGATATTTCCCGGTCCCGCCCACCGATCACTATCAGAACCTGCGCTCGGAGATGGTGCTGACCATGCAGAGCTGCGGTCTGGAAGTGGAATGCCATCACCACGAAGTAGCAACTGCCGGGCAAACGGAAATTGATTTGAAATTTGACTCGCTGGTGCGCTCGGCCGACAAGATGCTGCTCTTCAAATACATCGTGAAAAACGTCGCCAACCAGAGCGGAAAAACCGTCACCTTCATGCCCAAGCCGATTTTCGGCGACAACGGCAGCGGCATGCACACGCACCAATCGCTGTGGAAAGACGGCCAGCCGTTGTTCGCTGGCGATGGCTACGCAGGGGTCTCGCAGCTGGCCTTGTGGTATATCGGCGGCTTGATTAAGCACGGCCCGGCGCTCTCGGCGCTCATCGCGCCCACCACGAACTCTTATAAGCGGCTGGTTCCCGGTTTTGAAGCGCCGGTGAATCTGGCCTACTCGCGGCGCAACCGATCGGCAGCAGTTCGCATTCCCATGTATTCCGTTTCGCCCGAAGCCAAGCGTGTGGAGTTCCGCCCGCCCGACCCGAGCTGCAATCCCTATATGGCGTTCGCCGCCATGTTGATGGCCGGGCTCGACGGCATCGAGCAGAAAATGGATCCTGGCCAGCCCATGGACAAAGACACCTACGACCTCGGCCCCGACGAACTGGCGAGTCTGCCCTCCATGCCGGGTTCGCTGGAAGACGCGCTGGATGCCCTGCAGCGCGACTACGCCTTCCTGCTCAAGGGAGACGTCTTCACCGAAGAACTCCTGCGCACCTACGTGGAGTATAAGCGCTCGAAGGAAGTGGATGCGATCCGGCAGCGGCCGCACCCCTACGAGTTTGCGCTTTACTACGACATCTGAGGAATCGCTTCGATCCCTCCATTCATGTCATCGGTAAGTGCAATCGGCGGTTAGCGACAATTGAGGTCTGTGCAATAAGCCGCAGCGCGTATGACGGGGCCCTTTTGCTTTTTTCCGCTCCGTGCTTTCCCATGTTGAGTGCATGGAGCCGCGCGGTGAAGACGCGACAAGCAGCTCCAAAGCCCGATTGGAACACGATTCAGTCGGGTTTCCGTGTCTCCTTTGGCGGCTCCTTCTTGGCCGGGTGAGGCGGAGTTTTTGGCTTAGCCGCCGGCGCCGGATGTTGCGCCGGCTTTGCGGCTGGCGGCGCGGTGGCGGGCTTGTGAGCCGGCGGCGGGGTTACCGGCCTCGCTGGTTGGGGATGCGGAGCCGGTGCTGATGGCTGAGTGCGCCGCTCGGCAGGCGCCGGAGCGGGCTTCGTCCGGGCTGCCGGTGGTGCAGGCTTTGCTGCCGATGGTGCGGGCTCAACTGTTTTCCGCATGGGTTCAGCCGGTTTTGCAGGAGTCGGCGCGTGGGCCGGAGGCGCAGCGGCCCTGGATGCCGGAGCCGGTTCAGAACGATTCGGTTGCGTGGCCGACGATGCCGGCCGCGCGGCCGCCGCCGGGCGAGCGGGAATCACGGGAGCAATTGGTTTGCCCTCCGGGATGGGCTTTGCCGCTGCCAGAACCGCAGGCCGGCCATGATTCACGGAGGCAAACTGCTGGCGGTTCTGTGCCGCTGCCTGCCGCTGCTGCAACTGCGTATTCATCGGAGGAATGCGCTGCTCATGAACGGCGGCGATTTCCGTCGGCAGTGGCCGGCGCGTTATTCCTCCAGGCCCGTTGTAGCTGGAGCGGTTATTGGTAATGTTGACGGTGGTGTTGTTAATGATCACGGTGTTCGTTACGGCACGGTTGTAAACCTGAACGTTGGTGATCGTTACATTGTTTACGGAGCGGTTATAGTTGAAACGGTTGCCGTTCCAGTACCCGCCCTGATACCCGACTCCGACATAGCCGAATCCGTAGTTAACCCCACCGTAGTAGCCAATGTGCCGGCCCCAAAAACCGTAGTTGTAGCGGTACCTGCCGCCGACAAATCCCCAATATCCCGGCGTCCACAGGAAGCCGACTTCAGGCGGCCGCGCCCAGGCGCCGGGCACCCAGTAGTAGCCCTGGGGAGCATAGCTCCAATACCCGGGGGTCCATAGATATCCATCGCCCGGGCAATCCGGCTGCGAATATTCAGGGAGCTCAGGCGGAGGTTGCTGGGCTTCGAGCACGGGTTGGCCGTAGCTGGAATCGTCATCGCCGGCGTCGTAATCGGCACTGGAATCGTTGTCGTTGGCCGGGGCAGCCTGGGTGGCGCTTACCGGGGCCAAATTGTCCCCAGCTGCTTGAGCCTGCGGCTGATCGGACTGCGCCGGCTGGTTGCCGGCGTCTGGGGCTTGGGCTGGGGTTTGGTTGTTATTGCAAGCTGCGACTCCAAACATCAGGGTGAGGGATGCGGCTGTCAGAAGGAGCAGCGAAGGTGCTGGGCTGTGTTGGCTCATAAGGATGGTTTTCCGCGAAGTGAATATGCAGGATTCATGATCAAGCGTTGGCACGATCGCCGACAGCTTTAGTGTCTCGAGCGACTGATTAGGTTGCCTTTGCCGCTGCCGCCTGGTCCTGCGCTACGACTCGGGCAACGGACACCCTGTTCCTGTCTAGAAATAACTTCTTGGACTTCATGGCTCTCGATGATGCGGCAATCCGCGGAAGAAAAATGTTCAATTTTGCACAGGCACCCTCGGATGGTTGTTGCCAAACCTCTAACTCCACTCACCAGCGTCGGGCTATGTCACCCCTTGCGTCGGCCTTAAGGAAGGCAGTGATGTTGTCCTCTCACCCCGCCCTGCGGACTGGTCATCGTATCTAGCCGACGCTCCGATGGCCTCGGCGGATTTCATGGAGGGCATCGAGGACCTTCCCGTCCAGAAGCGCAAGCCCTAATGCCGCGCTACATGCTCGACACCTACACCTGTTCCTCCATCATCAAGCGATCGAGCGATGCAGTCGTGAAACAGCTGCGGAAGGTTCCAGTCAGCGACGTGTGCATCTCGGTCATCACGAAATCGGAACTGCTATACGGGGTCGAAGTGTCTCGCGACGACAGCAGGACGAAGCCGCTCTGATCGCATTCCTGAGTTGCGTCGAGGTTCTGGAATTCCCCGACGAGGCGTCGTTTCACTCCGCCAGGATTCGGGCGGAGCTAAAGGTTCAGGGCGCAATGATCGGTGCCAACGATCTACTAATCGCGGCGCATGCCCGCAGCCCGGGTTTGACGCTGGTCACGAACGATACGCGGGAGTTCGGCCGCGTCCGCAATCTGGCGATTGCAAACTGGACCAGCCGCACCTGAGCTCACTTCAACTGCTTCTCAATCGCTTCCACCACTTCCTTCGAATCGGGCGTGACCGCGGGTTCAAAGCGCTGCACAACCTTCCCGTTGCGATCGATCAGGAACTTGGTGAAATTCCACTTGATGTCGCCCGTAAGGCCCGGTCCGGTCTCTTTGGTCAGGTAGGCGTAGAGCGGCGCCTGATCCGCTCCCTTCACCGAAATCTTCGCGTACATGGGGAACGTCACGCTGTATTTGCGGGTGCAGAAGGTCTTGATCTCTTCGTTGGTGCCCGGTTCCTGCGCGCCGAAGTTGTTGGCCGGGAAGCCGAGAATGACGAAGCCCTGGTCTTTGTACTTCTCGTAAGTGGCTTCGAGCGCGCTGTATTGCGGCGTGTAGCCGCACTGGCTGGCCACGTTCACCACCAGCACCACTTTGCCCTTATAGTCGGCCAGCGGCGCGGGTTTGCCATCGATGGAGTTGAGAGTGAAGCTGTAAATCCCGGACGCGGCAAGCAGGGAAGTAGCCATGATGAGCAACGCTCCGAAAGGAAGTGCGAAGGTAAGATAGCCGAGAATCCGGCGACGCAAGCTGCGGGGAGAATTCATTTGTGCTCCTGAAGGAATTTCAAAGGGTCGGCATCGACAAAAACCCGTCTGCGCGGCGCACATTGAAGCTGCACGCACACACCGCACACCTACAAAGATACGTGCCACGCCGGGTAACCGGCAACCCCTGCAATTGTAAAATTTTTGTCGCTTGAGGCAAGCGAGCGCCAGGCGAGAAAGGCAAGAATACTAATACGCGCTAGACGGCGGTGCGCACCGCAGCTTCCTTGATCATTCTTTCCATCACCTTCAGCTGTCTGGCGGGAAGATGCGCATACGCGTGTTCGGAGCCGGCCACCGAACCCAGACCCTCGGAGATCGCGTCCAGAGCCGACCCGGAGCGCGTCAGCACCGCCATCAGATATTTCTGGGCGATGGGCCGGTCGGCCGGATGGATAAGGTCCCACCACCGCCGGATCGAGTCCTGCACCTCCGCCTCAGTCTTTTCACCCACCACAAGTGCGTCGATCAGGCGGTAGACCTTGCTCTTGATAGCTTGATACGAGACGGATATTTCCTGGGGCATTGGTTTTCCGGGGCCTCTGTTGCACTATTGGAGCAATCGACCAGCCAAACGCTGAATGCTTGAACTGACTGCGTTTACCGCAGATTTCCATTCCACGAACTGGATAAATCAGCTTTTCAATATGAATTCTGGAAGAAGTTTGAGGACCGCATAGGGCGGACATTCCTATCCGGCACCGTGGAGTTTGATCTTGATTTTGATTCTCAAGGTGGAACCTGGAACGATACTCCCGCGGCGGAATGGTTCTACTGAGACGTTTGGAAATCCATGTTCTCGTCGACAGAAAGCTGCGCGGGCGTGCCGGAAGCGTCATCGCCGGAGCGGGTAGCGACCACGCGAAAGCCGCTGGCACTGGTCTGCACCTCGTAGGTGTAAGGAAGACGCTGCCGGGCAATCGTAATGTAGTTGCTCGAAATCAGTTCGTCGAGGGAGGCGTATTTTCCTTCCGTGGCGTAGTAGCGGCGCTCGGTGGTCGCGATGCTGATCAGGTCGCTCCTCACGCCCGTGATGTTGATGGCCGCCTTCGGATTGTTCGCTCCGGCCTGCGCAGATGAGCTCTGCGCCTGCTTGGAATAGATATACATTCCAACGCCCAGCACGATGACGACGCTGATAAAGCCGAATAGGCGGCCCATGGTTTCTCCGTTTCTCCGTCAAGCTAATTCCACAGCGAAATGGCGTCACTGGCAAGTAACCAGAGGGCAACGGCCTGCCCTGCGGTTCAGACGGGTTACAATGTTCCGCTCTTGCAACCGGATCACGGTTGGCGACGCCGGGAAGGCTCCGAGGTGCCGTAATCGTTTACGGTCGATTCGTTTTCTCAGCAACCAGAAATTTCGAGGGGAGCAATTTCTGAAAGTGACAACTCTGGAGGAAGAATGAAGAAGCTGGCGTGGATTCTGGCGGTTCCCGTACTCATGGCAGTGCTGTGCCGGGCGCAGGCGTCACCGCCGGCAAGCGCCTCCGAAGGCGATGCAAGCCAGGATCGTATGTTCTTTCCACGCGACATGCTCTACGGCTGGGCGCAATTCGAGCTCGCTCCCCCGCACAACGAGATTGATCCCAACCTGTGCGCCGCCACCGCCGGACAATATGGCGGCGTGAACGCGCCCTGCAGCATGTTCGCCCGCTACATGCTCTCCGGAACTCTGGAAGTGCGGCCCTTTGGTCGCGGCCAGCTCCGCCGGTTCATGCTCTTCGGCTCGCCGGCATTCCTGTTCGGAAGAAATCTTCCGCAGACGCTCTACACCTGGTCGTTCGACGCCATCGGCATCGAGCATTCGTGGGGAGCCTCGATCTATGCCGGGAAGGGATTCGAGGTGCGTGTCACGCAGCATTTTTTATTCGACCGCCTGGGCGCCCGCGACACCAATCTCGGGGTCGCCGACCTGGGCAACAACGGCCCCTGGGGCAGATATGCGACGGTAGGAGTCCGCAAGACGTTTGGAACGCGGCGATGGTGAGCGCGAACAGGGAGCAACTTGGTTTACGCCGCGAAATCTCAACCCCTCACGGTTTGCGGTGCGAGACACTCAAAGGATAGGAAGCGATCAGATACTTGGCCTGGTCGCTGTCGATCGGATCAAGATCGAATAGTGGTTGACCCCCGCCCAAAAGACCTCGCGTGCGGAAATAGTAGACCTTACCCGCTTCCGCCGTAAAATGCGCCAGAGCCACTTGTCGACTTACCCACCCCACGTGCGACTGCGGGTTCGCACACACATGATGCTCACCCGGCTCTACCGACACGGAGAAATAGGAGTTGTGCTGGCTGACGCCCACCCATGCTCCGTCGAGCCCGATCTTCGTCGTCATGCAGCCGCCGAGGCAGTTGACCACCCCGAGGTCCTGGACGAAGTAAACCAACGCCTTGCCGGCCTCGGGCAGCGCAAGCGTGTGCTGGGATTCGTCGAGCTTCACGTTGAAGCTGGTACTTTTCGGACCGCAGGCCGCGGCCAGAGCACCGGACTCCTGCTGTCCAAATGCGGATGCTGCCAGGAGCATCACGACGAGTGCGCTTTTCATGGCTTCCTCGGGCTGCATGATTCACTTGCTGCACCTGACTATAGCCCCTTTGATGTCTCTGTCGCAGCTCTCACTGGCATTCGGGTGTGCGCGACACTCGGGATCCGACGAGTCAGGAATGCCGCTATCGGCTTCTTCGCGAATTCTCTATAATTGTTGGTTTCATCCCAGGCATCAGGCGTTGATCCTATTGGAGGACGAAAGATGGCGGGCACTTATAACGGTGTGGCAATACCGGCAGACGGCAAAAAGATCGGTTATGCCGCAGGGAAGTACGAGGTTCCGGATAATCCGATCATCCCTTTCATCGAGGGCGACGGCACCGGGCGCGACATCTGGAAGGCTTCGCTGCGCGTCTTCAACGCAGCGGTAGAAAAAGCCTACAAAGGCAAGCGCCGCGTGGCATGGTACGAAGTTTTTGCGGGCGAAAAAGCCAAGTCAAAGTTCGATAACTGGCTGCCGGACGATACCGTCGATGCGATTCGCGAATTTCGGGTCGCCATCAAAGGCCCGCTGACCACGCCGGTAGGCGGCGGAATTCGCTCGCTGAACGTCGCGCTGCGACAGATTCTGGATCTCTACTGTTGCGTGCGCCCGGTCAAGTATTACAAGGGCGTGCCTTCGCCGGTGAAGCATCCCGAACGCATGGACGTAGTCATCTTCCGCGAGAATACCGAAGACGTCTACGCCGGCATCGAGTGGGAGGAGGGAACTCCCGAGTGCGCCAAGCTGATCGAGTTCCTGAACAAAGACATGCTCAAGGGCGGCAAGAAACAGGTTCGGCTGGATTCCGGCGTGGGCGTCAAGCCGATTTCAGTCACTGGAACCAAGCGCCTGGTGCGCATGGCCATCAAGCACGCGCTGGAATCGGGACGCAAGACTGTAACCCTGATGCACAAGGGCAACATCCAGAAGTTTACCGAGGGCGCATTCCGCAAGTGGGGATACGAGGTGGCGATAGCAGAATTTCGCGGCGATATCGTGACCGAGCGCGAGAGCTGGATCCTCGACAATAAAGACAAGAACTCTAATCTCACCGTCGCAGAGAATGCGGAACTGGTCGAGCCCGGGATGGAATTCGCGCCGCCGGCCTTTCGCCAATCGGTGGAAAAAGAAGTGCAGCAAGTGCTCGACAGCATCTATGCCACGCACGGCAAAGGCGCGTGGAAAAAGAAAATCATGATCAACGACCGCATCGCTGATTCGATCTTCCAGCAGGTGGTGACGCGGGCGGACGAATATTCAGTGCTGGCATGCCCCAACCTGAACGGCGACTACATTTCCGACGCCTGCGCGGCGCAGGTGGGCGGCCTCGGGATCGCGCCGGGTGCGAATATTGGGGACGGCTACGCCATCTTCGAAGCCACCCACGGCACGGCGCCGAAATATGCGGACAAAGACGTCATCAATCCCGGCTCAGTGATCTTGTCAGGCGTGATGATGTTCCGCCACCTGGGCTGGAACGAAGCCGCCGATCTGATCGAGCAAAGTATGGAGCGAACCATCGAGCAGAAAAAAGTGACCTACGACTTCGAACGCCTGATGCCCGGCGCCACCAAAGTAAAAACCAGCGAGTTCGCGGGATTCATGATCGAGAACATGGAGTCAGGAGTGCTGGCGGGAGCAAGATAGACCCTCAACCACAGAAGACACGAATAACACGGAAGTAGAGTTTTGTGTTCGGGCCTTTTCTCTGTGGGACTCTGTGTCCTCTGTGGTTAAGACTTTTCATTCATTTCTACTAAAGAGGAAATCATGCGTAAGAAAGTCACCATCGTAGGTTCCGGCAACGTGGGTGCAACCGCCGCTCACTGGATCGCTTCCAAAGAACTCGCCGACGTAGTGCTCATCGACATCATCGAAGGCGTGCCCCAAGGCAAGGGCCTCGATTTACTCGAAGCTATGCCCATTGAGAAGCGGGATTCCTACATCACTGGCACCAACGACTACAAAGACACCGCTAATTCGGACATCGTCGTAATCACCGCGGGCATCCCGCGCAAACCTGGGATGAGTCGCGACGATTTGCTCAACACGAATTACGGCATCATGAAAGCGGTCGTCGGCGAAGTCGTCAAGCATTCACCCAACTGCATCCTGATCATCGTCTCGAACCCGCTGGATGCCATGGCACAAGCGGCCTACAAGCTGAGCGGATTCCCTCGCGAACGCGTAATTGGCATGGCCGGAGTGCTCGACTCCGCACGCTTCCGCGCCTTCATCGCCGACGAATTGAAAGTCAGCGTGGAGAATGTCACGGCCTTCGTGCTCGGCGGCCACGGCGATACCATGGTTCCGCTGCCGCGCTATTCCACGGTCGCCGGCATCCCGATCACCGAGTTGATCGAGAAATCGCGGCTCGAAGCTTTGGTGCAGCGCACGCGCGATGGTGGCGCAGAAATCGTGAAGTACCTGAAAACCGGCTCCGCATACTACGCGCCCTCGGCGGCAGCCACCGAGATGGTCGAAGCTATTCTCAAAGATAAGAAAAAAATCCTGCCCTGTGCCGCGTATTTGCAAGGTGAGTATGGCATCACCGGCCTTTATGTCGGTGTGCCGGTAAAGCTGGGAACAAAGGGAATCGAGCAGATCATCGAAATCAAGCTGACCGCGGAAGAGAAAGCGGGACTCGACAAGAGCGCCGCTGCGGTGAAGGAACTGTGCGGCGTCATCAATGTGTAAGGGGAGGAGAATCGCGAATTCATTTGCTGGGTTCCGACTAGAACACCCACTTTATTTCGCCAACCGTCGGGTTAATTTTCTGCATGATGGCATTTTGAGAGGAGAAATCGCCGTCGGGGGCCACCGCAGACCCTTCTTCCTTCGTCACGGGGTTGCCGGAACAGGTTAGCCTCAGGATAACGTGGCCTTGCGCTCCGCTGAGATCAGGCGCGAGGATCCCGTCCGCCCAGGACAGGACTGTTCCCGCATAGTCCCAACCGAGACCAGAGAGATGGAACGGTTTACCGTTAAGGCCCTCCAGCCGTTTGAGGGACATTCCCAGGGAGATATTGTGCTCCGTTTTCCATCGGCTCGCACATCCGCGAATCGTCAAAGAGTCAGGCGCAGTTTTCTTGTCCGGATCCTTCCACAAGATGTCAATCGAACGCTTCGGGTCCCTGGGAAAAACAGTAGTTACGGTTTCCATGTCTCCCTCGCCTACGTCTGCCTCCTCATCAACCACGTTCGCCGCGCCATACATGCGGACCAGATCCGCTCGCGTTGTGTGCGCGTTAATGGCGCTTTTCTCGCCGCTGGCAAGAATCAGCCAGGGATCGGGCGCGGCTTGGCTAAGGCCGAGCATCGACCCCAGTAAAAAGGACCCGGCAAGGAACTCGGGCGATCGTTTTTGCAGGATCTAGGGAAGAATCGTAGATTGACCATGGTCATTGACCATGGTACAAATGATGCATGAAGGAAATCGCCATCTCGGTGTTCAAAGCCAAGTGCCTCGGCATCCTGGAAGAAGTTCGCAAGACGCGCAAGCCGATTCGGGTCACCCGCTTCGGCAAGCCGGTGGCGGAAGTGATTCCTCCATCTCCGGTGGAGGGAACGGGAAGGCGGCTCGGCTCCATGGCCGGAACGATGAAGATTGTTGGCGACATTGTGGGCCCGACCGGCAGCTTCGATGATTGGGACGCATGGCGAAAATGAAATTACTTCTGGATACCCACATCTGGCTTTGGAGTATCGGTGAACCTCACCGACTTTCGCGGCGTGTCGCCAAAGAGTTGGACTCTCCAGAGAATCAACTTTGGCTTTCCGCCGTCAGCATCTGGGAAGCGCTCCTGCTGTGCCGCAAAGGCCGGATTACGCTATCGAAAGATTTCCCGAGCTGGCTCGTTGACGCGCTGAAAGCTATCCCGCTCAATGATGCGCCTCTGACCTTTGAGGTTGGAAAGGCCCTTTCAACCGTCCAATTGTCACATGCCGATCCGGCCGATCTATTCCTCGCGGCAACGGCGAAGGCCTTCGGACTGACGCTGGTGACGTCGGACCGAAATCTGATCCGGGCAGAGGGAATCTCGGTTATCGCGAATTGATAGTGCTCCCGATTCCCGCTACACCTTCTCGATCGTCACTTTCTTCAGCACCACGTCCTTGTTCGGTTTGTTCTGGCGGTTCTGCGGAACTCGTGTGATCTTTTCCGCGACGTCCTGGCCCTCGACGACCTCGCCAAAAATCGTGTGCTTGCCGGTCAGCCACGTGGTGGGCACGGTGGTGATGAAAAACTGCGATCCGTTCGTGTTCGGGCCGGCGTTCGCCATGGCGAGCTTGCCCGGCTTGTCGAACTTGTGCGGTGAACCCTGGGTTTCGTCCTCAAATTGATAGCCGGGGCCGCCTGTGCCGGTGCCTTGCGGATCGCCGCCCTGCACCATGAAGTCGGGAATCACGCGGTGAAAAATCGTCCCGTCATAGAGGCGGTCTTTCGATTTTTTGCGCGTCGCAGGATGCGTCCACTCACGCTTGCCCTCGGCGAGTTCCACGAAGTTGGCTACAGTTTTCGGCGCGTCTTTCTCGAATAAGCGGCAAACAATGTTTCCTTCCGATGTTTCAAAAATGGCGTAAGTTCCCGCAGGTCGGCTCATGGATATATTTTTCTCCTTTAGTGAATGGCTTCTGATTCTATCAGGGTGCGCGGAAAAAACCGGCTGCGGAGGATCGTGAACTACTTGAGATCGCCCGGCCGCAAGTACTGTGTGAAGAAGGCCTGTGTCTCCAGAGCCAGGCGTCGGCGCGCTTCCGGCGTTCGGAAAGTATGAACATCTTCGACCGTCACAAACTTTACGGAAGCTCCCGCCTGCTGCAGTTTGTCGGCGAGTTCCTGCGATTGCGCAATCGGCACGTTCGCATCCTGCGTGCCGTGCATGATAAGAAACGGCGAAACATTCTTCGAGACGTGAAATGCGGGCGAGGCGTCCTGCCAGACTTTAGAATGCTGGGCATAGTCACCGCCGAAGAATGTGGCGAGAAATGCGTCGTCATCGGCATCGCGATGAGTCGTGAAGTCGCTGGGTCCGCTGACCTCGACCACGGCCTGTACCCTGCTGGAGTATTTGGCCAGCGCTGCATCAGAATTGTCGCGAGTGTCTTCCATCCCCAGCAGAGAAGCCAGCTGCGCGCCCGCCGAATGCCCAAATGCGCCAATATGATCGGGATCGACCCGATATTTTGCAGCGTTGGCGCGAACCCAGCGCACCGCGCGCTGCACGTCGTCCAGCTGTGCGGGCCAGATATTTTCGCTTCCATGCATGAGCCGGTAGTCGACCGCGAACGCAACAAAGCCGCAACGGGCAAGAAACATTCCCATAGTGTGCATGGTCGATTTGTCAAAACTCGTCCAGCCCCCTCCATGGATCAGGACTACTGCCGGGCGCAGAGCGGAAGACTGTTCACTCGGCTGGTAAATGTCCAGCAGCAGCGGATGGCCGCCGGCTGTGCCATAGGGAATGTCCTGCTGAACCGAACTTAGAGAATTCGCCGGAGCGTCCGTCGGCGTCTGAGCAGGCGTATCGCGTGGCGGCACAGGAAGTGTCTGCGCACAAACGCCAGGAGCCATGCCCAACATCACAACGGTCAAAACGAAAGCCCACTTGGTCATGCCAAAAGCCATTCTGGATCTCGGAGAATCTCTCTATGATGCCGTGGAAAAGCTAGTTTGGATTGCCCGGCGCTGCGGCCGCCGGTTTTTTTACATTCGCGCCCGCTGGTTTGGCTGGCGTGGCCGAACTGCCACGCACAATCCTGATGTGGATGATCTTCACCGTGCGGAATGGCTTGTCATTGCTGGGGTCGCGGGCCATGTGCGCGATCTGCTTCACCAACTCAACCGCGGCATCGTCGCATTGACCAAAGATGGTGTAGCCACCATTTAGGTGCGGCGTGGCTACCTCGGTAATGAAAAATTGCGAGCCGTTGGTGTTGGGACCCGAGTTTGCGTAGGCCAGTCGGCCGGGCTTGTCGAACAACAGGTCGGGAGATGCTTCGTTCCTGAACTCGTAGCCAGGAGTGCCGCTTCCATTGCCCGCCGGATCGCCGCCCTGGATCATGAACCCAGGAATCACGCGATGGAAAATTGTGCCGTCGTAGAGCGGGACGCCATGCTTGGTCGCGCCGCTGACTGGATTCTTCCAGTCTTTCGTACCATTGGCCAGCCCAATGAAATTCGCGACGCCAAGGGGAGCTTTGTCGGGGAAGAGCGTGCAATTCAAGTTGCCTACCGAGGTTTCGATCACAGCGGTGGTCACAGCCGCGGCGTGATGAACCGCCGGCTTGGTCGCCGCGCCCGATTGGGCCGCAGTGGTGGGTTTGGTAGCCGGCGCGGTTTGCGCGCTCGATCCCGACTGCGCCCATCCGAGCGCGGCCATAAAGACGAAAGCTATGAGTGCCAAAGTTTTCCGCATGGATGCTCCTCGAAATCTATGAATCTCATGGCCGGCAAGCTGGAACCGCCTCTGAAACCGACGTTGCATTGTACGACACCTGGGCTGGCGTTTCCTGTGCCACCAACTTCCGTCGCGAAACAATTTCGCCGTCAGGACGCAACCTGGTACGCGGCAACTTTGAACATACCGCCTTCCGCCTTGCACTAGATTTCGCGATCTTCGAAAGATCAATGAAAAAGGCTTTTGATTGCAAAGTACAACATGATTGCCCCGAACGCGAGCAAGGGCAGACCGGTTGCCCGGTGCTGCAAGCGTGAGCAGCGCTCAAGAGTGAATCGCTGCTCAAAGCCGGATTTGCGAAAGTGCCAGTTGCGAATATCCACGTAAAGGGACGGGCTGAAGAGTATAAGGTAGCCGAAGCCGAGAAACATTACGGCCACGATGCAGATAGAAGTAAGCACGTACACGCTCTCGGCAAACATGGTTAAGGTGCCTAAGTACATTCGAATGCGCAATGCACATCGAGACGGGAAATGTCGCCCCGAATCAACGGGTGGTTTTCGGTTGTGCCGCCTGCATCTCGTGGCTCACGCGCTCCACTTCACGAAACACGCGCAGAATATTCCCGCCGAGAATCTTCTTGATGTCGCCAGCGCTGTAGCCGCGATCGAGCAGAGCCTGCGTAATCTTCGGCAGATCAGCGGCGGAGTCAATCCCCTGCGGCGTGGCTCCGCTCACGCCATCGAAATCCGACCCCAGGCCGACGTGATCGATTCCCGCAACTTTCGCAACGTGATCAATGTGATCGATGAGCGCCTTCAGAGGCGGCCGCGGAATCTTGGCCATCCACTCACGCTCGATGCGATCGACTTCGATGTAGTTGACTTCCTTGCCTTCAGCTTTGCGCTGCGCCATGTAGGCGTTCACGGCGGCGGCCTGGTCGTTGGCCTGCGCCTTCTCGGCATCGAGAAAGTTCTGGTCAATGAAGCCATTGAAAAAATTGACCTGCACAACTCCGCCGTTCTTGGCCACCGCTTGCAGCATTTCGTCGGTCATGTTGCGAGGCGCGTTAGTAAGCGCCCGCGCGGATGAATGCGACGCGATCACCGGGGCTTTCGTGGTAGCAATCGCGTCCCAGAAAGTCTTATCGGCAACGTGAGAAATGTCTACCATCATTCCAAGCCGGTTCATCTCGATCACAACCTGTTTGCCGAAGTCGGTCAAACCGTTGTGGTGCTGCACCTTGGAATCATTGATGTCGCCCGAAGAGTCCGCCCACTCGTTGGTGTTCGACCAGCTCAGCGTCATGTAGCGCACACCCAGACGGTAGTAGTCGTGCAGCAGGTGCATGTCGTTTTCGATCGAGTGCCCGCCCTCGATGCCCATCAGCGCAGCCAGCTTGTGTTCCTTATGCGCGCGCTCAATATCGTCCACGGAAAACGCCATCATCATGCGGTCGGGATGCCGCGCCGCCTGCTCGTAGACGGAGTCGATCAGATCAAAAGTGTGCCGGGCGAAATGCCCCTGATTTGTTTCGGGATCAACCCAGATGGAAAAGAATTCCGCGCCCAGATTGCCCCGCCGCGCCTTGTCGAGGCTGATGTGCCCAATGTCCTTCGGGTCAGTCGAGCCCAGATCAAAGTTCTCGTCAAGAAAGCGCTGCGGCGTGTCGGCATGCGTATCCACGACGAGAGCGGAGTCGTGAATCGCTCGCGCCCGCGCCGTGACCACCACGTCGCCGGAGGTTGTCGGCGCGGCCGGAGTCTGGGCAGAGAGGAAGAGAAGCGGAGCGGACAAAATCAGGATCGAAACCAGAAGCGTTCGGAGTCGAATCATAGGAAGCTTGCCGTAATCGGCTAAGTCACCGATTGTATAAGCAGAGGCGACGGAAAGGATAGAGTTCAGCGCGGGCGGGGTGGTGGTTCAATTTGAGTTTCTCCGCGCACTTTGCAGTTTTTCTTTGCGTACTTCGCGGCTTTTCCTTTGAGAATTTTGCGGTTAAAGGGTTTTGCTCTTGTCCGAATCAAGGGACTTTAACCGCCAAGTTCGCAAAGGAAAAGCCGCAAAGGACGCAAAGAAATTCATGTTGAGCCATTTCGGGGCGGGAGTGTTCTGAGGGCAGTCGTTGGACGCTACCGGACCCGGGGCTACGCCGCATCGGCGGCTGCGGGCTGCGTGGTCTTGCGTGCCTGGCGCTGCGTTCCGTGACGAGTTACGTCCCCGGGCTTAGGCGCGAGTTTGTGCGGAGTCTGCACTGCTTGCAGGGTAGAGAGCGCCGTCACCGCGTTGCGGAACTTCGCTCCGGTTACATTGTGGAGCGCGGCCACCAGCGAAGACTCATGCACGTCACCGAGGCGCTTGGCCGCGGTGTGGGTCAAGGTGAACCAATCGTGCCAGTCGCCCGCCGCGTCCTGCATCCGTTTGAGCTGGGCTACGAATTCCGTGGCCTCGGCAGACGGCGGAGCCAACTCGGCAATATAGCGCGCCCGCTTGCCGATAATGCGGTAATGGTGGAGCAAATCTTCGGTCAGGGTGCCTCGGGAATCGGGGTGCGGTGGTTGGCCAAGCATTTTTCTGGCGACGGAGAGTGGATCGCCGACTGTTGCTGATCGCAGGTCCTTCGCGGCGCGTTTCAGGCGCCTTCGAATCTCACGAACGGCCTCTTTATTCAACGCTTTACGGAGCTTTTTCTCGTGCTCCGCGCGAAGCTCAATCAGGCTATTCATCAGCTGACTTTTGCGGCGCGGTTCTTGTGGAATCTTCAGGCTACGCAATGCCGCGAGTTGCACGTCCAGGTCGCGCAGTCTGCCGGCTCGTTTGCGAATTCGTCCCAATGCCTTCAGCAGCTTGTGCTGGGCACGCTCTTGTTTCGGGAGTAGTTCTTCCAGCAGAGTTTCAAGCCGGCGAGCAGCGCTGCGGAAGCGGTGCACACTTTCGGCATTCTGCTTGGAGGAAACTTTCACCAGGTCCCGTTCAAGCTTGTGAAAAACAGACTGGATAGGGTCTTTCGCCATTCGAAATTTGACTCAGTCCGATGTTGGGAGACGAACTATAGAACTTTGCGAAAAAAAACAATCCTAAGGAGGTGCCGCCTTACTTCTTTCGTTATCCCACTTTTTCGTTGAACCACGACGTGACCCGTGCGCCTTCACGCCGTGACTCGTACCCAGCGCAAGAGAATCCGAGAAAGCAGCGCAATTTTAACACTTTTGTAACAACCATCTGCTACGGTAAGGTTGCGAATGGCCAATCCCGCATTCCATCGGCCTGATATGCCCGGACTGCAACCCATTGCAGAGACAAAGGTTAACACCACTTCTGTTCTCCGGCCGGAGCCCCTGCTGCGGGTTTCCGACGGGGAAACCCCCGACCGCATTTTCAAGTACGCCATGGTGGTCTGCGGAATGGCGGTTCTGGGGCTGCTGGCGCTTATCATCTACGAACTGGTGGTGCGCTCGAATCTTTCCTGGCACGCCTTTGGATTCAAGTTCTTCGGAACCAGCAACTGGGACCCTGTAAACGAGCAGTTTGGCGCGTTTCCGTTTATCTATGGGACATTGGTTTCGTCGATTCTGGCGCTGATCATCGCGGTTCCGCTGGCGGTTGGAGTCGCGGTCTTTACCACCGAAATGTGCCCGCGCGCCCTGCGCGGACCGCTTTCGTTCTTTGTGGAGTTGCTGGCGGCAATTCCCAGCGTAATTTACGGGTTGTGGGCGATCTTCGTGCTCCTTCCGCTCTTGAGCGACTACGTCGAGCCGTTTCTCGCAAAAACCCTCGGCCTGCCAAAAATTCTGGGCTGGACTGGACTGTTCGCCGGACCGTCGCTAGGCGCGGGCATGCTCGCGGCTGGGATTATTCTTGCGGTCATGATCATCCCCATCATTTCGTCGATTGCTCGCGAAGTGCTGATGGTTGTGCCGCAGCATCAGCGCGAAGCGGTGCTGGCGTTGGGCGCCACGCGCTGGGAGATGATCCGCATCGGGGTGCTGCGCAACGCGCGCGCCGGAATCGTAGGCGGCATCATTCTGGGGCTGGGGCGCGCTCTCGGGGAAACCATGGCCGTGACCATGGTGATCGGAAACAGCCCGGATATTTCGCGCTCGCTTTTCGCGCCGGGATACACCATGGCGAGCGTCCTGGCAAACGAATTTGCCGAGGCTACGAGCAACATACACTTGTCGGCGCTGGTTGAAATTGGACTGGCTCTGTTTCTGGTGACGATTGTGGTGAATACGCTGGCGCGACTGCTGGTCTGGACGGTGACGCGCGGCCAACCTGCGAGCACGCATGTCTAACTCTCTTGTCTAACTCTCATGTCTAGCGCTGCCGACATTGCCGGAATGCAACACAAGGTGCCGCCGATCAGCCTGCGGCGCCGGGTGACCGACCATGCCATGACGGGGATCGCGATTCTTACGGTGATCGTGGTTCTGGTACCGCTGGTCGCTATTTTCGGGTACCTGTTGTATCGCGGCCTGGCTTCGCTGAATTGGGCTTTTCTGACACAGACTCCGAAGCCGCCGGGCGAAGTCGGCGGCGGCGTGGCCAACGGCATCATCGGTTCGGCGATGATTCTCGGGGTCGCCAGCCTGCTGGGCGTTCCGCTCGGAATCGGAGCAGGCATCTACCTCGCGGAGTATGGACGCAACCGTCTTGGCGATACAGTCCGCTTCACCGCCGACGTGCTGAACGGAGTGCCCTCGATCGTGATTGGCATTGTGGCCTACGCCATAGTGGTTTTGCGCTGGCATTTCTCGGCGCTGGCCGGCGGGGTGGCGCTGGCGATCATGATGGTCCCCACCATCAGCCGCACCACCGAAGAAATGCTGCTGCTGGTGCCACAGGCGCTGCGGGAAGCGGCTTATGGCTTGGGCATCCCGCGCTGGCGGACTACGCTTTCAATCACCTTGCGGAGCGCGACTTCGGGGGTAATTACCGGAGTGATGCTGGCCTTTGCGCGAGTCGCGGGGGAGACGGCTCCGCTGTTGTTCACTACGCTGGGTAACGAATTCTGGAATCTGAACTTGCTCCAGCCCACGGCGGCTTTACCGCTTCAGGTGTTCAACTATGCGAAGTCGCCCTATGATGACTGGCATCGTCAGGCCTGGGCTGGAGCACTGGTGCTGATTCTTCTCATTGTGGGTTCGATCGCAGCGGTACGATACGCGGTGCGGCGCGGCACTTTCGGAGCGGCATAATTTATGGGTGTTGGAATCCAGGTCGAGACACTGAATGCCTGGTACGGCAAGGCCCAAGCGCTGTACGACATCAACCTGGTGGTTGCGGCCAACCACGCCACTGCGTTAATCGGTCCTTCGGGATGCGGCAAGTCGACTTTTATCCGCTGCCTGAACCGCATGCATGAGACGATCCCCGACGCGCGGGTGACCGGCCGCGTGCGAATTGGCGAGATCGACGCGTACAACGGCACTTCCGCGACGCAACTGCGCCGCCGCGTGGGCATGGTGTTCCAGAAAGCGAATCCATTTCCGACGATGTCGATTTACGACAACGTGGCTTCAGGATTGAAGCTCAACGGGTTTCACGACCGCCGCAAACTGGATGAAATCGTGGAACGCTCGCTCGATGCGGCCGCGCTTTGGGGTGAAGTAAAAGATCAGATTCATAAGAAATCGGGAGCGAGCCTTTCGGGAGGTCAGCAGCAGCGGCTGTGCATTGCGCGGGCGCTGGCGGTCGAGCCGGAAGTGCTGCTCATGGACGAGCCCTGCTCGGCGCTCGACCCGATCTCCACTGGAAAAATTGAAGAGTTGATCTTTCAACTCAAAGAGCGGTATACCATCGTGATTGTGACCCACAACATGCAGCAGGCGGCGCGGGTGGCCGAGTTTACGGGGTTCTTCCTGCTGGGCAAGTTGATCGAATTCGACAAAACGGAAAAGATTTTCACCAAACCGTCAGACAAGAAGACGGAGGATTACATCACTGGTCGTTTCGGATAAGCCCGGCTCGAATAAGGCTGGTCGGATAAGAATTAAGAAAGGTTCGGATCATGCGTACGCGTTTTCAACACGGTCTCGACGAGTTGCGCGAGAAACTGCTCCGCATGGGCGGATTGGCGGAGCAGGCGGTGGACCGCGCCCGCCAGGCATATGTGGAGCGCGACCTCACTCGCTGCCAGATGGTGCTCGAGGGCGAAGGCCTGATCAACACGGTCGAGCGCGAGATCGACGAAGCTGCGTTCGACTTGCTGGCGATGCAGCAGCCCATGGCCGTAGACCTGCGCTTCATTCTCGCAGTGACGAAAATTAATTCTGATCTCGAGCGCGTGGGCGACCAGGCCGTCAACATTGCCGAGCGCGTGATGGATATGACTGAGTTGCCGGCGGTGGAATTGCCCGTAGATATCGCACGCATGGGATCCGCGGTGAGTGCGATGGTTCGGCGCTCGCTGGAATCGTTTATCGAAGCCAAGGTCGAACTGGCGCAGGCCGTGCTTGAAATGGACAGCGTGATTGACCGCATGCGCGACGACGCCTTCATCCAGCTGGTGAAGACCATGAACGAGCGTCCGGAAGTAGTGCGCCAGGCTCTGGACGCGCTGCTGGTGGCCCGCAACCTGGAGCGCGTCGCCGACCACGCTACCAACATTGCTGAAGACGTAATCTTCTGGGTGCAGGGCGCCGACGTGCGTCACAACGTGGGCGTGGAGCCTTCGGAGTCGTCCGACCCCACGCGACGGACTCCTCGGGTGTCGGGGCTATAGCACCGCGGGGAATGGGCGATGCTCATGTGGGGACAGCCGCCCCTTCGACGTCGCTCAGGGCAGGCTCCCGGCCGTCCATCGAGCGGAGCTCGACTGGTTTTTTGGTTGTCACCGTCCGCGAATTTTACGAGCCGTCACACTTCCGGCTTTGACCGCCCGGTCTGACTTGCATTAGGCTCATCTCGATTTCATTCTGAACCTGTTCTCCGCCCGGAGGCACCGTGATCCGCTCCGCCCGCCGTGAGTTTATTTGCATCGCGTTATTTTTTCTCGGAACGCTTGGAATCGCCTCCGCGCAATCTGCGGCGCCCGCCGATCGTCCACCCGTCAATCTGCCGAGCAGTAAACTGCTGACTGTCCCGTCCCCGGGGAAGATCGGCAGCACGAACAGTTTTCCCGCCACGATTGCGCTCAGCCCTGATGGCCGCTACGCCGCGCTGCTCAACGACGGCTACGGAACCCAGGAGAGCCTGGCCCACCAGTCGATCGCCATCCTCGATCTCACGAATAATCATCTTGTCGATTATCCCGACGCGCGGCTGAGCGACGAGTCGTACCAAAGTTATTTTCTTGGGTTGGTTTTTGGTTCGGACGGCAAGCACCTATACGCCTCGGTGGGATCGGTGACCGACCCTACCGGCGAGAAAGCGGGCAACACGGGAAACGGCATTGCGGTCTACTCGTTTTCGGCACAAGGGAAAGTTGCGCCCGAGCGTTTCATCCCGATTGCTCCGCAGAGGCTGGCAGCGGGGAAGAAAGTTGCCATCGGCCTGCAGAAGACGCCCGCGGGTACGGCGATTCCGTATCCTGCGGGCTTGGCTCTGGTGGTTGCGGCGGGGCGCGACACGCTGCTGGTCGCGAACAATCTTTCGGACAACGTGGTGCAGATCGACGCGGCGACGGGCAAGGTTCTGAAGACGTTCAATTTTCGCGGGGACGACTTGGTGCCGTCGTTATTCCCCTATACCTGCGTGGCGACAAAGGACGGAAAGCGGGCGTGGTGCAGCTTGTGGAATGCTTCGCAAGTGGCGGAGCTGGATCTGGCGAACGGAAAGGTTGTGGTGCCGCGCATAAACCTGCGGAAGCCCCGGGATCCTTTAGCTCCCGGAACACATCCGACAGCCATGGTCCTCAGCCCGGATGAGCGCTGGCTCTATGTGGCGCTCTCGAACGACGACAAGATAGCGCTAATTCCGACTGGCTCTGACGATGTATTTACGCAGTCGTTGGTCACCGCCGAAGGAAAGTTCGCCGGAATATATCCGACCGCGCTCGCGCGATCAGAGGATGGAAGTAAGCTCTTTGTGGCTTGCTCATCCATGAATGCAATTGCCGTGATCGACAATGTTTTTGCGCGCGGCGAACTAACGAAAGCAGATGAGATCGGAAAGGTCATCGGTTTCATTCCCACTGACTGGTATCCGAGCGCCCTGGCCGTTCACGGCGATGACCTGCTGATCGCGACTGCTAAAGGGGAAGGCGCCGGCCCCAACAAAGGCATGGGGAAAACTTCCTACGAAAAGCGGCACCGCGATCATCCGTACATTCCTACTCTGCTGAAGGGATCGATTGCGCGCCTCAACATTTCATCGACGCTCACGAAGCTTCCTGAACTCACGCGCATTGTTGAGCACGACAACCTCCTGCACTCCGATCCCGGAACCATTTCGTTTGCGCAGGGCTCGAATCCGATCAAGCATGTGATCTACGTCATCAAGGAAAATCGCACGTACGATCAGATTCTGGGCGACTTGAAAGTGGGCGATGGCGATCCTTCGCTCACCATGTACGGGGAGGAAATCACGCCCAACGAGCACAAACTGGCTCTGCAGTTTGGCGTGCTGGATAATTTTTATGATAGCGGAGAAGTTTCCGGCGATGGTCACTTGTGGTCGACGGCGGCGATCACCAGCGATTACAACGAGAAAACGTGGCAAATCGCTTATCGCGGCAAGGAACGCACTTACGATTTTCAGGGGCAAGTGGCCGACGAGTATCCGCTGGAACATAATCAGCCGGATGTGGACGATCCCGGAACCGGATTTCTCTGGGACAATCTCGCGCGCAACCACGTCAGTTTCCGCGACTACGGCGAGTTTGTGAATGCCGAGTGGTGCAACGAAAAGAAAAAAGCGGCGTCGCCAAAGCAGGGAACTCCTTCGGGTCAGGAAGCGCGCTGCCCGCGGACAGCGGTTCACAAGGGGGAGTTGCTGCCTCAGAACGTGGGAGATCCGCATGCGGGGCCGAGTCCGTGGCCGTGGTCTGTGCCGTTGTTCAGTGGCGTGAAGCCAACCAAGGCGGCGCTGCGCGATCATTTCGATCCGCTGTTTCCGGATTTCAATACGGAGTACCCCGACCAGTTGCGGGCGGATGAATTCTTGAACGAGTTCTCGGCGTTCGTGCGGGCACGGAAAGAAAACGAAGCACCGGATTTTCAGTTGCCGGCGTTCGTCTTGTTATATCTGCCCGACGATCACACAGGTGGCACGCGGCCCGATCTGCCGCGTCCGGCCGCCTCGGAGGCGGACAACGATCTGGCGCTCGGCCGCGTGGTGGATGCGGTTTCGCACAGTCCTTACTGGGATGACACTGCCGTCTTTGTGCTGGAAGATGATGCTCAGGACGGCGCCGACCATGTGGACGCGCACCGGTCGATTGCTTTTGTAGTGAGCAAATATGGTCCGGGATCGGCCGCGCAACCTTATCTCGAGCATCGTTTCTACACTACGGTGAACGTGATTCACACGCTGGAGACGCTGCTGGGTTTGCCTCCGATGAATCAGAACGACGCCTATGCACCGCTGATGGGATCATTGTTTACGGGAGCCGGCGATCAGCCTGCGTATACGGTAGACAACAGGAATCTGAAGAATGGCTTGATTTACGAAGTCAACAAGCGCACGGCGCCGGGCGCGAAGATTTCGTCCAAGATGGATTTCTCACGGCCGGACGCGGCCGGAGCAACTCGGTTGAATCGCGTGCTGTGGCGTGATCAGAAGGGCGACGCTCCTATGCCTGCGCCGCAGCACACGGTTTTTCCAGCGGACAAAGACGACGACTGAGGCTGCGCGCCGAGTGACACTGCGATTGACGCCCGCTCCGGTGGTCGCTCCGACTTACGATCACCTGACTTGGATTCAATGAACGCCAATGTTTGTTCACCAAATTCCGGAATAATTTCCGGCAATCGCCCAAGGCCGCTCTCCTTCTGCGCCCTGAAATTCGCGGCCGATCGATGGCTGCCGATCGTGGCAATTTCCATGGCGGTACTCTTGCCTTGTTTCTGGCACCAGCACATCGAAGCTGGCGACCTCGCCAGCCACACCTATAACGCGTGGCTGGCGCAGTTGATTT